>Ga0307377_10001926_pt1 | contig 25144 bp, 13 predicted proteins | sample TR3MG_FD_202535 | JGI IMG/M metagenome (GOLD analysis project Ga0307377, IMG submission 202535) | Soil microbial communities from Risofladan, Vaasa, Finland - TR-3 | ecosystem: Environmental > Terrestrial > Soil > Coastal area > Acid sulfate soil | place: Finland: Risofladan, Vaasa | collected... | reverse complement strand
TAACTCTTCTGGTGGTGAGTACTTCAACCCTGCATTTGTGTAGTCATCCCAATAAGGCAACCGGTATCTGAAAAAGTTGTTATCGTCCCCGCCGCCCCGTGCAACAGTGGTTCCACCAAGGATAGGGATGCCGTTGGGTACAGGAACAATCCCCGCTTCTGGGTCAGTGCCTAACCGTACCTGACCTCCAGCGGGATTGGCTGTGTCATACGGCCACGGTAACGGAGAACCTCCCTTGGGGGGAGGGAAATCGGAGCTAAACAAACCGGTGTGGATCTCTCTCAGATCAAACTGTCCTGTGGCCTGCCCTGGAAACGAAAATGGATCGTATGGATATCCGGGGAACCCTCCCTCAGCACCCACTGAAAAAATCCCACCGGGAAGGCCATCTAAACCATCGAGTAAACCACCACCTAACAAAAGAGCCGCCGCACAGCGATCTGTCAGCGGTTGGGCCAGAAATTCGGGCCAACCACCATTAGGGGGCCAATGCAAAAGAGCCAAAACACCTCGATCTGCCGGAAATACTACGCCAGAAACAACCACAGGTCGGTTCGGTGCAATAAACTCCATGACCCTGGCTGTTTTGACAAGATCAGTCCCGGCCCTTGTAAAAGCACCTGCGTACGTGTCACCAGGCCCACCGCCATCGTAGGGAATGTCTGTGACATTGAATATGGGATCTGTGGCTGGATCACCACCACCCTGATCTTGCAGGGGGCCATGTGTACCCTCTGGTGTGAACGGCGGGTATTCCTGCGCTGGATGGGGCGGGTACCAATAGTAGGGATAGATCTCGCTATCGGCGTTCCCGGTTTGCCAGAAAACAAAACCGCCACGAGTGTCCAGAGGGGATTCGTTCAACTTCAAAACACCCCAGTCAGGGATACCCGAAACCTCAACAAACTTAGACCATCGCCCAACAACTGGGGGCATCGGTGGTATTAGGGCGGCAAGTTCATCTAAGGCAGCGTTTACATCTTCACCCAGATAAAGTGGCGGGTATGGATCGATTGAGATGGTGGCTGCCGGGTGGGCGTTCTTGGGGTAGTTCACATGGGCCTTTAGACCTGGCGCACCACCCTCAAGCCCGTCAATAGCTGTGACCTCTGCTTCGGGGCTATCTCCCAACCAACCAACTGTCGGGGTGGTTGAGACAGTGTTAATCGTAAGATTACCCTTGTCGGGGGTTCTTTTACCCGCACCAGCCCGAATATTACCTGGATTACCCTTACGTGGCATTGGTTATCTCTTTATCCATTTGATGATTGCTTCTTCAAGGGCACTTAGCAGTAAGTATCGGCGCAGGGCCACGTCCTTTTTGGTAGATCCCATCTTGAGTGTTTCCCACATCAAGGGGTCGATCCGGTTGGAAGCGTCCATTTTTTCTTTGAGCGTCATTTGTTTGATTTTGACAACATCTTCTGGGAAAAGAAACTTTTCGAGTTTTTCTTTGTATGGCCGAATCTTCTCAAGCGCATACCGAACAGACTCCTTGACTGGGACGCCCTGCCACAAATAGTACAGTACGGCCAATACTGCGACCACTACCGGTTTTGCCCACTTCACGCCATCAGCAACTGCACGTACAAAAAGCGCCTTGACATCAAACGGGATGCCCTGAATTGTTGCAAGCATCGTCATGGGATCAAGCCCCATAAAATCAATAGCTTCTTTAGTTTGGTTGTCAGATTCCTTCGCCAACAGGGGAAGTAGATCCTCGCGAAATTTTGGCTGCTCGTAGGCCAACCGGATGATTTTTTTCCTCAGTTCAGACATTTATCGGCCACTCCTAACATTTGTAATAGTTGATCTGGTCTGTGACCAAAGCCAAAGACACAACCTTTTCAAGATAATTGAGGGCGTCCCCTGGAACATCATGTGCCTTTGCGCCACGACGCCGGATAGCTTCATAGAGAGCCATCAACTTGGGGGCGGCATCTGACTGGAACTCCTGATAAAGAATCAAACGATATAGCTGTGGGTGGCGTTTCTTCACATCCTCGCGGCTACCCTTCATAAAGTTTAGTAGGCGATTCCTTTCAGAAAGAAGATCACTACAGTCCTCACCGTCAAAAATGAATCGGGCTACCGCACTAAGAATCCGAACTACCGCTTTCCAGACCTCACGGCCTGCATTAGCCAAAAACGCCAAGATCGCTCTCAAATTTTTCACGAAAGGGGAGTCCCTGAACTTAGGTGATTTTTTTGATAGCGTGTTCACCAGTTGAGATACACCAGCACCAGCTTCACGATGATTCCCTGCACAAATAGTACGCAGATCACTTTCAATCAACAAAGGGAGTAGCTCGGAGCGCAAATCTGGGTTGGCATAGGCCAAACGAATAACCCTAGCTCTCAGATCCATTTCAACCTCCCGATGCCATCAATATGCCACGGGTTTTGTAAACACCCGCGCAAGTCCGGTTGCCTGTGTCAATAAAGCGAACAATGTTCTCGTCATCGACCACGTATAGGTTGTTGAATACGACCAACACAATCTCGCCTTCCCTGAACAACATCCCACCTTGAGTCCCAACGGCTTCCTCAGCTACCCTAGCAAGCATCGAGGTAAACGTCTTATGCCTGACAGGGCCTGACAGCGTCTGCGCTGCCGCTGTTGGCCGATAGGCGTTCTCATCTGTATATGGATAATAGGCTCGAAATTCAGCATCCTTGACTGGGAATTGGCCCGCAGCGGCCCCACCAAGGGACAAACGAGTTGTTTTATCAATTTGCACAAAACTATGCAAAGACAACAAACCTGTCTGCGCCTCAAAGTCATCGACGGAGGTTTCAGCAATCGCGGCAAAGAACCACTCAAAGGTCGTCCCTGCGATGAAACTGGGATCTGGCGGCGTACCGTCATTCACAGGGATCTGATCTAATGGTGCAATATATGGGAAAGGCAGTTCCACAGAACCCATCCCAACCTGGCCAGTCCAAATGTGATCTGCGGCACTCAACGGATCAACACGCAAGATCGTAGGGATCGTACCATCTGCCGTGTTGATGATGTTCCCTTCCTTAACCCCGGCAGTTTGAGGGGCGTTGGTTCGGAAATAGTTGGCAATCTGATAGCCACCACCCGCTGGGCCGTAATTGGGGATTGGGTCTTGGGCCCAATAGGTAATCTCAGCCAAGGTTTGCCCCATCCCAGACAAAAACTCAGCACCGATGATCTTGACCATTCGAGAGCTACTTCCGAACTCTGTGTTGACTAGATCAGGTGTTTTCGCGGTAGCCGTTTCAACATCTTCAATGGTGATGCCGTGTGTGGCACTGCCATAGACGCGCCGTGGGAAATGCAAAGTCTGCCTATCTCGGCTGACAATCTGTTCAATAATTGTTGTACCAACTGGACTCGCGGGGGTGTTACGATCACCGGCCACATATTGATTGGTGACTTCTCGGAATCCCTCTCGATATCCGTAAAGCACGATATCATTGGAGTCCAACGGTTTCTGTGTCGCATCGTTTTCAATCAAGGGGCCGTGTTTCCAAGCCGCGACGGTCGTATCTGGGACAACCTCTTCATCTGGAGTATCGGTTAGCCCAGCGCCCAAGGGGTACGTGACTTCAAGCTCCACAAATATTCTGCGTGGTGATGCAGTATCTGGCGGCGCTGGCGGCACAGCCTGGCCCACCAAAATATACGGAGCCACATCCAAGCCACCTGTGACACTTTCCTGATTGACATCTAGCTGGATTACCAAATGCGATGTGCCGATACCTGTGACCAGCTTGGGCTCGACACGCTGATCTATGATGTGATCCCAATTCCCATCGTCATGGTAAAGCGACAAGACATCGGAGATGGTAGTACCTGCCGGGAGAAACGTAAACACATCGGTTGCTGGTAAACCAAGCCCACTAGACGCCCAGGGGCCGCCTTGAAAAAGTGTTCCCTGTGTGGTGGCGTCCAACTGTGATAAGTCCAAGTGCAATTCGTCGTTTTCATACCAAGTCCCTGTTGTTATGGGGGTTCCTGGGGGATCTTCGGCCTTGACCACGTACTTGCCAAGGTTCTCTAGGCCAGGAGCCACAGGACCGCCCTGAGCAATCGCTGTAGGTCTGTCTCCCGGATAAAAAGCCAGAACGACCTTTTCCACCACAGGCTGATCGCCAAACCGCCTGGCAAAATGATCAAAATTACGGATGGTTTCCCCACGTGATGTGTTACCAGACGCTGGAGGATTTCCGCCAAGTGCCGCCTCTCGGCCAATCTCATTACACACCAACGGTAACGGCGACACATCACCAGACCCACCGCCAAGCTCTTGTTTGGAAGCCGTATCGATGGCCCATGTTCTGGTTTGCCCATCAAGTAGGCTTTGGATCTGGTACTGGTGCTCCGCAGACAAGTCCACCCCGGTCATGGATGTGTGTTTTCGTAGATCTAACAAGTTTGCAGCAACAACTTCGTCGGCATATCCCTTGTCGGGTCTATCAGATAATCCAGCGGGAATAGCCCCTAGAACACCAGTGTACCCTACGTGTGTAGACATGGGGCCGCCGTTGGTGTTGAGGCGCGGGTCAAAGCCCTTGATCGCGGCAGTGGGATCAGAACAATCATTATGTCGAAACACAAAGGAAATGGGGATGGCATACACAAAACCATCCAGGGTTCCCAAAGCTGTCGATGCCGCCGAAGACCCGTCTCCCGCTATATACAACCCCCCATCAACCACCCCGTAGTTCGGGGCGCTACTGCTCATCCAAGTAGCTGCGTTGTTTGCAGGAACAAACGGGTATGATCCCACAGGGGCAGCCTGACCGCCCTGGGCATAGATCGGGTTTGTTACGTTCGAGAACCCATCTGGGTGATCTTTGAAGTTGACTCCCTCGGCTGTTCCCGTAGTTCGGATGCGGTATTGGATCTGGATGCGCTGGGCTGTTTCCCTGAGCAGAAGGGGGTCCATTATGTCGTCATCAAGCCACGTGTTCATATGGGATTGTGTATTTCCGTGGCGATAGAGCTTATCCGCAGCGGGTTTCCCAGGACGACTTGCACCGCCTGCCAAGGTTGCCCCCGACAATACAAAGGCAACCGGATTGGATGTTGCTAGCGCAATCAAATTACCAGCCGCACCCGGCACTTGAGCGGTGACAGTTACCGTAGCCGTCCCGCCAGCATTGCCAGCAACGGTCACGATATTTGTGTTGATACAAGCTGCCAGGTTGGTTGCCGTGTCGGCGTCTGTTGCCCCAATCAAAAAATCAGTAGGGGCTACAGGGACTAACTTGGCTGTGAGAGGGGTGCCGTCTATTGTTACGGTATCCCCATCACTAGGATTGGATACTTGGATGGTTCCTGTAGCGTGCGGTGACGGTGCAAGCAGTTCCTGCCAAACTTCAAGGAACACAAAGTCTGTACGCTTGATCGTGTTTGGTGTCCCATCGTAGATCTGTGGGGCTTGGAGGGTGACAATGTTGTCCAGCACAGTGTCTGTCCCTGTGAACTCTACAACCAAGGGGAACCCCGCTACCAAAGCCTCTTTCCGGGCCATATGGAAGGCGTTTGCCAAGAAGGATGGGCTACCAACCGAATAAAAAGTGAAGTCATCAAAAACAGAAGGTCGCTGTTGGCTGAGTAGGAACCCGGAAGGCTGACGCTGCAACAGAGATCTGGTTTGGCCAAAAACATCCTGGAGGGCATTTAATTCGCTGTCGAGTATTGGTTTGCCTGATTGGTAAACCACACCTCCGTACGACCGATCGCCTACTAAAGTGTTACGAGACACCGTGTTAGGGGTCGTTCCCGTTAGTGCCGAATAGTGTTTGTCGCGGTCTTGAACTGACATCAGTTATTCCTACAAGGGTCGGAAAAGTTCAATTTGTGTTCCCTTACGGGAGGTTGATCGCCTTACGGTTTTGGTATAAACCCGGGATTTTTTCTACCCGATTTTTTTATGTTCTTACTTTCGCTGTCCTTCTGATTCCTGCAAATGTCTGCTGACGACACGCTGCACTAAACGACCAAATTTTGAGAACTCATCGGACTCTCCGCTACTTTCATCGGGAAGATTATAGTACCGGCGAATCTCTGGGTTGACTTTGACGGTTAGCTTTGTGAGGCTTTTCAGATCACCGTGGTCAATCCCAAAAATAACTTGTTGGGCAAAATCACGATACGCCTCTGCCTGTTGCCGTAGCGCGTACCCCACTTTTGAAACCAACTGGTTTGAAAGACGTTCCATCTCCACCGCCCAAAGCATTGCTTGGTCGTAGTCAGGACCCTGGAGAACGGAGGGTTTTTTCTTGATCACATCCCGCACATCCAAGTACAAAGAGTTGATATCCCTAAAACAAGAAGTCAACACAGCCGATCGTTGCATGGTTCCTACCTTCAAGCGCTCTTTTATTTGAGCGGGTCTTACTTTACGTACAATGTATTGAAACCTGCCTGCGTAAATGTCTGCATCGTCTGGATCAGGCTCCAACTGATTACCTTCTACTAGAACACGATAAATAACCGAATCACCGCCATGCTTTGCTACAGCCTGCTTGGCATAAAATTGTGCAGAACTGTGGCTCCCGTGTGATCGGGCTGTTAAAAAGATGTAGTCTTTGCGCCAACCATAGTTCGATCCTGCCTTACCAGGCACTAAACCATTCTTCTTGATGGCTTCGTCAAACGACGTTGATGTACCGTGGTAGAGCCACACTTTCTTGCCTCTAAGAGCCTCAAGAGGGGGCGGGTCATACGAATCTATTGCTACCCCTTGCCCCTCGTACTTAAGGCGCTCAGTTTCCTCTTGGTGGTCTTTTTCGCGTGTCTTCAACGCTTCGGGCATCCGACTCTGTACCTGGGCGTACAAACTGTTGACGTACTCTTCGGCTTCAGGATCTCCTGCAAGGCCCTCAAGGGAGCGCCAACGTGGGGTACTCATGGACTTAGGGTTGACAAGAACCCAAAGATCTTGGTCGTGGTAAATCTTTTTGAGGGCCTCCAGCTTATCGCGATATTTTGCCGATCCGACCTTCATGAGATGATCCTGTCAATCGATACTACGTTTTTGGGGGCAACTCGGTATTCGTGCATGGACGGGAGGTAGCTTATGTTGGGGTCAGTCATATTCACGGAACACACCAAAACACCAACATCACGTGGACTCATACCTTTGAATTTCTGCATGAGGGCTTCCATATCACCAAAGAACAGAGGGTTGTATCGTGTCCCCTTCTCGGCGTAATACGTCAAGTAGATACGATATAGCTCCATGACGTGATCTTTCCGCTTCAGATCAAGATCGCCCTTGATGCCTCTAAAGGTATCCAGCACACGATCACGTATGCCAGCCCGTTTGGCCCAATCCAAAATATGGTCTGCCCTGACCTGGCCCTTGGCTACCAAGATCGCCTCACGCAGCGTCCTCATAATCTCCTTGGCAACATATAGATCACTTGTAAACGAGATTGCAGGTTTCCCGGACTTGTCTGTTTGTGATCCACCAAGGCCCTCCATCTTAGGTACTGTCGGGCTAAACCCACTGGAATATAGTTGCCGCGCCCTAACCGAAGTATGGTATAGCGTTTCGATGCTCTCTGATGGCGGCCTGGCATCATCGCTTCGTTCCCACCCTGTCAGGTAGAGCCGTACTAGCTCATCGAGTTTGGGTTTGGCCTCTTGGGTGATCTCCTTGGCTTGTTCGATCAGGGATACTAAACGGAACAGGTTGTCAGAAAATCCTTTGGGCAAACCATCCTCAACATAGTAGCGTTCTTGATCTTGAGCGAACCCACGTAGTTCAGAAGCCTTATCATTAACGTCTCGGAGAACATAATTCACATGGCCTGTGTTTAGATCGTTTTGAAAAAACTTCAATGAATTCTGGAGATGGCCCCACCACTGACGACGATCATAAGAACTTGACTCTTCCTTGTTGGCCCAATCAAGTTCAGTAACAAACCCCTCCACATTTTGGAGCAATCCGTCTAACGAACCCTTTGACCAATCGTCACCGGTAAAAAGGCGTTTGAGATCTTCTATGCCGATCCACAGGGGCGAGTCTTGGAAAAACTCATCCGTGATTTGTTTGCCGCCACTCGTCAGCGGACGCTCCAACTTCTTGGCCTCTTGGATCACTTTTCGTAATCGTTTAATCCAATTGTTGAAGTACTGCTGTGGCCTCCGGGGAGGGTGCTGAATTATCCCCCTTTTTTCCAGGTACCGGGAAACCACACGCATCGCTGATCTACGCACTTGCATTAGAACGTAAGTCTCCAAGTTAAAATAAGATTTGCTGTAGCTGGTTTACTTACGACGCCAAACGTGGAGTCGTTAATCAAAATGTCATACGGTGTGATATCCAGCGTGGCATCGTAGGTTGGGAAGTTGTTGGGGTTAGGGTTCAAGATCGTTGGGTTTGATGAGATTGGCGAGATTAGGCCCATCTCGTTCAAGGCACCAACGGCTTCTGACGGCCCGAACGTAGTTGTCAGATCAACCACATTGGTTGGGTAGGCCACAGCCACACCGGTAGAGTCTCTAAATGAAGTTGATGAGAACGTCTTGCGTGCAATTTCAGCGTTGAGTTTGCGTTGCCGATCATCTGGCACATCGGGGCTAAGGAGATTGCCAGTGGCCCCGGTGCCTACTGCCAACATCAAGATCCCAAAGTTGGGTTCTGTATTATCTTTGAACAGCCGGGCAGCCTGGATCGATGCGTCCCTGGTGATTATGTTTTTTTTCTCAAAATAAACAAGTTGTTCACCCGATCTGGCATCCCGCATATCGAAGATAAATTTACCTTCACGGGGTATCATTCCCAGAGCCTTCTCTGTGTTTTGTAAATGCAGGGCCATCGCCAACTGTTCTCTTGGCTGGGGCATTTTTTCTCTGTATTTGGTCATCTCAGCCCTCCGGCTTCGTGTTCTACTATCTTGTCTCTATAGATAGATTAGCCACTACCATTCCTTTTTAAGCACCACAACTCCACCATCGATCATGATCATCTGCACACTCTGGTTTAAGCCCATCGTTTGGGTTCCGGGGCGCACTCCAGATGCTTGCTGGTTGGGGAACATGATTTCAGTGCCAGGGGCCACTGGTATAGGCCCCAACACACCATCCTCAAAAGAACCACCGCTGGCCTTGATGTGATCTGGAAACTCGAATGGTTTATTTTTGGGTGCACCAGCTTGGTGTTCTGTAAGTAGTTCCCCCTCCAAACCCATCTCAGAAAGACCATGCTCTGGGAAAGAGCTATCACAGAAAGGCTCAATAAATCCGCGCACACCACCGTTATCTACGTCAAAGAACGCCATGTTCTCGTAAACAGTCGTATCTCGATCTTCAAACTCAACTTGTTGGTAGGGGGTGTTGTCAATAAAGTCTCCGTCAGGATCAGTAACAACACTGCCAAACACAACTTTTCGCTCAGGATCACTTGTCAAATGCCGCAGATATGCAGGGGTTCCCTCGTTAACCAGTTCTGTACTTGCCAGGAGGGGCTGGCCCTCCAGATAAGTTTTTGTAACAGGCTTACCAGGAGCAAACGTGATATCCACCAGGATGTGATCACCTGAGAAATTGTGGCCGCTCTTGAGGAAGACCGTCTGGGATTCTACCCGAAATGTGAATTGATCTGGGACAAAAACCGTTGACCCATCGGTGATCACGAAAATCCGATTTGCAAATATGTTTGCTGGGATTAGGGACACGGTGGACTGATCTATCGTCCTAACAGTAACCTGTTCTGGGGTAACATCGTTCTCAAGCTCCCCACTGGAAATTACACCATACTGGTTGAAGACCATATAGCGGGGTTCAATGAACTCATCAAACTCTGGCTTGTACACCCGGTAACGAACATAATCCCACCGTTGTTGGGTTATGGATCGTGGATCTAGCGCCCCAAAAGCAACCCCACCAAAAGGATCGGTCGTTGTAGGTAAGGCATCAGAGGAGACATTGATCCAACCGGCAGACGGTTCCGTCATTTTGGTGGCAAAGTCACCCGTATAAAACGGTGGTACAGGCAAATCCGGCCTAAATAACGTTACACCCCACCCTGGATCTTTGCGGAGTCGAAACTCGATATCAGATGACCAGTCCATTGGTTCCACAGAAGCCGTAATCCACCTGTTGGGATCATTGTTGGAATCTGTGCGCGGTAGCTCCCAATTATTGATGTCCGTGGGGTCGCCACCCAACCAAATACCAAGTGTTCGCATAACATTCCAGGGAGGCTGGGACTGGTATGAGACTGAGTGCCACTCGATTGTAGAAGACGTGTCCAGGTAGTTAGAGTTGCCAAAAGACACACGTTTGTTGTCCACCGTGTTACCAAACAAGTTGATATCAACGGTGGGTACTTGAACTTGATCGTCAATTACTAACGTGACTGTGTCGGTCACATCATCCATCAAGACGCGATATGTGTGTTGTGCGCCATCTGTCCAGTCAAAATCGAAATCTTGGATGGGAAACAAGGCCCCAGGTACCGCAACGTCAATTGGATCTACTAAAACCACCTTGGCTGGAATACCAAGGTGTGGTGCCCACAAGGTCAAACCGACAACTTTGGACACCCCCGTAACACCACCACACTCGGCGGCAATATAGATCCCTGTGTCTCCCTGGACTGGATCATACGTGTAGCTCTCAACGGCAAACCGAGCCTCCAGTATTCGAGATCCCACATCGTCAACTAATGCCGCCAACGGCCCGTACACGTTGGTGTAGTAGCTACCTGTGGGGACACTGACCATCAACCTATGTTGACGCACTTCTTCAGACACATCTGTGCTTTGTCCAGAAACCCATCCAGCCTCGCTAGGCTTGTACAAACAAGACAAAGATATCGCTGGCAACCTAATCAGGTTTCTAAAGTTGTACGGCTCCAGGGGGTTCTCTGTATAGAGGAGTGTTGCCAGCCGGATATCGCGTTGGGTGTCCCATATACGCACCGTAGCATCGCCAGAGTCCAACACACCGGACTCAACCTTGAACTTTCCGTCTACATCAGTCATGGTGTCGTGGCGCAAGAATGGCTCGATCCTCTTGTAGCCAAACACTAGATCAAGTGTGTCACTGCCAGATGTGCTCTTCAGCAAGATCTGGTTTCCAGTGCTGTCAACTTCGGCATATCCGAAGTCTTGTGGCTCAAACCACTCGCTGTTGGCATCGTCATCAGGAGTTGCCGTCATTTCAGACGAAACAATATGCCCACGAGAGTTCAATGTTGTTTGGTCTGGCAGCACCCCGTAACGGAAAAATGACCAAAGGCTTGTATTGGTGGCCTCACGGCTTAAAGATCCCCAAAAGATCTGACCACCCCTGGTTGTGTTCAACATCAGGGTCGTGTCAGGTGGGATCGGGAAGTCTGGGGCGCTGTCAAACGTAAGAACTTCGGCAGAAATTGCGCCACCAATAAGCAACTGGGCCAGCGCCTGCTCAGGCTCGACAACCATCCGATATGTTGAGGGGTTGCTGCTCCACAAAATTTCGTAGTGGATCGAGTAATACCGATTGCCCCACCACTGGGGATCTGCTGGGAAAGTACTGATGGTGTCATCTACAGTTACCGTAGATGTACCGTTTGGGAGGTCTACCCTAGTTTTGATGGTATATACCCCAGCTTGTGATCCCGTGAATATCTGAAACCGCGTCCCCACACCGACATCAGTCGGGATATCTGAGGTCTGCGCCGTGTACGTTGTGCTGTTCAAGATCTCAATGGCTGTTGTAGGGCCCACGTCCCACGAAGATATCTCTTGCAAGCGCCCTGGGTCTTTGAGCATCCCAACATGACGCACTCCGTTTACATATAATAATCCTACCAGGTAGAGCCTGCGGTTGTCGTGCATCCCAAAGCTGATCCCGGTATATACCCCATCTACTGTGAATTCAGAAACCTCGAATCGAGCCGCCATCACCACGGATGACGGAAAGGAGAAGTCGGCGTCACGTTGATAGAACGCAGCCTGGCCCGTACCAAACGTCCCGGTTGACTCATCCTTGAGGGTATAGATGCCTGTGACAGCGTCGGCTACCCCTGTATCTGAACCTTCCAGAATCCAGGGGGGATCATCAAATTGCGGATCGCGCACACCCTCAAACGCCTCAGATACTGGAGGAGGCGTTAGCGCAAAGCCACGGACTCTGCTTGAATGGGGGTTCTGGTTAAAGAGCAACGTCGTTGGGTTGTTGAAAGTTGCTGAATACTCACGAACAAGTCCCAAATAGCGGTGGCCGATTAATAGAGGTTGCGGGGTTCCATCTGACCAAGGCCCCATCGTTGCGCTGAATGGGAACCGGGAGGTACTTGTATATCCCTTGGGGAATGCTGGCAGTGTCTGGATCTGCTCGCCGTGCGCAGGGGGGTATGCTGCCATCCCGTCTCGCCGATCCCATTTGTTGAATACCAAACCATCGGTGTTGAACCCTGCAAAGGGGAACACCGGGTTCGCAAACCAAATATAATCTACCTCTACAGTAGTGGTGCCTGGCGGCATGAACGGTATCGGGATGGAAAAGGTGATCTTACCAGTGTAGGGATTCACAGAATCGATCCACGTGTACGCCAAACTGTTGACAAAAACGGCAACATCTTGGGTGGTTGCGGGGGTTGCATCGCCCCAGCCCTTCACCAATGGACCTCGATCTGTATAAAGATGGTCGCTTGCCAAAACCGCAGAGCCAAGAAACATAGAAACAGAACTATGGACAAAATTCCAAGTGTGCCCAAAGATCGTTTCAGTAGACGTTAGATCCACACTGGATAACGAAAAATTGACCACATCAAAATCAGCGGCCAACGTAAATTGTGTCCCTGGATTACCCCCCAAAATAGAAGGGCTTCCTGTAAAAGCCGCTATTAAACCAGACACTAGCGGCGCTCCATCCATCCCAATAGTGTACGTGTCTGCTAGCTGGTTACGCACCACACAAAGTTCAGTAGGCCCCGCCCCCCAATCCGCGTCTACTTGCGCATAGAAGAAGCCACTTTGGACAGTTATTTTTTTAATACCCCCTACCTGCTCAAAGCGCACATCGATTTGGGTCGCCCCATCAGAAAATGAGTACGTGCCTAAATGACCCTCACCTGGAGGCCCAGCGCCCCAAGTACTAGTCCCCCAAGCACCAACACCATATTCTTCAGCGGGGGGGCCAAACGAACCAACTGATACGTCAAAAACAAAAGTATCCCGTACAGTTGATGTCCCTGTGAGTCTACCGGAGGTATCAATAAACCCCCACCCATAAATGCTGCCGCTATTTTTAGACAACAACAAGTGATCTACAACCACAGTTGTTGTCCCCAAACCAAGCTCAACCCCAAGAAACGTAGTACTCGTGCTTGGCAGGTACGTGCCGTCAAAACGAATTGCATCCCCCACACCCACGGTGCTGTCGTACCAGATCGAGGTCATACCCTGAACAGTGAGTTCAACTTTTTTAAGATCACCGGTGTACGGATGCGAAACAGATTGCAAGGTTAACGGAATTGGGAACGCGGGAGGGGTATGTTCAAAACTGTACGCGGATACTTGCTCGATCCCTGGAGATACCGTTGTTTCGGACAACATATTCTGTGAGAACTGTAGGACTACCTTGTTTCCTGCTGTGGCTGTCGCCGTGTAGGTTGGTTCATCGCCCCTGGTCAGAATGTCAGCGTAGTTGTTTGCTGGATCTATTGCCGTCCCGCCAGCATTTTTGAGGCCCACAACCATCGTTCGATAGAAACCACCAAACGTTGTCCCTGTATGGGTGATTACGGCAGATCTTGGTCCGAGAGGGCCTATTGTCCCGGCAATTACAGAAATAGTGGTTACCGGTGCACCACCCCAGAATGGCGTAAAAAAATAGGAAGATGGGCTGTAAAAAGCAGCACTCGACTGCATATCTTCTGAAAACGTGACTTCTATGCGGAACCCATCGAGGCTGACTGCGCTCGTAACTGTGGGCGCAATGCCAGCAGCACCCCAAGTATCCACTCCCCACGACCCTATGCCATAACCCGCCATTTGCCTTCCCTTATAGGGTAAATTCTGCTGAGTGGTCTTCTTTTAGCACCACTCTTGGTATTTGGATTCCCAGTCGATCAACCGTTATTGTATAAGCCTGCCCGATTGCGACAACCGGCATCCTTCGTTCGATCCGAATTAAACTAGGAGCCGGAGTTACCCTGTAAATCAACGATCCAGATGGGACTGTTCCCACAGGGCCACCCTGCCCACTGATCAAAGTTTCCAATCGGTACGGCCCAGCATTAGGACCATCAGCAATGGTTAACACCTCTCCCTCAACCGCATCTGAGAAGTCGGCACTCGCAGTGATATCCTCGATAACGCCGTCCGTGATGGTCAACGTCCCTGTGAGGCTTGACGGCGATGTTGTAAAGGAACGAGGTGTTGAATCATCCCCTAATGGGTACACCAAGATCTCTTTGACGATCCAACGTCCGGCATTTGCCCCACTGGAAATCGTTACCACTGCCCCTGGTGAAATGGATCTGAAACTTCTATATGGATCGCGAAAAAGCCCCCGATCTGTCAGGGTTTCACCGGCAGACCCGACTAGTTCTTTTGCCCCCAAACAATATTTCCTGAAATCCTCGTATCTGTAAATATCAAGTTCCCAGGTAACCTCATCCTCAAATAGGGGGCCAAATGCCTCACAAAAAAGGAACCTGAATTGAAACAATTTGGTTGCAGGTTTGAGGGCCCGAATGACTAAACGAGCGTTCTCCTGCAAAACAAAGGGATCATCTGGGAAAGAATCACAGTTTTCGGTTCTGATGTTGATTTCAAGCTCATGTTGCTCATCGAACCCCCAAGCTGAACCGGGAGTGTCTCTTGCTACAACAGCTTTCTCGATGACCTCAATATCAGCGTCTGTGAGTAGCTCTAGGCCCTGCTCTATGGTGGTCGCGGTGGCCCCATCAAGTAGCAGTAGGATCATGCGCTTCAAAAAGGTGCGGTATGTTAGATCACCATCAAGTTGGGGGATTCCGTCGTCAGCATCTGGGAACACCAGAGATCCAATGATCTGGTACAAAAACTCTGGCCGTGTGAAATCTACATCTGAGTCATAAAAAACTTCCTGGAGAGCAACCTGCGCCTTAGCTATTTGCTCGGCTGCCGCCTGAAACTGCAACGTATAAAAAGGCCCGGTGACCTGAGAAACATAGTTTGATGGCAACAACTGGTAGAACACACTTAAGATGTTCTCCACCAAAGCTCTGGTCTTGTCTTGGTAGTCTTGCCCAGATTGCGGTGTGCTAGACGGGTTTTGTACTATAGATGACGGCAGGTACTTAGTGTTGTTGCCGTCGTCGTTGTTACTCATCACACATCCTCATCGTACGTAAAGTCAAAATTACCGACCTCAACGAATTCGACTTCTCCCGGCTCCACATTTTTTGTCCCTGAGTCCGCACCAACAACGTAGGTTACCGTGTAGTCATAGCTTGTGGGCAATTTCTGTGGCTCGTGGTATTGGTAATCTACCAGAACATGTTGGCCAGACAAGATCGTCCCCGCAGCAACCCGACGTATTCCTGTTGGTGTTGTCAGTGTGCCGCTGTCAATCACATAGTCTGGGCTTGTCCCTGTGCTAGTGTACTGAACCGTGCGATCTGAATTCCACACAGCGATTGTTTCGGAGAATATACCGTTGTAGGCCAAGAACGAGATCTGGTTGCCCACCAAGTTATGGCCTTCTCCGGGTACGGTAGATACGCCGCCGTCGAGTGTTACCAAAACACGGTTGGCTGTGCGGGACTTACGTTGAGCCGCAACCCAAACTTGGTTTTCCTCTAACGTGGTGTATGGGGCCTCCGCAAACAATGTTGCGTCATCTGTGTATCCAGTAATGGAGATGCCACCTGATCCAATGATGAACGAATTGCCTGTGCTATTGCTCAGGGGGACACCTTGGGCGTTCGGTGTCGCCGTAACAAGGGACAAAGCTGCGTCACTCTGGAAAACCCCCCTGAATTCGTTCTCCGGGCCACCTCCGTTGGTTGTGGCAGACTTAAGGGCGTCCGTAAGTAAATAGACAGAAACCTGAGCAGACGACCACTGGCGGATCAGTGTGTAGTCCGTGTCTTGTTGAACAACCAACTCCTCGCGTACAACCGTGGCACCCTCTTCCCGTACCATCTTGGTTAACGGTACAATTATGTACGACACACCATCGGTTGTTTCGACAACCCCGATTATATCCGATTGCCGTAAGGGAATTCCTTGGCCGAGTGACCCAAAGTAATTGGCCAGGTTGGTTGTGATCAAAGCTCCTGTTGTATCCGGCGATGCGCCCTGGTTCAACACAATTGTTGCTGAAATATCAACCGGAGATGGGATCGACTCTTTGACCAGCACATCGGCACCAGCATGGCGCGTGGCGTTAATCACGCGCTGCACCGCGCTGACGACACTGTTGATAACGTACGTTACAGTGAAGTTCTCATCGTGTTCATAGTCGATCAACACCGTTTGGCCTGAAGCAATTGACCCCGTGTCAGTCCGCTTCAATCCAACAGGCGAAGTTTGTGTTCCGTCAATGATTGTGAAGTCTGTTGCGCCGGTAACACTGAACGGCCCGTTGTACTCTATGGTTCGATCCTCATTATAAACGTGTACCGTGAGTTGGTTGGCCCCCAAGCTTTGGAGGTACTCGATATGCTCACCCAAAAAAACGTGATCCTCGTCAACAACAGAAACAGGATCACCCGATGGTATTGTCAGACCCTGGTCAGCGGCTTCATCAGCTACAATCTGGAGGTAGTCTCCTGCATTGATGGAGCGCCCCTTTGCTAGCGGGGCCTCTGGGTGGTACAGCGCAAAGGTATCCGACGAAACTTCCCCCGTCACAGTACCTTCAAGAGACTCGATTGATCTAACAGGTTGGCGCGGGAAAACAAACTTGTCGCTCGTTCGATAACGGTAATAGCCCAACACAACATCGTTTAGATCAACTTGCGTCGGGTCGTTGTGCGTGTCGGAAAGCTGGATCAAGTTGTAATCCAAGATCTGCACATCAATGAGGCTCATTGTGATGCTCTTGGATACATTGCGGAAAACATATCCGATCACAGGGATTTCCAGCATTTCAATAATAGGGAAGCTTGTTGAAAGCCGTGGGTCAACCGCCCTGAAGATCAAGTCCTGCGGATTACCAATAACCTGGAATTGGATATTGCGCCCAATCTCAAATGAAAAGGCAAACGCATCGGTAACAGTGGAGAGGTTTTCTCCCCTGATCCAAATGTCTACGCGCCCACCACGGTGTTCACCATCAACGGGATCGTAGTCCCTTTGCATAAGAGGGTTGCCAGCCTCAATAACTCGAACTTCCTCCACACCGGGAGCATCAATGGCAGCCTGTCGGTATCCTTGGTATGTTCCAGAGTCCACCGAAGAGAGCCGACCCTGCGCCCTGGCTGCAAGATCTCGGTTAGACTCCTCTTCGGCACCACCAAATGTAGGCCCTTCATTGACCACCAATAAACCTGGCAGGGTATCCTCGATGCTTGTGATCTGGCCAGCAGATACGTTACCAGCTTCACCAACGTCTTCAGCTTGAATCGCAACCCGCACCGAGTACCTACCAGTCACAGGGTTAAAAAAACTGGCAATATTGGAAAGGGTGATTTCAGCGTTCTCGGTTGTCCTGAAATTAAGACCGCCACCAGAAACCGTTGATCCAATGGGAACGGGTACCGATGATGGAGGAACCCTTTTTGTGTAAAAGGTAGCCTCACCAGCAGAACGCCTCCCAGAACGACGAAAGACACCAAACTTAGAAGCCAGATGTTCAAATGATGCATCAATAACAGCCTGCACATCATCGTCACTGACCAAAAACAAGGCAGCTTTCAGGGCCAACTTGTAGTTTGATTCAGAGACAGGGACGGACTCTCCCGTTCCTGTGGGATCATCAATCGGCAAAAGGGTTGTAAACGATTGGGCCCTATGTAAAAAGTCCACCAAGAACCGCAATCGCTCGGCCTCTGTTGAAAACGGATCGATAAATGTGTCGCGCACCACGGCCCCAGCTTGAATAGACACTTGGGGTTGAGTGCGAAAGATCGACAAAGCCGTGTCGTCAACGAGTTGCTGGCGCGTAACATTGGGAAACGTACCTATGGCCGGTGTGATCAAAATTGGATATCCAACAAGCTCTGGCGAAAAAAACGATTCAAGCTCTAATTGGGTTGTTGGATCATAGTAAACTGCCGTGACCACGTAATAAAGAGGGTCAGTTTCAGCAATTGCATTGAACTCATTGTTAGGGATGGCGGGATCTTCAGATGTGGTGTCCGCTGACCGGTCATGCGTAAACGAATAATAGGAAACCTCGCGCACAGAGCTAACAACCATGTTTGTCCGTACCTTACGCACGGACTCAGCTACTTCCAAGCTTTCGTTGAAGTCTGTTTGTAGCACGACATCTAGGGAATTTTGCTGCGTCCCAACATAGTTAAGGAAAAGGGGGTCTGCGGCTGGAACACCTGCGGGAGTCAACTTAACGTCGGCGTCAACTGCCAACGTACCTATTTCGTCTAAAACCTCTTCCCGATCACCCACATTTACAAGAGAAGGATTGATCTGAAAATATCCATCAGCACCACCACCCTCGTCCACGGCAGCATAAAAGTTATACCCCTGGATGTTGTCGTTTTCGAGTCCCTCAACTGTGATCCGTACTTTCCCATCCATCTTCTCTATGGAAATCCCAGAAGGAGCCTCCACGATAAGACCAAGATCCCCCTCTTGGACTAAACGCGCGGTCGTAGACGACGTGCCTGAAACAGCCCCAGAGGTGCTGATCGCCCTCACATCAATAACGTTATCTCCCAACAACAAAGGAAGGCCCTCTGGATATGCTGTTGGATTGGGGACAGTAAAAGATACCCCCTCAAACGTGATCAAATCTGGGTTGCTGGAAAACGCCGCCCCACGGATCGATACCTGCATATCGACTGTGCTAATATCCATCCGTCCTGTAAAGAAACGGAACGATCTTACAGTCGAAAAAATGTAATTCGTCCGGTAGATCCCGTCAGGGCCTAGAAACTCTGGAGCATTCGCCATTGCCCGTTACCCCAATGACAGCAAGACACCATCTCCCTTAACAGTGGAGATAACGCCCGGCACAGTAAAAACAATTGTCAAAGTTATCGGATCGGAAGCCGCGTTCTGCACGACCACATCAACCAGGAACGTGTACGGATTATCGGGGCTCACAGTGGTTTGTACGGATAACACCCGATACAAACGCTCCTTGAACGTAACCACCTGGTATTTGGCCTGCTCTTCTTGGATCGTTTGGAATTTGTCCAAAGCACGCCGTACGTCTTCGTTGATAACAGCAGCCACGCCGCCGATGGCCTTACTTCCAATGCGGCCTCGTATGGTCGTCCCGTACCACGTATGATAGGGGTTTGACCCCAAATCAGTCAAAATGATCTTGAGTGATGCCTGGTACAGCAAGTTCTCGTTGTCGATTAAAAGCACAAACCCTTGCGGGGTAAACCGATAATCGTTTTCAATCAGAGTGCCGCCACAACGTAAGCATCTTTGTGGAGGGGCCGCGTATGTGACCTTGAAAACCGGGTTGGCCTTAACTGGCTCGTTGAACCTGGGATATAAGTTTGTGATTGAATCTGGGCGCTTGTAGAGTTGCCACCCAGGGTAAATCTGGCGACCCTTTGATCCACGTTGTCTGTCAAACCCAAGAGCGTTGGCGGCGTCACCTCGAATTGATAGGGTAGATTGAATCCCAATCGTACTGGTTTCGTTGATGCGCAAATAACCGTTGTCACTCTTGACTGTAAACGTCTGTGGATCGGTTGCACGAATTGCGTTCACAATCTGAGACGTCTGAACCCTAGACCCGGATGGGACATTGAGTACCCTTGTCTCAGTCGCGGTGCTGATCTGGAGACTTGTAAACCCAGCCTGAATGTTGAATGGCCCTGAGAAAGATCCCACCAACTTAGCTGACGAAAACAAACCACCAGAGGGGATGTAGTGCGCATTGTTGATCGTGATTTGCACAGATCCGCTAGAAGCGACTGGTTGACGTGTTGCCAACGACATTCGATCTGAACCCAACACTACCCGTTCTTCAATCGTGTAGTGGGGGCATAAGTGTGCAAGTTGTACATCAACTGACATAAAAAACTCCCTACCTTTCTCTCAGTAGAAAATATAGAAGGTCTATGCCATAAGTGAGAGCCAGATCTCTTCTCCGACATCTTCGTAAAAAGGATCGTATTGAGCCAATCGCTCAGGATCTGTATAGGTACCGTCCGTCTTACCATCAGGGCCCTTCTCAAAAATAATCCCATCAATCAGGTCTATTATTTGTTGGCTTCGGAGATTATCAGAGAATCGATCTGTATCAAGGTCGGGGATCGCATAGAGCGTCCCCCCAAAAGCCTGGGTCAAAAGATCGTCACGTTCTTGCACAAGCTGTTCTCGAAGATCGCACAACTTTAGGATTCGGTGCTCCAACTCTTGTACTTTCTCGCGGATAGCTTGCGTACTAGGCCGCCGTAACGTTGCCATCAAATCTGCGACCATATCTGTGTTCTCATTAAAATCAGGCCGGTAGCTGTATCTGTTGGGGATGTACTTTTTGAGTGGGACAAATCCACCGGGGTACGCATAATAGGTGCCAGTTGGTTCGTTATACTCGGCAGTTTGTGGTGCAGCAACGCCGCCGTACGGGTAATTGTAGAACAAAGACTCCTGGCCGTCGGGACTGTCCACAAATTGAGTTTCGTCGGGCATCAGGAAATGGGAAATATCAAACGGGTTCCCCCCAGAAGCCACATAAGCCTGCATGAGTTTTTCCAAAGTTGACCCAGCAGACACAGATATCCCCTCTCGTAGCTCAGTCACCGTGATCTTGCCTGTTTGTGGGTCTGTGATTCGTTCGTATTGCACACGAACACGACCAATACGAAAAAGCTCAGCTTGGATTACCTCCAAGCGACTCGCCACATCGCGACGTTCCCTCAACAGAAAAGATCGCACATAGATCCAGTAGCCAACCCGAAACCTAGCGTTTGCACCAAAAGATGACATAGATCACCCTCCAAGTAGATCGATCACAAATGAGGGAGCCCCACCAGACAACAGAACTGCCCCTCCCCCATAGGCCAATGCTGAATCGGACGGCTTGTTCTGCGCACCAACAAATGCTGCCATTACCCCGTCAGATCCATCAGCCAGCACAACAAGACCATTCACAGTGGGGAATTTTATCTGGGTAAGCAACTGTATATACGCGGTGATGCGGTTTATTAATTGTTGAAGCTCTATGATACGAGCCTCCAAGAAGTCTATATATTGCTGAATGGCGTTTGTGGTCGATTTAGTGCCAGTCTTCAACGTGTTCAACCACAAGCTGATGCTCTTGAACAACTGTTGAAGCTCCGGCATTGTCAGAAACAACCGAGCAGCGATCCATTCTCCATCGGCGGCTGGTTTTTTGAAGGCCGCCGAAGCCAAGTTCAAAACCAAAGCAGCTTGGCTGTAAACCTCTGGACTGAACAAACTACGACAATAAAACACCTTGCCGCCTGAACCGCCTTGGATCAAGTTGTTTTGGTTCACGTAGGCCACCGGTGAAAAATCGGCTGATCCGCGCACATACACAACGCCCTCGGCTATTCGCCGGTACTCATCGGGGACTTTGTACACAACCTTCCCGTCTTCCCGACGTTTGATGGTTCTGAAGAAGTTTTTTAAGTGGGGGTTGTCGGTTATGATTATATCTGCCTGAGCCTGGGTCATATTAGCGGGTAACTTCCCAGAAACCACTTTGCCACCCACGATCTTCTTGTAGTTCAGTGTTTGCTCAAACTCAAAGAACCCTGTCCCACCAGTCGGTGCTGTACGCTGAATGATCCCAAACTTCTTGAGGAAAAAATCACGCTCTACAATTTGTTCAGGAGATCCCAATGACCAGGGATTCAGGGCGATACCGAATTCTTCTGATCCTCCTCCATCGGGCGTGTCCACGGTCTTCCCGCCGACAACGCTTCGAGTTGCCTGGTAAATATTCAGCGACTCCAGAATTGTCATATCTCCAAACCAGTTTTTGATGTATGGATCGTTGGAGAATGTCGTGTTCAGGCTATCTTTCCACTTCCAGGCCCTCAATTCTTTTGTGCGCGATACCACAGATTTCTCCAGGGCTGGCATCGAACCCAACGAATTGTATAACAAGTTGGCCAAACGCTTACATCGATTGAGTAGATCACTCCTAAAATTTCGAGGACGACCACCCTTTTCTTTGAATTTGAAGTCGGGGGTGGGGTAGATTCGTTTCATCAACGATGCCAGTCCCTCGAGTCCTGTTTTCTCGTCCGCCACATTGGTGTCCGGCTCAGAGGGGCTGTCTTTGAACGTAGCTGTCGGTAGATCAGACCGACTGAGCACGAGAACCACCAAGGCAATCGTGATTGTGTCCAAGTAGGTTTGCGTGTTTTCGTCGGGAAACGTGATCACAACAGGTGTTGACGGCTCTCCTATATCAGAACCCATCTGGGCGCTGCTTGTTGCTTTAACGGGCTTCCCAGGGGTGTCTATCGTGTCGCCATCAATATTATAGGTAAAGGATTTGGATGCAGGGTTTCCCGACACTGACCGAACACGCACATAATACGTGGTGGGGCGCTCTAGCACCTTTACGGTCACGTTGCCATTCGATCCCACCGTAAATTCAGCTTCGTTGGGCAGATCTTCTTTTTTGAGGGTGATCCCGTACCCGTCCCCAGGGAAAAATGCGTTTTCCGTCTGAGTCACAAAAAATGTACGTTGGAGGAGATACTTCCCAGTCGGCACATCATAAAGCATCTCTAGGGGAATTGGGGATCTGTCTACAGGAGATCTGGTGGAATAGATCCGTGCAGCACCTGGTTTCATATTCCCCAAAATATCTACGGTGTTGTTGAACTTAAGGCGGTCAGAGATATAAATTTGATCTGCGCCACCAAACAAAGTCAGTGGTTTACCCAACGGATCAAGAATCCGACCGTGTTCTCGAACCTGAACTAGCGATGACCCCCTGCCTTTGGTCAACCGTGAATCCGCCTGGGGCCGCTCGTAGTAAACGTGTAGGCCGTCCTTTATCGTAGATACCTCAACGATAAACCCCTGTGGAGCAGGCTTCAGAAACGGGATCGCCGGGTCTTTGGTGGGGGTTGCGGACACCGTCCAGGCAACTCGCGCCGTGGAGGGCGGATCAGTACTCAAGCCCTCTTCAAATAAAGCACTTAAATTACGGAAGTCGAAAATCGACGCACCCGCAATCCCATATGTTGCCTTCAGATTTACAGGTACCGGCAATGATTTTTTGCCTGGGGCCTCACGGTTGAAAAATTGAGTAAAGTACTTGATCGGTTCCAAAATTTGGTGGATTTGCCCCCCATCTACCGTGGACGTATAGAAAAAGAAGGCAACCACTTTGGTCGCGGTACTGATCTGAGGCCGCGTGGGATCATCTTTGTTCATGAACCGGGAAATCATACGTCGTTCGTAGGCCGAGTACCCCCCTTGCAGATCGTCAAACGGGTATGACACTAAATTCCAGTCGCCTGCCAAAAACAACCCAATTTGGCCCAGGTCGTTGATGTAGTTGTCTATCTCCTTAATCAACGCATCTAGTATTGCCTGTATTGGGTCTAAGTACCCGAAACTGGCCGATTTGATCAAGTTTGTGACTTGAAGGGCAATGCTCAAAAGGTTGTTGATGAAGTTGCCCGCTGTGACAATGCTTTGGGCAGCATCTGTAACCTCTTTGGGGAGTTCCCCTATAGTCATCGATTCCCATTGGCCAATTTTTGCCATTACTCACCGCCACCAAACTGATCTTTGTTTTTTATCTCTTTGAGTTTGGCCACTGTGGCCATATCAGCTTCCATCTGTTGTTGTAGAATATCTCTAAGTTGCACCAAGATGGCTTGATTCTTTTTTAAAAAATCAGGCGTTGCTTTCCCTAGTTGGAATTCTTGCCAGATACCGGGATCGATCCCTTTGGATTTAAGTTCGTCTTCTATGCTCATGGACAACCATCTCCTAGAGACTCTTTACGCAAAACCAAGTCTTTCTCTTTTTCGCGTTGATCTTGCTTTTTACCGAGGCGATCTTCTTCGTCTTTTTGCTTCTCCGACTTGGGTGAGTCGAGTTTTTCAGGGAGTTCTTTGTTCAATCGATCTATTGCCGGTAACGTCCCATTTACCAAGTGTGTTCGGTAATTTAACCACGTGTAGCGCAACTGCCTGAATTTGTCCCGTCGATCCAACACCAGCGATATTAGGTCTGGCAACACTGGCCGCACAACGCCACCTACTGGGTTCGTAAAATCCGTGTAGGGCGGAACCAGCGAGTCCAACCTGTAATCCAAGATCCAAAAACGCCTATCCAAGATCGACAAACAATCAGACGAACTTGCAAAAGGAGTGACCGACTCCAACCCGCGTACCCCCTCAATCAAACTGTTGGGCAAAACACCAAGACCCTCATCTGGGATTAACGGAGAACCCAAGTCTTCGGCGTGTTCATCGCGCTGGAACACAAAATAGGAGCCCGCCTTCTTACCTGAAATCAGAGCCTCTATCTCTTCCATCCACGATAACAAACGCTCCCGCATCAACAAAATAAGATCAATTGCCTCTTGGGAAAATAATCCAGAGGGACGGATGATCTTGTACGAGAACGGCCTGATTGAGTAAAAGTTGTCTTTAAAAGAATTTGGAGGACTCCCGTTATCCCCAGCTTTAGATGTGGGCCGTAAGTCCATTTGGCCTTCCCGATCAAGGTGGGCAGACGTGAACGGAGCCGCATTCAACTGAGAATCATGTGTTGTCGGGTAAACCGCATAACCATACGTTGAAACAGGAGTTCCTTCAGGGAATACCTTGTCTGTGGGTAGATTACTAAAATCACCAGAAAACTCAGAAACGCCCGTGACTTCTAGGCTGTCGTTGTTCACCACGTTAATGCGGTAAAATCCTCGATTGTCGTCAAGATCGGACGGCCTACCAGCCTCATACGAAGGTGCGCCTCGAGCATCAATGGATTGGTCACCAAAAGGACGAACCCCCTGTTCTGGGATTGTGGGTACACCTGTCGGGCCTGCCAACTCTCCTGCTGGGTCTACGATCAAGATATCATC
>Ga0307377_10001924_pt1 | contig 25159 bp, 13 predicted proteins | sample TR3MG_FD_202535 | JGI IMG/M metagenome (GOLD analysis project Ga0307377, IMG submission 202535) | Soil microbial communities from Risofladan, Vaasa, Finland - TR-3 | ecosystem: Environmental > Terrestrial > Soil > Coastal area > Acid sulfate soil | place: Finland: Risofladan, Vaasa | collected... | reverse complement strand
CTGCGCCTGCGCGAACGCGAGGCCGCAGCCGAAACCGAGGCCCTGCTCGGCATCGCCGCCTGGGCGATGCAATGCACGCCCAGCGTCGCGCTCGATTTTCCCGACTTGGTGCTGCTGGAAGTCTCAGGCAGCCTGAAGCTGTTCGGCGGCCTGGGAAAGATAGCGGCGAGGCTGAGCCATGGGCTTGCCGCGATGGGCTACAGCGCCTGCCTCGCCGCAGCGCCCACGGCACGCGCCGCATCCTGGTTCGCGCGCGCCGGAAAATCTTGTCTGATCGCCGATACCGCCATGCTCGAGAGCGAATTGTCCGCCCTGCCCCTGTCGGTGCTGCAGAGCGGGGAGGAACAAGCCCTGTCATCCATCGGCGCGCGCAGCGTCGGCGATCTGCTGGCGCTGCCGCGCGACGGGCTTGCACGCCGCTTCGGCCAGGGTCTGCTCGATGCGCTCGATCAGGCGCTGGGCCGCCTGCCCGATCCGCGCGGCGCATTCGTGCTGCCGGAGAAATTTGGCGCCGCGATCGAATTGCCGGCCGAAGCCACGCAGACCGAAGCCCTGCTGTTTGCGGTGCAGCGGCTGCTGGCGCAACTCGAAGGCTTTCTCGCGGCGCGCGCCGCCGGCACGCGGCGGCTGCGACTCAGCCTGTCGCATCGTGCTGCGCCCGCCACACGCATCGAATTGGGACTGGTCGGCGTCTGCCGCGAGGCCGCGCACTTCGCGCTGCTGCTGCGCGAGCGGCTGCAACAGACGGCGCTGCCCGAGCCAGTGCGCGCCATCGCGCTGGAAGTGCAGGCGATCGAGCCGCTGGAGCATTCGAACCAGAATCTCTTTGCCGACGAACTGCAGCAGGAAGGCAATTGGCCGCGCCTGATCGAGCGCCTGCGCTCACGCCTGGGTGCGGCAGCCGTGCACGGCATCGCCCTGCGCGCCGACCACCGGCCGGAACGCGCCAGCGTTCATCTGGATCGCGCCAGCGTTCATCTGGATCGCGCCAACGCTCAGGCCGAGCCCGGCGCAAAGCAGCTCGCCCTCGATTTCGAGCTGCGCCCGTTCTGGCTGCTCGAACGGCCGCAACCCCTCGAAGAAAACGCATCCATCCCCTGCCATCACGGACCGCTGAAACTGTTGGCCGGCCCGGAGCGGATCGAATCCGGATGGTGGGACGGCGCCGACATGGCGCGCGATTATTTCATCGCCCGCGCCGCCGACGAAGCGCTGCTGTGGGTCTATCGCGAGCGCAGCCCCGCCGGCGCCTGGTATCTGCACGGCATTTTTTCCTGAGGCCAAATGCGACACGACTCAGCCAGCATTTGTCATTCCGAGCGCAGCGAGGAATCTGCTGTTAACGCCGAACAAAAGCAGATTCCTCGTCCCCCAAGAGGACTTCCTTCGGGGCGTCGCTCGCGCTCCTCGGAATGACAGAACACAGCGCCCTGCCCGCCTACGCGGAGCTGCACTGCCTGTCGAATTTCAGCTTTCTGCGCGGCGCTTCCCACCCGGAGGAACTCGTCGCCCGCGCGCATCAGCTCGGCTATAGCGCGCTCGCCCTCACCGACGAATGTTCGTTCGCGGGCGTGGTGCGCGCGCATGCCGCAGCCAGGGAATGCGGCCTGCCGCTGATCCTCGGCAGCGAAATCCAGCTCGCCGATGGTCCGAAGCTGGTGCTGCTCGCCACCGAGCGCGAAGGCTACGGCAATCTGTCCGAACTCATCACCCGCGGCAGGCGCCGCGGCGTGAAAGGCCGCTACATCCTCGAAGCGAAAGACCTCGATCAAGGCCTGCCCAGCTGCCTCGCCCTGCTGCTGCCGGGCGCCGTGCCGGATGCGGCGCAAGCCCGCTGGCTCGCCGAGCGCTTTCCCGCTCGCGCCTGGATCGCCGCCGAACTGCTGTGCGGAGCCAACGACAAGGCACGCCTTGCCGCGCTGCGCGCACTCGGCGAGGCCTGTGGCCTGCCGCTCGTCGCGGCGGGCGACGTACACATGCATGTGCGCTCGCGGCGCAGGCTGCAGGACACGCTCACCGCGATACGCCTCGGCAAGCCGGTTGCGCAGTGCGGACTGGCGCTGTATCCGAATGCCGAGCGCCATCTGCGCCTGCGTCTGCGCTTGGCGAACCTCTATCCGCGCGAACTGCTGGATGAAACCCTGCGCATCGCCGCGCGCTGCAGCTTTTCCTTGGATTGCCTGCGCTACGAATACCCGGAAGAAATCGCGCCGCCGGGCGTCACGCCTTCGGACTATCTGCACCGGCTTACCGAGGCCGGCCTTTCACGGCGCTTTCCCGCGGGCGTGCCGGAGAAGGTCCGCGCCCTGGTCGAGCATGAACTCGCGCTGATCGCCGAGCTGGCCTACGAGCCCTACTTTCTCACCGTGCACGACATCGTCAGCTTCGCGCGCGAGAGAGGCATCCTGTGCCAGGGCCGCGGTTCGGCCGCGAATTCGGCGGTGTGCTATGTGCTCGGCATCACCGAAGTCGATCCGGCGCGCATGAGCATGCTGTTCGAGCGCTTCATTTCGCGCGAACGCAAGGAGCCGCCCGACATCGACGTCGACTTCGAGCACCAGCGGCGCGAGGAAGTGATCCAGTACATTTATGCCAAGTACGGGCGCGAGCGCGCGGCGCTTGCCGCGACGGTGATCCGCTACCGGCCGAAGAGCGCGATCCGCGACTGCGGCAAGGCGCTCGGCCTGGAACTCGCCCAGGTCGAGCGCCTGGCAAAGTCGCTCTCATGGTGGGACCGGCGCCAGAACCTGCCCGAGCGCCTGCGTGAGGCCGGTTTCGATCCGGGGAACCCGACCATAGTCCGTCTGCTCGCGCTGGCCGATGCGCTGATCGGCTTTCCGCGCCACCTGTCGCAGCATGTCGGCGGCTTCGTCATCGCGCGCGGCCTGTTGTCGCGCCTGGTGCCGATCGAGAACACCGCGATGCCGGACCGCAGCGTGATCCAGTGGGACAAGGACGACCTCGATGCGCTCGGCCTGCTCAAAGTGGACGTGCTCGCGCTGGGCATGCTCTCGGCGATCAAGCGCGCGCTCGAATTCATCGGCACACAGCGCGGTACGAGGTTCGCGATGAGCGACGTGCCCGCGGAAGACCCCGAGGTCTATGCGATGATCCAGCAGGCCGACACCGTGGGCGTGTTCCAGATCGAATCGCGCGCGCAGATGTCCATGCTGCCGCGGCTGAAACCGGCGAATTTCTACGACCTGGTGATCGAAGTCGCAATCGTGCGCCCCGGCCCGATCCAGGGCGGTATGGTGCATCCCTACCTGCGCCGCCGCCAGGGGCTGGATCCGGTGAGCTATCCCAGCGACGCAGTCAGAGAGGTGCTGGCGCGCACCCTGGGCATACCGATTTTCCAGGAGCAGGTGATGCAGCTCGCGGTAGTCGCCGCCGGCTTCACCCCCGGCGAAGCCGACCAGCTGCGCCGTTCGATGGCGGCGTGGAGACGCAAGGGCGGCCTGGAGCATTTCGAGCAGCGCCTGATCCGGGGCATGGGCGAACGCGGCTATGCGCGCGAGTTCGCCGAACGCATTTACCAGCAGATCCTCGGCTTCGGCGAATACGGTTTTCCCGAGTCGCATTCGGCCAGCTTCGCGCTGCTGGTCTATGTGTCGGCCTGGCTCAAGTGCCACCATCCCGCCGCCTTCCTCGCCGCGCTGCTGAACAGCCAGCCTATGGGTTTCTATGCGCCGGCGCAGTTGGTGCAGGATGCGCGCCGCCATGGCGTCGAAGTCCTGCCGGTGGACGTGCTCGAGAGCGATTGGGAATGCACGCTGGAGCCCTGCGCAGGCGCCGCGCCCGCCGTGCGCCTGGGTCTGCTGATGGTGAAAGGCCTGTCCGAGGCCGCGGCCGGCCGCATCGTCGAAGCGCGCGCGCAGGGCGGCTACGCCTCGGTGGAGGAACTGATGCGCCGTGCTCAGCTCGACCGGCGCGAACTCAAATGCCTCGCGGCGAGCGGCGCGCTCGCCGCTATCGCGGGCCACCGGCGGCGCGCCTACTGGCAGGTCGCCGGCGTGGATAGCGCGCGCCACCTGCTATCCGAAGCGCCCATCCATGAAACCGACCCGCAATTGCGCGCACCGAGCGAAGGCGCCGGCCTCGTGGCCGATTACGCGAGTCTTGGGCTCACTCTGGGCCGGCATCCGCTGGCGCTGCTGCGCCCGCGCCTCGCGCGCATGCGCCTTGCCGCCGCCGAGGAAGTCCGCCGCCTCCCCCATGGCAGCAGCGTGCGCACAGCCGGCATCGTCATCGGCCGGCAGCGCCCCGACACCGCTTCCGGCGTAGTGTTCGTGACGCTGGAGGACGAGACCGGCTGCGTCAACGTCATCGTCTGGCGCGACCTGGGCGAGCGCCAGCGGCGCGAACTGCTTTCCGCGCAGCTGATGACGGTCTATGGATCGGTCGAGCGCGAAGGCGCAGTGGTGCACGTGATCGCGCGGCGGCTTGCCGATCACAGCGAACTGCTCGGCAGACTGATGACGCAGTCGCGGGATTTTCATTGAGGCTGAGGTGACCCGGAATATATGGCAGCGGCGTCCTCGCCGCGAGCGCTGCCAAATGCGAACGCCGGTCGGCCCGGCGGGCCTCCTACTGCACCGTGCACTCGCTACTGTTGGCCTTGCCGATGCCGCGGCCGGAGGAATTGTTCTGGCTGATGCTGCTCGGCATCGTCACCTGTATGCCCTGCGACGGCGGCACAATCACCGGCGCCGTGTTGGCGCTTTGCACAAAGCCGAACTGTCCGGCATTGATTACCTGCTGGCCAGCCGCGTTCCTGACCACGATGGCGCCGGAGGCTACGTCCAGGTGCAGGCCGTTCTCCGGCGGCTTGCCGCTGACGGTGGGAATGCCGCCGCAGTCATTCTGGCAGATCAGCGCGCCGAAATGGGTACCGCGGATGCCGATGGTCGCCGTCACCGCGCCGTAGCTCACCGCATTGTGGTTGCGCTTACCGATGAGCCCGGTCACCGCGCGCATGCCGCCCTTGAGCATGTTCAGAAAAACATTGTCGGCCGCGGGCTTGGCCCGGTTGAATGAATAGGCCGCGACCTTGAGCTGGGTACCCGGCCGCAGCACCAGCTCGCCCCCGTCGACGAACTTGATTCGGGCATAGGTGTCCTGCTCGGTGGAGAGCGTATCGCCTTCCTCGACCTCGGATTTCACCGAGAAGACTTTGGTCGTACCGTCCGCGCGCTTGGCTATGAGCGTCCCAGAAAGGTGCGTAACCTGCCCGACCACATTGGCCGCCTGCACGGCGCCGCTCAGGGTTCCGGCAACCGCGAGCAGCAGGCCGGCAAGGATGCGTGCGGATTTGCGCATGATCATATCTCCGGTCAGCTGCATGTAGAGAGCTTCTTCGTGATCGACTTGTTCGATTTCTTCTTCAGCCCGGTCGCCTTGTCCGTCTTGTTCTCTTCTTCTTCGTCTCCGCCGAATTGTCCCTCGGTGCCGCCTACGGTCTGATCGCCAAGATCGCCCGGTGACCCCAGGCCATTGCCGTTCGCGCCCGGCGTCAGCGTGCCAGCGGGGGGAGTGACTGAAATTGTGGACGAGCTGATTGCCGCCATCACCGCATCAAACAGCGTCGGCGGCACCGTGGTGGTGCCGCTGGCTACCCCGTACACCACGTCAAGGCCGGCTCCCGCTGTAGCGGGAGTCTTCGCAGCGCCGTAGAACAGGCCGCTGCCGCCGGAGGTAGACACAAACGTCAGCGGATCCACCGCTATGCCGTCGACCACCATGCCACCAAAGGCTTGGGCCGCGAAATTAAGATGAATCGTACTGGGCGCCTGCGCCCACAGGAACGATGGCGGCAGCCCTGCCACATCATTGAGATACAGCGTCGAGGTCGCACCCAGCAGCTTGACGTAGATGTCATTGCCGGCGGTAAAGCCGGAACCGTTGAGGCGCATGTCGCCTGTCACGGCGGCCGAGATGTCGTGGTCAGCCGATACCGTCGCGTTCGTAGCCGTGATATTGCCCGCCGCGAGGATGACGTCATGGGTCGCGCCGGTGCTCGATCCGGCGCCGAGACTTATCGTGGTCGCGATGATGCCGACATCGTCGGCCGAATCGACCGAGCCATTGAGCGCTACGCTCGGCGCGGTGAAGCTTGCCGTGCCGGTACCGGCTGTGACCACGCTGCCGCTGCCGCTGACGTTGATCGAGGTGGTAGACGACAGGGCAAGGTCGACCGGCGAGGACAGGGTGCCCGTTACGCCCAAGCTGCCGTCGGCGCTGACCAAAACACTGCCGGTAGGTGTGCTCAGGCTGCCGCCATCCCAGGTGATGTTTCCGTTCGATAGCAGCGCGAGGTCTCCGCCCGTAACGGTCTTCAGGCTTATGCCCGAAGTGCTGGTGATGTCACCGGTATTGAGAAAGCTGACGCTCGCCCCGGCAATGGCGTTGTCGGTGAGCATCACGCTCGCGGGTTGTGCGCCGGTGTTCTGGATGCGTATGCCGCCAAAGTCGGCTTCCGCGCCGACGGTCGCGGTCAGCGCACCGGTCAACTGCGTGTTGGTGCTGATGGCAAGGCCGCCCGAGGCGCCGCCGAAGATGCTCGACAGGTCGGCTGAGCCGGCGATGATGTTGGTGCTCGATCCGGTTCCCGACGCCTGGAGAATCGCTCCGCCTGCTTTGATCACAACCGGGTTCGCCCCGGCGTCGATCGCGCCCAGACTCAGGTTTCCGGATGCCCACAGTGTCAACGGACCGCCGGCGGTCATGTCGACGCGGCCGGCAACCTGGTTGCCCGGATTGTCGAGCGTCGTCGTGCCTTGCGACTGGGTAATCAGCGTGAGGGCAGCAAGCGGGCCGCTCTGTGTGATTGCGCCCGCCGGGGCGCTAAGGTCGAGCTTGGCTACCGTGATTGCCGGCAAGCTCAGGTTACCCGTCGCTTGGGTAATACTCGCGCTGGAACCGCTGCCGAAGGCGCCCAGCGCGCCACCGGTCTGGCTGAAGCTCGAACTCACCGTCAGGCTGTCCGCGATATTGAGCGTCCCGCCCGCGATGCTCAGGCCGCCAGCGGTCAGCGATGTCAGGTTGGTCGTCCCTGCCGCAGCGTCATAGGTCACTGTCGTGCCGCTGGGGATAGACACCGCCGCCACATTCGAAAGATCGGGCAGCGCGTCCCAGTTCGAGGCCACCGACCAGTTGCCGCTTGTTCCGCCGATCCAGGTCGAGAGCGGGCGTTGCGTGATCGTGCCCGGTGCGGTGGTCGTAGTGAGGGTGTAATTGCCTCCAGAATTGCCGTCGCTCAGGGTGTACCCTGCGCTGACGCCCAGGGTGCTGAGGTTGGCGCCCAGGATATTCTTGCTCGCGTAGGATTGGCTCACACCGCTGAGGCTGTCACCGGTCATCAGGCCCGTGACGCCGACCACACCAGTCGAAGCAGTTGTGCCGTCGTACACCTTGCTGTCCGTCACCGCCGCCAGAGTCAGCGGCGCCGGGGTGATCGTGCCGATGGCGGCATTAGCTGAGGTCGCTGACAATTGATAGCCATACACTGGTTTGTTGGATATATCCAAAACTGACGCGATCGCAAGACTATTCGCCGTCACCGTCTTCGAAGTGCCCACATTCTTGTCGTCGTACGTACCGATAGCTGGATTGAGCACAGCCGAGTCACCATTAATCGCCCCGGAAACACTGAAGTTCGCCGAAGCGAAGTTGGCGAGTTTCTTGGCGTCGTATACCTTGCTGACCGTTCCTACCAGCGACGGAGTCAAAGAAGGAGTGATGCTATAGAGCAGTCCGTTGCCGGCCCCGAGTACCGTTCCACCGAAGCTGGCTGCATACTGCTTGAAATTGTAGTTGAGCCCGGCGAGAGTCGGATCGCTCGGCGCGACGGACGAGTACAGCAACCAGCGTCCTGCCATCGCCGGCGTAAGGGCAATACTCGACGGCACCGCGCTTCCAATATCCAGTTGAATATCGCTGCTTGCGCTGGCCGTCAACGTTCCTGTCACATTGACGCCGCTCAGCGACACGCTGCCGCCCTGCGCGTAGAGATTCGTCACGGCAAGCATGGCATCCCCGGCGCCTGCGGTGCTGTCCTGCTGATCGAGGACACCGCTCGTCACCATGCTCAAGGTCGTATTGCTATTTGAATTGAGATCGATCGGGCCCGACAGCGTGAGATCGGCGGTGGTTGTACCGTTGCCGAATTTCACCGTCGGAATCCCGGTGAGCGGGGCGAAAGTCGCCGACGTTATCAAGAAGCTTGGCGTGTCGACCGGGTCGAACTCGAAGGCGCTGGTGGCATTGACCGTGCCGTTGGCGATGAAGCCGAAGTCGCTTGCTGCGAGCGTGATCGTATCGGCGTAGATATCCCAATTGATGTCGGAACCCGCAATCCCGTTGCCCGCATCGCCTGCACCGCCTGCGCCACCTGTTGTAAAGATCGCGCCGCTGGCGTCTGCACCGTCGGCGAAGAGGCTAACGTAGCCGCCATCTCCCCCGTCGCCGCCAGAGTATCCCAGGCTGCCCGGCCCACCCGGTCCGCCGAGCGCGGTGAGCGTCCCGGTTCCACCGCCGACGGTGATCGAGGCGCCGCTGATGTGGACGTCATCGATGAAGTCGCTTGGATCGTCTATTGCCGCGTTGCCGCCGTAGCCACCGCTGCCGCCGGAGTAGCTGCCGCCGGCCGAGCCGCCCTTGCCGCCCGAGGCGTCGATCGAGCCGTTGACGGCGACCGCATTATTCGCTTCCAGGTCGATCCCGCCGCCATCGCCACCGATGCCGGCGCCATAATGGGAATTGTCCGAGAAGCCGTTATAGTTGGAATACGTGTCGTTCCCGCCCCCGTTGCCGCCGTCGCCGCCGCGCGTAAGGATTGACCCCGTGGTGATCGAGTCTGCGTCGGCGTAAATCTCGACCGTCCCGCCCCAGCCGCCGTCACCACCGTAGTAGCCGGATGCGCCGACGCCAGCGTTGCCTCCGTCACCACCGTGTGCGTCGATGTCGCCCGTAGTCACCGGGCCAGAAGTCACATCCAAATAGACGTACCCGCCATAGGCGCCATTGCCTCCCGCACCCGCGTTCGCGCTGTCGTCGCCGCCGTTGCCACCGTTGCCGCCGTAGGTGGAGATCGTTCCGGTCCCGCCCGCGACGAGCAAAACCGACCCCGCTGTCATGTCAACCGACCCGCCGCTGCCACCGTCGCCACCCGAGCCGCCGCTGAACGCTCCACCGCCTGCCATGCCGCTGCCGCCGTTGCCGCCAGTGGCGACGACGCTATGAACGCTGACGGCACCCCCTGCATGCAGCGTTACGCTGCCCCCATTACCGTCATAGCATTCGACATAGTTGCAGTTATGGCCCCCGCTGCCCCCGAACGCACCGCCGTCGCGGGCCTGTCCGCCGTGCGTGTCGAGCGGCCCACTGATTGTGATGTCGCCGGTACTCGATATATTGACCGAGTTGCCGTTGCCGCCGCTGGCGCCGTCGCCGCCCTGATGATCGACTGTCCCGTCGCCACCCGTGCCGCCGGCACCGCCGTACGCGCTGATGCCGCCGATCAATATGCCACCGCCATATACGTCTACGGAGCCGCCGCCGCCGCCGTAGCCGCCAATTCCGCCACCGTAGACGGACGTTCCGGCCGCTTCGCCGTAACCGCCAATGCCGCCGTAGGTGAGGACGGATCTGTCGATACTGACCGGCCCAGCGGCAGCGAGTTGGACCGAGCCGCCAACGCCGCCTCCGCCTCCATTGCCTGCTCCAGAGTAACCGTCGTCGACCAAGCCATTGCCACCATCGCCCCCGTGGGTGTCGATCGCGCCATAGATGTGGAGTTCTAAGGTCGTTACGTTTTCGTCGGGAACAGCATCATAAAAATGGATGTGCGAGCTATCTGCGCCGATCTGAACCGTACCGCCGGAACCTCCCGCACTCCCTCCGCCATAGCCGTAGCCCTCGCCGCCGTCGGCCCCGCGGCCGCCGTGGGCATCGATCGACCCGTTAATTAGGATAGACGTACCCTGGACCGTCACTGCACCGCCTTGGCCACCATCGTTATAAGCGCTGTAGCCAATGACGCTGTTGCCCGTATCTCCGCCTGCCGTGTTGATTGTCGTCGCCTCAGCGGCAAGCGTCGCGCCGAGCTTCACCGCGCCGTTTCCGGCTACGTAGACATAACCGCCATAGCCGCCCCAACCGCCCGTATAGGGACCGGTGCCGTCGCCTGCCCCGCCATGGGCATCGATGTTGCCACCGACCGTAATGTCGCCGATGAGCGCGTACGCGGAGGAGGAACAGCAGTATTCCTGCGACGAAGCGATGTTGACATAGCCCCCTTCGCCACCATCGCCGCCGGTGCCGGCCGCGCCCTTGCCGCCGTAGGTATATATGCCGCCCGTGACATTCACTGCCGTGCCGCTCGGTGGCGTGCCGGCCGAACGCACCAGGTCCACGTTCCCACCCGACAAGCCCGAGGTATTTGTAGCGTCCCCATCCACGCCGCGCGCGTCGATGTCACCGTTGATCGTAATCGTGCCTGTATTTGTTTGCAGCAGTACGGAGCCCCCACCGTAGTAGGTGTTGGAGGGGTTGGTGGCAGCGGTAATAATCGATCCGGTAGAGATATTGCCGCCAATCGTGGTGATGGTAACGCTACCACTCCAGTGACTCCCGTCCGACGGTCCGCTGGTGTTAAGCGTGCCTACCGTTACACCCGTCGTAGTACCGTAATTGCCCCCAGTAATTGAGATGCCGCCGCCGCTGGTGGTGATGCTTCCGGCAGTCAGGATGCTGCTCGATGCCCCGTAACTTGTGCCCGAAGTAAGCGTCACCGAGCCGCTATGGGCAATGATCGGGCCGACGTTGAGGGTGCTCCCGGCTGAAAGATCGAGCGAGCCGGTGCCGATGATATTTAACGTGTTGCCGCTGCCGAGGTCAATCGCGCCGGTGGTCGTCGTCATCGACACGGAGCCGATCTGCTGCAGCGTCAGCGTGTTCGGTGCGGTGGTGTACGTTCCGCTGATCGCTCCCATCGTGATGCTGTTGTTCGCTTGCAGTTGGATGTTCGTGCTTGCGGACAGCGACTCAAGCGTTCCCGTCGAGATGGTAAACGTGCTCGGTGAACCGCCATCGGCAAACGCAATCGATCCGGTACCGCCGTAGACGTCATCAGGGGAGCCTCCCCCGTACATGTCCGCGATGACGATGTCGTCCGGATCGAGCAGCAAGGTGCCAGTCTTGCCGTTTGGCGCGCTGGTATCGACGCTGCCGGCGAAATTCAGCGCCCGCTTGCCGGAAGTCTCGACATAGCCGCCGTTGCCGCTTTGCGCACCGCCTCGCGCGGACATCGCACCATAGAACTGGGTATGGTCGTCCGACCAGACGATGACCTTGCCGCCATTGCCGCTGTGCGTCGCGTCCGCCTTGATGCTCGCGTTGGAACCGATATACGCCGTCGTCGCGTTCTGTACGTCCGGGTTGGCGCCGTGCTCATCGCCGCCGACGAGGACCGTCCCACCTCCATTTTGCCCGGATGCATCCAGGCTCGCGTTGTCCGTCACCGCGACACGATTGCCCAGCACCGCAATGCTGCCGCCCTTCGTTCCCGTAGCGACGATGCGCCCCGCCCCATCGACGTAGGCGTCCTGACTCGCCTTGAGGAATATGCGCCCGCCTTGCTTCACCACGCTGGAGGCATTGAGCGTGCCGCTGTTGTTGACCAGTACCCCCGCAATGCCGATTTGACCGGCCTCGGAGACGATCTGCCCGAGGTTGGTGACGTTGCCCTGGGCGCCGGTGATCGCCACGCTCACCCCCGGGGTGCCGGTGTCGAGGAGTTGTACCGTTTGGCCAGCCGCCAGCACCACTTCGCCGTTGGGCGCGTTGATGATGCCGTTGTTGGTTACCGACGATGCGACGAGGTAGACGCTGCCGCCGCTGGGCGTCGTGATCTGGCCGTCATTCTGGATGCTGCCCGCATTCGGCGTGGCGCCGAAGTTCAGCCGCCCGGCGAGAAAGTCCTGGTTGGCGACGTTGAGCGTGCTCGCGACGAAGCCGGCGACGTCGATTTTTGCGCCTTGTCCCACCAGAATGCCCGCCGGGTTGACCAGCCATACCTTGCCGTTGGAACTCAGCGTGCCGAGCAACACAGACGGATCGTTGGCGATGACGCGGTTGAGCACGCTGCTGCTCGCCGACGCTTGATTGAAGCGGGTGGTCTCGCTCGCGCCGATGGAGAAGCTGTTCCAGTTGATGATGGCGCCGTTGGTGTTGTTGACTGTGAGCAGCTTGCCTGCCTGGCTGAAGCTCGCGGCGCCGTTGACGACCTGCGGGCCGGTGGGGTTGGCCCACGCGGGCGCGTTGACGAAGCAGGAGGCGATCGCCGCTGCGATCAGGCGCTTGCGGGCGGGGAAATAGGTCGTTGCTTTATTGGGCATGGCGTACCCCCTTCGTCCAGCAGCGAAGGATCGCTGTCAAACATATATCCAGGTAAAGCAGATTCCTCGCAGAGTTCACCCCCGCGCAGCGGCAGCTCGGAATGACAGGCTCCGCGTGGCGAATGACAAGTGCGGGATTGTTTGGAGTGCACATTGCCTTCGTGTCGCGCATGGGCTAGAAGGCGAGCATCAAGTTGACGTGGCCGCGCCAGTCGCCATGCTCCTTGGTGCCGACAGGGCCGCCATCGACCACTTGCGCCAGATCGAAACGCAGGCTGACATCCTTGCGGAGCGCGTAGCGCAGGCCTGCTCCGACGCTGGCAATGCTGACGCGTGCCGGCGTGAGCGAGCCCGCAGGCACATTCTGGTTGTAGCCGCGGCCGACGTCGTAGAACGCGAGCGCGCGCAGGCTGCCGCGCAGGTCGCTCCCTTTCTTGATCAATTCGGGCGTGTAGAGTTCGGCGTTGACGACATAGCCGCTGTCGGCGGTGACCGCGCGCTCCTCGAAGCCGCGCACGGCGGTGGAACCTGCAAGACTGAGCTGCTCGGCCGCAACCAGCGGGTCGCCGCTATATTGACCGTTCAGTGCGACGCGCGCCTGCCAGTCGCTCCTGAACGCCTTCAGATAGCTGCCGCCCAGACGGAGGACGTTGAAGTCGTCGCGCGTGGTTCGGTTGCCCGAAAGAAAGGAGTAGCGGTCCATGCCACCGTCCGGATTGGCGTACTGGCTGCCCAGCGCAAAATTGTGTGCAAGCCCGATGTTGTAATCGAATATCTGCCCCGGACTCTGTTTCTGCCCGGTGTAGGTGAGACTGAATGGACGCGTGGTGTAGGGCACGCAGCCCAAGATCGGGTTCAACGGGTCATTCCCGTACGGCGCGCCCGCCACGGTGCATGTCGAATTGATGTACTTGTAGTCCAACCCGTAAATCAGCTTCGAGCTGTATTCCCCGCGCCGTGCAAAGTTGTGGTTCCAGCGCAGGCCGAACACGTCGCCCTTGCCGACGATGCCGAGCATCCCGCCCAGCGTGGGCGAGGCGCTGGGGGTATTCACGTTCGAATTACCGTAGATGAAGTCCAGGCTGTCCCCCAGCGCATAAAAGGGAACGCGATAACCCAGGCTATAGATATCTACCCTCACCCCAGTTGGCGCGTCGACCGAACCGGTGTAGGCGAGCGTCAGGGTCTGGTCGCGATTGAACAGGTTCGCGTTCTGGTAGGCTATGCCCTCGCGCGTCCTGCCGGTAGCGGCGGTGCCGGTATTGTCCACGGTAACGAAAAAGCGCTGCGGGTCTTCTTCGGTAACCGCCACTTTCGCATCGATCTTGCCCTCTGCCTCGCTCATGCCCAGAGTCACTCCGACCTGTTTGGCCGGATTCGCGTTGGCGAGTTGGATGTTCTCCGACATCTGGCGCAGGTTGGGCGCCTTGCCCTCTTTCAACGACGGCAGGCTCGCGCGGATGTTCGCATCATTGAAATACTTGTTGCCGCTGATCACGACCTTGCCGATGACCCCTTCGGTGACCTGCAGGCGAACCACACCACTGGTGAGTTCCTGCTCCGGCACGTACACCTGCACGGTACCGTAGCCTGCCGCGCGGTAAGCGCGCTCCAGCGCTTCGAGCGCCTTCTGGATGTCGCCGTAGACGCGCCTGGGTCCGACGAACGGCGCAACGATGGCCCCCACCTGCGCCTGCGGCAGCAGCGTGTTGCCTTCAATCTCGAAACGAACAATGTTGAAATGCTGGTCCTGGGCCAGCGAGGAATCGACGAACAAACCCAACAGGGCGAGAACCAACGCGCAGCTTGAGATTATTTTCATGTCCCTTTGCCTCAGCACTAGCGGCTAGCCTATTCGGGGTTTACCCGAACACTGTGAGTTTAGTCAAGTTTGTGCCAAAACCATAGCCCCCTCATTCGGGCAAACCGGTATTAATTCACATAAGTTGAATTTATCTTCGCTTATGAATCAAAAGGTTACATTATTCCGCCACTTCGCATATGAATTCTTCGAACTTGCCGCCGGGGCCGTGAGGGATCTCTTCCTGGAAATACCTGAACTGCAGTTTGAATGGAAAGTCCAGCGCTTCGCGGATGAGATCCCCGATTCTTTGCTCTTGATCCGCCGTCAGCGGCGCAGCGGAAACGAGGCGCACTTCGATCGTATCGCGCTCGCGCTGGACGAACTGAAATTGCCGAATCGGAGCAATTTCCGAATATGGAAGACCGCCGATGGCTGGCCACAGAGAGCGTCCGTCGGGTAGCCGTGCCATATTGCGGCGGCGGCCCGCTATGCGCTTGAAGACAGGCAAGCCCCGCCCGCAGGGGCACGAGTCCGCCATTTCGGCGTAGTCGCCGAGATCGTAGCGTACGAGCGGCGTGGCAAGGTTGTGCAAATCGCTCACTACCACTCGACCGATCTCCCCCGGCATGCATGCTTCGTCGCGCTCGTTCAGAAGTTCGACGATCAGGGCTTCGGCCATGACATGGTAGAGCCCGCTAGCGGGACATTGCACCGCGATGACGCCGACTTCCGCCGAACTGTAGGTATCTGCGATCTCTGCGCCGAGTATCCTGCGCGCAGATTCGCGAACTTCGGGCGCCAGGGTTTCGTTGATCGTGCGTATCTGTCGCAGGCGCGGCAGGCTCAGTCCGTGCCGCTCGAATTGCCCGAGCAATGCAGCCAGATTGCTCGGATAGACGAGCAGATAATCCGGGTTGACGGATTGCAGCCATTCGAACTGCCGGGCAACACCCGTGCGAACGGCGAGCGCATGCGACGACCCGGTTTCGAACAGCAGGCTCGCCGGCGGACCCCAGCTTGGCCAATCCGCTTGGTCACCATGAAGAGGATCGCGAATGACGGCAAGTTTGCCGCGGAAGTCGCGCCGCTGCCACAAGTGCTCGCGCAAGGTCATCGCCAGCCAGAGCAACCGGCTGATTGCCGTCCGCTTGACGATTACCGGTTCTCCGCTGGAGCCGGAGGTGCTCGACTCTGCAACGGGCGCATGGGCGCGCGGGATTTGGGTGCAAAAAAGTGCATCCCCTGCGGCTTGCAGGTCGCGCCGGCGCATGACCGGCAGCCGGCGCAATCCGACCAGCGTCGACAATTGTTCCGGACGCAGGCCCGCTGCCTGCATGCGGCTGCGAAAGTAGGTTGAATGCGCTTCGGCGTGAGCCGCGGTCGCGACCAATTGTCGATGCTGGCGGACGGCGATCGCGTCGGCGGGCAGCCACTGCGTCTGTTCCAACTGGAACATCAGAGCGCTAAGGTAGGCTGCTTCGCCTCCGGGCAAGGGCGGCCACGCAATACCGTCGATCGAACTCGGCAAGGCAGGATCAGGGTTCAATCACGCGCCCCATGTACGAGCATGATGGGAGTAGTCTTCCGACAAACTGCGCGGTTCATATTTCGGATCAGCCTAGCCTATCGTCAGCACTCGCCACGCGCGCCAACGGGGTGCGGAGTGCCAGACGTGAAGTAGAATCGGCGCACTGCATCGAACGACATGAGCAATATTCTTTACACTTGGGAATTCGGTGCCAACTTGGGCCACGTCGGCGCGTTCCTGCCCTTGGCGCGCGCGCTGCGTCAACGCGGGCACGACGTGCGCTGCGCCGTATCGCAGACGGAGCCTGCCGCGCGCCTCCTCACACAGGAAGGCTTCGCCTGGCTGCGGGCACCTTCGTGCCCTGAAACGCCGCGCGAAGGGATGCCCCTCTCCTACAACGACATTCTGCTGCGCTTTGGTTATGCGCGCAATGCAGACCTGCTCGGTAGGGTCGTGGCCTGGCGCGAGCTAATGCGTGTGACTGGCGCGCAGGTAGTGCTGGCCGATCACGCGCCGACCGCAATGCTCGCTGCGCGCACGCTGCGCATCCCGGTGGCTCTGTTTTGTTTCGGATTCTTTGCGCCGCCGCAGCGTCGGCCGCTGCCCAACATGCGACCTTGGCTGGCGGTGCCGCCAAGTCGGCTCGACGCTTTGGAAGCCGAAGTGCTGGCCAGCATCAATCCGGTGCTCGCGCATTTCAGCCAGCCGCCGCTTGCCAAGATAGCAGACCTGTTTGACGTCGCCGAGGATACGCTGCTCGGCTTTCCCGAGCTCGATCATTATGCCGATCGCGGCCCCGCGCGCTACTGGGGCAACCTGCCGGACGCCGGCGTGGGCGATGCGCCGGACTGGCCGAAGCTTCCGGGAAAACGCGTTTTCGGCTACCTGCGCACCGGCACGCGGCATCACGAAGCGGCGCTCGCGGCGCTGCGTGCGCTCGGACTGGCTACCATCGTGTTCTTTCCCGACGCACCACCGGCGCTGCTGGAACGCTACGGCGCCCCGCACCTCGTCTTCAGCGCAAAGCCGCTCGCCTTGGCACAGACTGCGCGCGAAGCCGACGCGGCTGTCACCTACGCCAGCATGTCCACGGCGACGAGTTTTCTGCTGAAGGGCAAGCCGCTGTTGTTGCTGCCGGGCCACCTCGAACAATTTCTGCTTGCGCGCCGAATCGAGGAAATGGGCGCTGGCCTGCTGGTGAATCCGGAGCAGCCGCCCGCGGATCTGGAACGGAAGTTGCGACGTATTCTGTTCGACGCGGAGTTCAGCCTGAATGCGCAGGCGTTCGCCCGCAAGTATTCGAATTTCCCGCAGGACACTGTCATCGCCCATCTCGTGCGGCGCATCGAGGAAATCGCTGCGGTCGCGTTATGATGCAGGACATATCGCTTCCTTTACGTCCATCCTCCTACTACGATGCATAGCCTGCAGGAACCACTCGAATTGAGCGCACCCTTGGCGCGGCGGCTTGCGCCGCAGCTATGCCGCGAGGATCCGGCCACCGGCGAGACCTGCGCCTGGTGCCACGGCATCTGGCAGTACCTCAGGTTGATGGGGCTCGCGGCCGCGCCCGAGCACCATGCGGAATTCTATCGCCGTGCTTTTCGATCGGTGGCGGGCGGCAAGGGCGCGCCGCGCGTGCTGGTCAGCGGCGCGGCGGACTATTCGATGCTGGCGCATGTGCTGGCGTCGTTTCGCGAGCGCGGCGTCGAGCCCGACGTGACCGTGGTCGACGCATGCGAAACCCCGATATTTCTCAACCGCTGGTATGCGGAGCGCGAAGCGGCCAGCGTGGCGTGCAGCCGGGCCGATATCCTCGAATACGCCTGTGCCACGCCGTTCGACGCGGTGTGCACCCATTCCTTCCTGGTTCAGTTCTCGCCCGAGAAGCGCATCCGCTTGCTGGAAAGGTGGCGGCAACTTTTGCGCCCGGGCGGCGTGGTCATCACGGTCACGCGCGTGCGCCCCATGGCAGGCGCCGAGCGCGCCCGATTTTCACCGGAACAGGCGCAATCGTTCCGCGCGACGGTCCTGCGCCAAGGCAAGGCGATGCGCGTTTTGCTGCAAGTGGATCCGGACGAACTGGCGCGGGAAGCCGAACTCTACATCAGCGGGCAGCGCCCGTGGCCGGTGGGCAGTCGCGATGAAGTCCGGCATTCGTTCGAGGCTAGCGGCTTCAGCATCAATGAATTATCGGACACGCCCCCGGCCGCGCCAAGCGCTCAGCGGCTGGACGGACCGGCGGTCGCGGGTAGCGGGGAACGGGTGCAGATCATCGCGACCCGGCTGTGACGGCGGCGAAAATCTCGCAGACGAAATCCTCGTACTTGCCGCCGGCGCCGCGCGCAATCTGATCGCGGTAGACAAACCCCACGCGAAAACCGGGCGGCAAGCGCGACAGGATCAACCCGCGCAGGCCCTGCTCCTGCGCCGCTGACAGCGGAGCTTCGGTCACCAGCCGCGCCTCGACCAAATCGTATTCGATCTGCGCCAACTGGCATTGCCGGATCGGCGCGATGCGCGTGAACGAGCGCGTTCCGAATGCAGGCCAGTAGCGCTCTCCCGCTGCATTCACCAGCATGTTGCGCACCCTCCCGGCGACTCGGCGCATCACCGGCAGGCCTCTGCCGCAAGGACAGGCTTCCCCCGGTTCGGCGTAGTCGCCGAGTTCGTAGCGAATGAGCGGCATGGCGAGATTGTGCAGCGAAGTCACGACGACGCGTCCGAGTTGTCCGGGCGCGCAAGGCTGATTCTGCTCGTCGAGGATCTCGACCAGAACGCCTTCCTCCAAGGTGTGATAGTGCTCATGCTGCGGGCATTGCAGCGCGATGTAGCCGACTTCTTCCGCGGAGTAGAGGTCGCTCACCGGCACCGACCAGGCCTCGCGGCACAGGTCGCGCACCTCGGGTGTCAGCGCTTCGCCCAAGGTGCGTACTTCGCGTAGCCGCTCAAACCGGTTTTCGCCGGCGATGACCAGCTTCGCCAACTCGGCCGCAATCGACGGATAGGTCATCAGATAATCGGGCTGCTGCTCCTCCAGCCAGCGAAGCTGGGTCTCCACGCTGTCGCGCACGCCGAGAACGACCGACGGCCCGTCCGCCACCAGGCCAGCCGTTGCCGGCCCCCAGTGCTCGAATTCCCCTGCCGGAATGCCGTGGCGGATGGTCGCAAGCTTGCCGCGCAGATCGCGGCGATGCCACGCATGGTCGCGCAGGGTGAAGGCGTTCCAAAACAAGCCTGACAGCTGCGTCTTGAGGATGCGTACGGGAGTGCCGGTGGAGCCGGAACTTTGCGATTCCTTGACGCCGCCGTGACCGGGCGGAACATTGCGGCTTTTCAGATGCTCGAACTGTTCCTGCAACTCGCGCCGCGTGAGCAGCGGCAGGTCGGCGAAGCGTTCGAAGGTAAGCGGCGTCGCCGCATCGTACCGATTGCCCCAGCGCTCACGGTAATAGGGAACCGTGGCCAGTGCGTGCCGAACGAGGACCTGCAGCTGCTGCAACTGACGTTCGCGCAGTTGATCCAATGGCAGCCACTGCGACCTGTCCAAATGGAACAGCAGCGCAAGCATAGTCGCCCCGCCCGGCGCGGGCAATGCCGGCCATGCCACACCGGGCACGGCACTTTGAATCTGCCAGCAGGGCAATGCCTCAGCTTCTTTCACCGGCTAGTTTCCTGTCTGACCGTTCCGATGGCGCGCGAAGCGGTGTGCCCATCGACTCTGTGCCGCAACCACGATCAACGAGCAACGAACGACGACTCTTTTGCAATCTAGCGCAAGCCATCGCGGCGCGCAAATGCAAACACCATGGAGCGGATCGGAGGACGTGCGCAAGCCACTCTCGCAACGCAGCCGGATAAAATTGTGTATATTTCCGCCTCGGCCGACGGAATGCGCGTCAGTGGGCCTCGGTCAGCGAAAACCCGGGTCCACAACGACCGGAAGCGATGAACGCAAAGGAACATCAAATGACTGCACGCAGGGCTTTTTTGCTGGGCACGCTTGCGCTGGCGACGACGGCGCTTTTCGGCGGGTCCGCCGTAGCGCAGAACACCATAAAAATAGGGGAATTGAACAGCTACAAGGTTTTCCCCGCCTTCCTCGAGCCGTATAAAAAGGGCTGGGAACTCGCGCTGGAGCAAATCAACCAGTCCGGCGGCCTGCTCGGCAAGCAGGTCGAAGTGATATCGCGCGACGACCATGGTACGCCGGGCGACGCCGTCCGCACGGCCGAGGAACTGGTCTCACGCGAGAAGGTCTCGCTTCTCATGGGCACCTTTGCCTCGAACGTGGGCCTCGCGGTAAGCGATTTCGCCAAGCACAGGAAGACCCTGTTCATCGCCGCCGAGCCGCTGACCGACCAGATCGTATGGAACAAGGGCAATCACTATACGTTCCGCCTGCGCGCCTCCACTTATATGCAGACTGCGATGCTGGTGCCGGAAGCGGCGAAGCTGAAAAAGAAACGCTGGGCGATCGTCTATCCCAATTACGATTATGGCCAGTCGGCCACCGCCGCATTCAAGAAACTGCTCTCCGCCCAGCAGCCGGGCGTAGAGTTCGTCGCCGAGCAGGCGCCGCCGCTGGGCAAGATCGATGCCGGCGCCGTGGTGCAGGCCCTGATCGACGCCAAGCCGGACGCGATCTTCTCCTCGCTGTTCGGTTCCGACCTGCAAAAATTCGTGCGCGAAGGCAACCAGCGCGGACTGTTCAAGGGCCGCCCGGTGTTCAACCTGCTGGGCGGCGAACCGGAATATCTCGATCCGCTCAAGGGCGAGACGCCCGTCGGCTGGTACGTGACCGGCTATCCCTGGAGCCAGATCAACACGCCCGCGCATAACAAGTTCCTCGCGGCCTATCGCGCCAAGTGGCACGACTATCCGCGCCTGGGCTCGGTCGTCGGCTATACCACGATGATGGCCGCGGCCGACGCGATCAGGAAAGCCGGTTCTACCGACACCGAGAAAATGATCGCTGCCATGAAAGGCCTGCAAGTGGAATCTCCGTTCGGACCATTCTACTTTCGCGCGCTCGATCACCAGTCCACCATGGGCGCTTACGTCGGACGCCTGGCGCTGAAGGACGGCCACGGCGTGATGGTCGACTGGAAATACGACAACGGCGCCGATTACCTGCCGACCGATGCCGAAGTCAAGGCAATGCGGCCAGCCGAATAATGGGCCTTGTCGCCACCCACCTCCATCCCCCCCTTTGAAAAAGGGGGCCAGGGGGGATTTCGGTTTGCCAAGGGGGACATATGCTCCCTTATGATCGCCGCCTGAAACAGACTGCGCGTCGCTTGCGGCGCGAAATGACCGACGCTGAGCGGCATCTCTGGTCCAGCCTTCGGGGAAAGCAAATTCTGGGCGTACCGTTCTACCGCCAGAAGCCGATCGGTTCCTGCATTGTCGATTTCTTCGCCCCTGTCGCCAAATTGGTTATCGAGGTAGACGGATCTCAGCACTTCGAGCCGGGGCCGGAGCATTACGACAGCGTGAGAACAGATTATCTGAAGCGTTCCGGACTGCAGGTGTTGCTCGAAACAGAGGCGGTAGTAGAGCGTATATTCAACATTGTGCAACAGCAACTAGGCGATACAAATCCCCCCTGACCCCCCTTTTCCAAAGGGGGGACCACCAAAGAAATGATGGCATTCCCGATTTAGCGATGTCGCTTTCCGCCATTTTCGTCCAACTGCTCAACGGACTCGCCTCGGCCTCGTCGCTGTTTCTGGTTGCCGCGGGTCTGTCGCTCATTTTCGGCGTCACCCGCATCGTCAACTTCGCCCACGGTTCGCTCTACATGCTGGGCATCTACACCGCCTACAGCCTGGTGAAAACCTTCAGCGGCAGCGCCCTCGGCTTCTGGAGCGGCGTGCTGCTCGCCGCGCTGATCGTGGGCATATTCGGCGCGCTGATCGAGCGCGGCTTGTTGCGGCGGCTGTACCGCGCGCCCGAGCTGCTGCAACTGCTCGCCACCTTTGCATTGGTGCTGATCATCCGGGACTTTGCCCTCTGGACCTGGGGTCCCGACGACCTGCTCGGCCCGCGCGCGCCGGGCATGGCGGGCGCAGTGAGGATCGCCGGTTCCCTGTTTCCGCAATACGACCTGTTCCTGATCGTGCTCGGCCCGATCGTGCTATGCCTCTTGTGGCTGCTGCTCACGCGCACGCGCTGGGGCACGCTGGTGCGCGCGGCGACCGAAGACCGCGAAATGGCCGGCGCGCTGGGCGTGAACCAGGCATGGCTGTTCACCAGCGTTTTCGCGCTCGGTTCCTTTCTCGCCGGCTTCGGTGGCGCGATCCAGATTCCGCGCGAGCCGGCGGTGCTGACCATGGACCTTTCGATACTGTCCGACGTATTCGTGGTAGTCGTGGTCGGCGGCATGGGCAGCATACCCGGCGCCTTCCTCGCTGCCGTGATCATCGGCGTGCTCAAGGCACTGTGCATCGGCATCGGCTCCGTCCACGCGTTCGGCATCGATTTCTCCTTTTCCAAGCTGACGCTGGTGGCTGAATTCATCGTCATGGCGGTGGTGCTGGTGGTCCGGCCCTGGGGTTTGCTCGGACGCGCGCAAGGCTTGCCGCGCGGCGCTTCCGCGGTCGAGTCGCCGCTGTACCTGCCCACCGCGGGCATGCTCAAGGCCCTCGCCGCGGCGCTCGTGCTGCTGGCGCTACTGCCGCTCGTTTCCGACCGCTACACGCTGGTGCTGCTCACCGACATCATGGTGTTCGCGCTGTTCGCGGTGAGCCTGCATTTCATCATGGGACCGGGCGGGATGCATTCCTTCGGCCACGCCGCCTATTTCGGCTTGGGCGCCTATGCCGCAGCGCTCCTGCTGCTGCACGCGCTGCCGATGGAACTCGCGCTCCTGCTCGCACCGCTTGCCGGCGGACTGGGGGCACTGCTGTTCGGCTGGTTTTGCGTGCGTGTGTCGGGCGTGTATCTCGCGATGCTGACCCTCGCCTTCGCGCAGATCGCCTGGTCGGTGGTGTACCAATGGGATGCCTTCACCGGCGGCTCCAACGGCCTGATCGGGATCTGGCCTGCGCGCTGGCTGTCCTCCACCAACGCCTATTACTATCTCGCCCTCGTGCTCTGCGCCGGAGCCATCCTGGTCCTGTGGCGCATCGTGTATTCGCCTTTCGGTTACGCGCTGCGCGCCGGGCGCGACTCGCCGCTGCGCGCCGATGCCATCGGCATCGACGTGCGCCGGCAGCAGTGGCTGGGCTTCGCGCTCGCGGGCTTGTTTGCCGGGCTCGCCGGCGCGATCTACGCGTTTTCCAAGGGCAGCATTTCGCCCGATGCCCTGTCGATTTCGCGTTCGGTGGACGGACTGGTGATGGTGCTGATGGGCGGCATACAGACGCTCACCGGTGCGGTGGCCGGCGCGGCGGCCTTTACCTGGCTGCAGGATACGCTTGCGCGCGAGACCGATTACTGGCGCGCGCTGCTCGGCGGTGTGATCCTGCTGCTGGTGCTGGCGTTCCCGCAGGGTATCGCCGGCTTCATCCGCGAACGCTGGGAAGCGGGGAAGGACAGCGAGTGAAGACTGTGCTGCAGGTGTCCCATCTGTCCAAGGCTTACGGCGGCGTCGAGGCCGTGCGCGACCTCAGTTTCAGCCTCGACTCGGGCGAACTGCTGGCATTGATCGGCCCCAATGGCGCGGGCAAAACCACCTGCTTCAACCTGCTCAACGGCCAGATCGCAGCCGACAGCGGCAGCGCGGAGCTCGAAGGCCGCAGCCTGATCGGCTTGAAGCCGCGGCAAATCTGGCGCCTGGGCGTAGGGCGCACGTTCCAGATCACTGCCACGTTCTCTTCCATGACGGTGCGCGAAAACGTACAGACCGCGCTGCTCAATTTTCATCGCAGGCTCAACTCGGTCATCGCTTTGGCCGCGCGGATGTACGTGGACGAAGCGATGGCGCTGCTCGCGCGCGTAGGCATCGCCGAACAGGCCGCGCGCCCCTGTGCGGTGCTCGCCTACGGCGACCTGAAGCGGGTGGAACTCGCGATCGCGCTGGCCAACCGGCCGCGCCTGCTGCTGATGGACGAGCCGACTGCCGGCATGGCGCCGGCGGAGCGCGCGGCGCTGATGCAGCTCACCGCCGAGCTCGCGCGCACCTCAGGCATCGCGGTGCTGTTCACCGAGCATGACATGGACGTGGTATTCGCGCACGCCGACCGCATTCTCGTCTTGAACCGCGGCGCGCTCATCGCCGAAGGCAAGCCGGACGAAGTGCGCGCCAACCGGGAGGTGCAGGAAGTTTATCTGGGGTCGGGAAGCCTTTATCACGGGGCTGTTGCGGTCAATCAACCATGAGATTTTTTTTCCTGCACCGGCGCACAGCAACCCCTGCAACAGACTCTGATATGGGGAATTTAAAAGGGGGTGTGCCCCCTTTTTCCAATTCGGCTGGGGCGGCGCATGCTTGAAGCGAAAGGCGTCAACAGCGCCTACGGCCGGGCGCATATCCTCTACGATGTCAGCCTGTCGGCAAAGCGCGGCGAGGTCGTGGTGCTGCTCGGCCGCAACGGTGCGGGCAAGTCCACCACGCTCAAAACGCTGATCGGCCTGGTGCGGCCGCAGTCGGGCGAGATCAGCTTCGACGGCCGCCGCATCGAGCGGCTGGAGCCCTATCAGATCGCCCGCCTCGGCTTGGGCTACGTGCCGGAAGAGCGGCGCATATTCACCGATCTCAGCGTAATGGAAAACCTCGAGGTCGGCAGACAGGCGCCGCGTGCGGATGCGCCGGTATGGACGCCGGAGAGGCTGTTCCGGCTGTTTCCGAATTTGGCCGGTATGCGCGAACGCTCCGGCGCGAATATGTCGGGCGGCGAGCAGCAGATGCTGACCATCGTGCGCACACTGATGGGCAATCCCAGCGCCATTCTGCTGGACGAACCCTCGGAAGGCCTGGCGCCGGTGATCGTCGAGCAGATGGCGCAGACCATCCTGGAGCTAAAGCAGGAAGGCTTGTGCGTATTGTTGTCCGAACAAAACCTCCATTTCGCCAACCTTGTCGCCGATCGCGCGTACATCATCGAGAAAGGCCATATCCGCTACCAGGGCAGCATGGCTGAACTCGCCGCAAACGAGCAGATGCGCGCCGCCTATCTGTCCCTTTGATTTGCTTACCGCGTCCTTGGCATGAGCCAAAAGCCGTGAGCTGAGACGTTCGTTACTTCAGCGTCCAAAGTGCTTGCGGCAGGCAGCACGGATGTCATGTTCGTGGTTCCGGACCAATGCCACGGACGCCCGAACTTGGCGGTCGTCCAAGCTGTAATTCCGCGCCAGTTAGACCGCCGTGAGCTTGACCTTGCCGACATTGCCGAGCTTCACACGTTGCTTCGCCCGCCATAGATCGTAGTTGTACTGCATCGCAAGCCAGCTTTCGGGCGAACGGCCCAGCGCCTTCGAAAGCCGTAG
>Ga0307377_10001923_pt1 | contig 25175 bp, 27 predicted proteins | sample TR3MG_FD_202535 | JGI IMG/M metagenome (GOLD analysis project Ga0307377, IMG submission 202535) | Soil microbial communities from Risofladan, Vaasa, Finland - TR-3 | ecosystem: Environmental > Terrestrial > Soil > Coastal area > Acid sulfate soil | place: Finland: Risofladan, Vaasa | collected... | reverse complement strand
CTCAATCCCTCATAGGTTATAGCAATCGGAATGACAATCGTACCTGTCGGCGTATCCTTGCTCGATTTGAAGCACAATTGGATTTCACGACTCTTTTCAGGATCAAGACGCTCAATATAGTAGTTATTGGGATCTTTGGAATAGATCGCCTGCACTTCTCCGATTTCAACAAATATATTGTGTGCTGCTGTCTCCCCTTTGTTCGTAAGCTTCAAAGAGAGCGTAAATTCGTCTCCAGGGCGTATCTCCTCAGGAATATCCTTTTCTACCTCAAGCGAAGCCTCTTTTAGCGATGTCCGTTCGTTGACTCTTACGGGAAAGGGATAGCGAAGAGTATCCCGTGCAAGACTTCCTTCTGGGTAGTAAACGACATGGATTGCTGGGAAGTATATCCCTTCCTCTTTTGGAGCATTAAAGGCGAATGTGATCGAGGTACTGCTGCCTCCGCCGAGCATGCCCACATGCTCAAAGTGTTTATGCTCGTGCTCAAAATGCGAGGCGAAGAGGTAGATGTCTGTTATATCAGCACTTGCATTTACTGCGGTGTTCTTGATTGTGACAGTTACTGTGCCAAGCTCGCCTGGAGTCAGAATCTCCGGCTGGATGGTGTACTCGGTAATCGTAAGGGCAGGGGATTGAGCGCTGGTAACGGATGTTGCAAGTGACAGTAGAATACTTGCTACCAAAATCCATTTGAACGCTTCTTTTATTTTTTTCATCCTCTCATAGCGTAAGCTTCTCAAGCGCAAGTTCAGCAGCTCTTTTACCTGACACTAACATAGCGCCAAACGTAGGCCCCATTCGTGGTAGTCCGTACGCAGTGGCAACCGCCATACCGGTAACGATCAGTCCGGGATAGACTTCAGAGGTTTGCGCTACCACGAGGTCCTCAGACCGTTCAACCCACATTGCACCCTGGCCTTTGACCTCAATCAGCCCTCGTTCCTCCAGCTTCTTTACGACTGAGGCATCGTGACCTGTTGCATCTATTACGAGTTTAGATTCCATTGATACGGGATCAATAGCTGCTATTTCACGTGGAAGTGCAGAAACAGGGGTCCAATTTATTACTACTCCTCTCACTCTCTCGTTATGCAGAACCACGTCATCAAGCGCTACCATATTTAATATTTTCGCACCTGCGTCGCATGCCGCCGCAATTAATTTCGAGCATGCGTGCGGCCCATCAGAAACGTATAATCCTTCACTGTACTCCATATAAGGCACATCAAGCTCATCGAGAATGCGCTCTGCCGGCGCCCGCACCGTGAGCTTGTTCATCAAAAACCCACCAAGCCAGAACCCACCGCCTAAATAGTTGTTCCGTTCAATAATCAGCACTTTTACGTCTTTGGCTGCCAGTTCCTTTCCCGCCATCAATCCTGCTGGTCCGCCGCCTACGATAATGACGTCGGACTCCACGTAGTTCTCAAATTCTTTAGCAAATTCATCCACTATCGCCCGCGTAATCTGACTCTCCGATGCGTGTGAAAATTCTATCGGTTCCATAGGTCACTTCTTGATCTTTTGATTATTTATTATTTATAGCTTTGATGATCGCCATTTCGTTATTCCATTTATCGAATCGCCATGAGAATTTTAGTGGCTATAAAAGGCAGTTCTTTCGATAAATCAGTAACTCAGCGATTTCGCTTCCTTCATCGCATTGCGCAGGAGTTCGGTAGTCTCATCCATGGTGCGTTTATCCACAGGATATGGCACGCCGTCTTTTCCGCCAAATGCGTACGAGAACTTAACGGGATCCCGCCAACTCGGCGGCTCGCCGTATATCAAGTCAGAAATAAGCGCTAAAGCCCGCACGGTCGCTGGCCCCACACCCCGTATACATAAGAACTGCTCGTAATTCTCCGGCTGCTTATCATAAGCCTCGTGAAGCGCATCCCAGTTCACTCTTCTTGGCAATCGGTATAGTAACGCTTCTTCTATTGACGTATTGCTTTTGCCTTTGTACTCGACTGCGGGGATTACACCTGCATCGAACTCCGCAAGTGTTCTTTGATCGCTTCTTATCCGTTTGTTGCCGCTACCGCTCAGCTCTTTGTAAACCCGTTCCAATTCTTTTGGATTAGTTCGTGCAAGGTCAACAGACGTCCCCCGACATCCCCTGCTCTCTGTTGACGTTAGATTCAGCACAGTCTCGCACTGGCGACCAACAATTCCCTGATGCGGCTCCTCATCATACCGCTTCACCGATGATGAGAGCCAGTGATATCGCCGTGCATACCGGTCGATAGGGTTCATTCCCTGCTGGATCACCGCCCATTCGCCTTTCTCTGAGATGAACATCGAATGATGATAGAGCTGATAGCCATCCTGTACGCAGGCGTTATCCACCTTTGCAGATATTCTACTTGCGTATTTCAGCTCAGACAGCTTATCATCGCTGAGCTTTAACTTCTCACCGAGTGCATCTATATCAGCTAACGTATTTCTCGATGCTTTACCTTTCCCACCGGCAATACCGAAACCAAATTCTTCGGGGTCTATAACCGATTTCAACACGCCACACACTACCGTTGTGGTTCCGCTACTATGCCAGTCATAAGCCAATGCACAGGATAGCGATTGAAACCAAAGTGGGTCTGCCAATTTCTCTATCGCACCATTAACGCCATGTTCGTCTATTATCACCTCGAAGATAGCATGAGCTAAGCTTTTCATTCGCTTCAGCAGCCAATACGGTGCTTTTCCACCGTGAAGTGGCAAGTCTACTACGCCCAGCTTCTTCAACGCATCAGACCTTTTCCCTTTTGACCAGCAGAGGTCTTCCCTCTAAAAACCCTTCGTTTATGCGAAGGGCCGCAAATCCAATTCAAAGTCTTATCTGATTTTATCTCAGGATTGGCAGGCTCAACGAGGATTATTTCATACCATTTCCTCTTTCCATCTTCTGCCACCCAGTAAGAATTAAGAACCTCCATGTTTGGATATTTTCTCGCCGTTCGCTCCTCAGCGATTCGCTGCAAGCTCTTTCCAGGTGTTATTTTATGCACACCCATCCTCTTTGGTCTCCTTCCGTGCTTTGGTCTTGTTTTCCTCCGCCCCCCTCTTCTTACCTTTGCTCGCACTACGATGATGCCGTGTTTCGCTTTATATCCTAAAGAACGGGCTCTATCCAACCTCGTTGGTCTTTCTAACCTTATAACCGCTGGCTCTTTTCTCCATTCCTCTAATCTTAACTGCCTGAACTCTCTTACGTATGATGCCTTCGGCCTCTTCCATGCCTCTCCAATATATCTATAAAACGACTTAGCCATTTGTTCTGTTCTTCCTCGAAAGATACTTTTAAAATAAATAAGATAGGAAGGGAAATAAAGATATATGCTATGTTGTTATTATTCTATTAAAGATACAGGTAGCAAGTAGCCCAGTAAAAAGTAAAGAATAAAGAGAGTGTGATGAACATGGTAAGTAAGCCTAAGCCGTTGGACGTATTAAACAAATCGCTTAAATCCCCGGTTATCGTGCGAATCCGAGGGGGCAGAGAATTTAGAGGCACATTGGAAGGATATGACCTGCACATGAACTTAGTGTTAAGCGATGCAGAAGAGTTGAACAACGATGCAGCCGTGAAGAACTTTGCTGGAGAAATTCTGATGAGGGGTGATAACGTGGTGTATATCTCGCCAACCGTGCAGAGAGAGACAGAAAAAAGTGAAGATGCAAGTAAGAACAAAGTCAAGGAGGCAGGAGAAAAGGGGACATGGTAAAAGGAACAGCTTCACAAGGTAAAAGGCAAAAGAAGTCGCACATGAAGTGCCGACGATGTGGCAAGGTCGCTTACAGCATACATGCAAAGTATTGTGTGGCATGTGGGTTTGGAAGATCGAGTAAGATGCGAGAGTACAAATGGACGGAGAGAAAGCCTTAAAGTAAAGTAAAGTGAAAAAGTGCCAGCGGCCGAGGTAGCTAAGCGGACTAAAGCGCCGGCCTTGAGAGCCGGTGTCCCTCACGGGACACAAGGGTTCAAATCCCTTCCTCGGCGTTCTCATAGAGGCGCAAGACCTTACTTAAACTCCTGAGGAAGGAAAGTTAAGATGGAAGAATACGTTAACCTTTTGGATAGAGCTTTGAAACAAATGCCGAGTACAAAGACCAGTGACTCACGTTTCGTTATACCCGCACTAAAAGTGTTTATAGAGGGAAAGACCACGATATTTGACAATTTTGACGTTATATGCGACTACATGAACCGAGAAAGGGTGCATGTAATGAAATTTTTGCTGAACGAGTTGGGTACTGCAGGTAAGATAGTAGGAGATAGGGTGATTTACCAGGGGCGATTTTCGCGGGACGCGGTCGAGCATCAAATTCAGAGATATATGGCTGAATATGTGATCTGCTGGGAATGCAAGAAACCGGATACGCACTTCGAGAAGCAGGACCGTGTTTTGGTGCTGAAATGCGATGCGTGCGGTGCTATTCGTCCGATAATGAAGCGAAGGGGTGGAAAGACAAAGAGTTGAATTTTATTGGTTTTTAGGACGTACTTTTATAATCCAAGAAAAGTTTACTTAATATTTAGCAAAAGGTAAAAGAGCCCAGAGGGAGGTTATTACGCTGTTTATCGCTTTCTGCTTGAGTTTCGTTTCACTCGCTTTTATCTCGTTCTAGATAACCGACCGCGATTTATCTTCCGGTATCCGTTCTACCTCTCTCCTGAATTTCTCGTAGACCATGCGCGGTTCTTACTGTTTTTGTCATTAGAGTTAAAGCTTTCTCTTTCATCAGTATCTCCGAATACTTTTTGGGGATAATAGCAAAAGAACTGCTTTCAATCGGTTTGGACAGATATAATCGTACATTTTTTTCCATATAATGAACCGCCTCATTTGTATCCGCCCCTTCACATCTTCGATGTTCCGTTTCACGGCTTTTTGTATTCCTGCAGTATCAGGTCCAAGCTGGTATACTCGTCCAATCGCCAGAAAAGGGTGTCTGCGTTTGGCAATACCGGGTCAAGACCGCCAACTGTCTCAACATAATCCTTCGCCTGCGCTGCATTCATCAGAAGTTGCACGAAAGTTACTGCAGCGTATTTTGCACTTGATAATGGGTGCTCTTCGCTGAATAGCCATCGCAATAGTGAAAATGCCAGTAAATCCCTTACTGAATATCTCATGGCAATAGATTTGGTGTACAATTACGGAAAACCCTTTAAGCCATATTCTAACCTTTCGCGTTGCTTATTTAAAAGACAGCTCTTGGATCCCCATTTTTATGCGTGATATAAGTGTTATAAAGTGCAACATTCCAGCATAGGATAAATACGGTCTTTCGGAGATACTGTTCATAACTGCCCTATCACTGCTCACCCTATTCAAAAAACGTACATAAACATTGAGGTTTATAGGGGAGATATGGACAAAGCCGTATATCGGCAGGTGATGACCCTTGCCCTTCCTGTCATCATATCAAATATACTGATGACCTTTCAGATTATTGCCGATACCATCATGCTTGGTCGGTATCCGCCGGCGGATGTGAGCTTGAGTGCCGTTGGTCTGGGATTCGTGTTGTATCACATGTTCTTTCCCCTTACCATGGGGCTGGTTACCGGCACGATAGCGATAATAGCGCGGAGATGGGGCGAGAAGAACTATGATGAGGCAGGAAAGGTGGCAACCGATTCAATGATAACCCTTGTTCTGATTTCGATTCCCATAGCCCTTTTCGGCGTTTTCATCGCACCACATTTGACCTACTATCTCGGTGCACGGGGCATGGTGATAACCGAAGGTGCGAAATACATAAGGTCAATCTTCGCCTTTTATCCCTTTACCGCGCTCGTTATCGTTTATCACGGAATCTTGAGAGCGGCAGGCGATACAAAAACGCCCATGTACGTGGATATCATCTCAAATGTCTACAACGTCCTGATGAACTATATCCTCATATTTGGCAAATTTGGCTTTCCGGAACTCGGTGTTCTTGGAGCAGGTATAGCGACAGGCTCATCCTACGCCATCGCATTTGCGGTCTACATGCTACTCCAGGCGGGGAACAAACTGATAACACATCCTGTTTACAGCCGGAACGTTAGATACCGGCTGGATACGGTAAAGAAGATGTTCAAGATAGGCATTCCTGCGGGCATTGACATGGCGATGTGGAGTTTTGCATCCATCATTTTTACCGTGATGATACTCCACTTCGGGACGGTTGGATATTCCGCCTTTCAGATCGGGCTGAGGGCTGAGAGTATTGCGTATATGCCGGCATTTGCATTTGGAATCGCAGCCACCACGCTCTCAGGCCAATACTTAGGTGCGAAGAAAGAAGAGCAGGCGAAGAAGGCGGTGCTCGCTTCTACCTACCTGTGTCTGATCTTTATGGCCGTCGTGGGTGCTATATTCATACTCGTCCCCGATTATATTGCAATGGTATTTACCGGAGATGAGGGGGTTGTGACCCTTGCGGCACTCTATCTCTTTATTATTGGCTTTTCAGAGCCTGCATTAGGCGCATTCTTTGCCCTTACCGGCGGAATGCGGGGTGCGGGCTACACCAAAGTGCCGATGCTCATAAACTTCATTTGCCTTATCGTGATACGATTATCACTGTCGTACACACTCGGATTCGTATTGGGTATGGGGCTTTTTGGTATATGGCTGGGGATGACTGTAGAGGTGTTTTTGAGGACGACCGTAATCTACGCCGTTTTTCTCAAAGGAAACTGGATGCGGGTGAAGGTATAAGCTTCATGTACCGGGGATTGTGCGTAAAGAACGACACGCTGGTTCTTTCAATGCTTCTTTATGTAATCCTCCAGAGCAGCTTTCAGTGTATTCACTGCAAGCTCCGGACTATGTTCGTCGTCCTCGGGTAACCCACCCAAAACGGACTCAATGTCCTTTTCCCCTATCCTTAGCGCTTCTTCAATTGTCTTACCTTTCACCAGTTCGGTGATTGCGCTTCCAAACGCAACGGTAGGTCCCCCGCCATCTACTAAGAATTTACTATCAATGATCCTCACTCCTTCAACTTTTAGGTGGATTTGCATTGTATTTCCGTGTGTATCGGTCATTCTGGCAGCGCCATCAGGATTCTCCAATACACCAACGTTCTTTGGATTATATGCTTCTTCAACCGTTTTTTCGCCGTAAAACTCTTTCTCATCTTCCTTTATACTTTTTTCCAAATCCCGTATCATTACCTCGAATTTCGAAGAGTCTTCTTCGTCCGTCATTTTCCTTCGCCTATAAACGCAGTTCTTATTTTTAGTAACTAAATTAGTTCAGATCAAAATAAGCCTTTAACCTTGCCACACAGTCCACCACACTAATTTTCTCTTGCTCTCCTGTATTAAGATCCCGTAATGTTACTTTTCCTTCTCCCAGCTCGTTTTTGCCCATGAGCACGGCAAACGAATCGTGGCGGGCATTGGCATACTTGAGCTGAGCGCTTAAACTCCTGTTCATCAAATCTATATGCGTCGGTACAAATTCCCTCAGCAGGGACGCTATTTCTATTGCCTCTTTCAGCACTTCTCGGTCTGCGTTTTTCTCTCTTATCGGCACTACCACCACTCCTCTTCTCTCCAAATCCTTATCGTCCACGTTGAATATCTCTGCCAATCGGTCAAAACCAAATGCAAACCCGGTTAACGGAATCTCATCACCACCGAACAGCTTAGCCAGCCGATAAGAGCCGCCACCGCAAATCTGGTTCTGCGCTCCTAATTTTCCACCCGCTTCGTAGATCTCAAACACCATTCCCGTGTAATAATCCAATCCACGCGCTATTCCTAAGTTTAACGTGTAATCAACATCGTAATACTCAAGGATTTCCAGCAGTAGCTCCAGCTCCTTCATCGCATCGCTATCAGGAGCAATTATGTTACGGTCACGTGCTTCTTTTAAAGCATCCTTACCTTTTAAATCGAGTAAAAAGAGTAAAACGTCAATTAGATCCTTTTTCACCCCTATTTCGTCCATAAACTCTATTACTGCCTGCCGTTCTCCCTTGTCTATAAACCGCATCACAGTGTTTATCTGCACCTCAGCCACATTTGCAACGCGCAATCGTTCCCGTATCAAGCCCACATGCCCAACGTGAAGCTCTGCTTTTACGCCTAACGACTTCAGGATATTAAAAGCGAGCGCAATGAGTTCTGCCTGCGCCGCCGGGCTGTCCGATCCGATTATTTCAGTACCAAACTGCCAGAACTCACGATAACGAGCCTTTTGCGGCTCTTCATACCTGAAACAATTACCAAAATAATACCACTTTGTCGGTTTCGGTGCCATCTTCAATTCATTGATATACATTCGTATCACAGGAGCCGTTAGCTCAGGTCTTAACGCTAAATGCCTGTCACCTTTATCCCTGAATTCGTACATCTCTTTCAAGATTGCCTCGCCTGATTTCAGTGTGAAGAGTTCAGAGCGCTCAAACGTTGGCGTACGTATCTCTTCATAGCCCCACCGCTCTGCAACGTCACGCATCCGCACCTCTATGACCCTTCTCTTTCTCATCTCCTTAGGCAAGAAATCTCTTGTCCCACGTGCTCTTTCTATCCGCATCGCATTATTCTCTCTCTTGGTCTCCTGTTACTGACCGTGCTTACTTAAACTTAAGAATAAAAAGTAAAGGTCATACATAAAATAATAGCGTTTAAGTAAAGCTAAGTTGCCAATGATGGCAGGTCTTGGGTAATAGTTAGAAAACAGAGAAAAATGAACTTCAGATTGATTTTCGTGATGGACGTGCTTGACGGCGTGGTCGTACACGCGAAGCGGGGTGAACGTGACCAGTACAAGCCAATTAACCTTTTCAGCTCTATCGTTAGCTCCTCTGACCCCGTTCATATCATCGAAGAGCTAAAGCCTGAGGAACTGTACATCGCGGACCTCAACAGGCTCATGAACACTGGCGATAATCGAGAAATACTGAAGGAACTAAGAACTCGAAATATGGAATTGGAGATAATGCTGGATTATGGTGTTAAAGGAATGGAGGACCTGAAAGAGGCGGTTGAAGCGGGGATGGCGGATAATTTCGTTTTGGGAACGGAAACCACTTCTATGGATTTGATTGAAGCAGCCTCTAAAAGCGATATGCTAAACGACAAACGTGTAAGTGTGAGTGTGGATCTTTTTAATAAAGAAGTGCTAACACGCGATAGGAGATTGCAGATTGACCCCTTATTGTTAATAAAAAAGTTGAACGAATATCCAATACAGGACGTAATTGTGCTGGAACTGGATAGAGTGGGAACGAAAAGTGGGATAGACTTTGATTTCCTCGCGCGTGCCGTCTCGGTCTCAGAACATAATATTCTAAGTGGTGGTGGCGTTAGGAGTTACGATGATATATCTATGATGGCGCAGATAGGGGTAAAAGGCGCACTGGTCTCTACTGCGCTTCACGATGGATCGATCCCAGTATCGGCTATTAGAAAGCTCGTTTCTTAACATGAGTAGTGAAAATTTCCAAGGGGACGTATTGAACTTGGTGAAGCAAATACCACGAGGTAAAGTAACAACGTACGGTGAGATAGCACGAGAACTAACCGGTTCCGTTCGAGCCGCGCGTGCAGTAGGGCAGGCAGTTGCGAAAAACCCAAATCCTGTACAAATACCATGTCATCGCGTGGTTAAAAGTGATGGTGACGTTGGAGGGTTTAGTTTGGGCGTGGCTACGAAAATAAGACTTTTGAGAGCGGAAGGGGTAGAGCTAAGAGGCGGAAAAGTGGCAAATTTCGAGCAAACTCTTTTTCGGTTCACCGGGAAAACACTCCGATTCGTAACCGACAGAATGTTAGGAAAGCTCAGCACCTGGCTTCGTATCCTTGGACATGATACGGTTTACGCGGCAGAAATAGCCCTAAAAGTAAAGGAAGGCGAAGAGGACGAGGATAACGCTATTGCCGCTTTTGCAGAGCATGAAGCACGAATCCTGCTAACACGAGACAAAAATCTCGCAGCATCAGCGAGAAAGAAAGGGATGCAATATGTTCAAATAAAAACCGATGAGGTGATGGAGCAGTTGCAGGAGTTACTTCGTCACAACCTTAATATAAACCTCGAACCCGTTCCAGTCAGGTGTAGCGAGTGCAATGCACAGATAAGGAAAGTAGCGGAGGGCGAAGAGGATATACTGAAGAGGAAGAGTTATGTGCCAGTGAGCATGATAGGAAAGTGCGATTTCTGGGTCTGTGAGCGTTGCGGCAGGATATACTGGGAAGGGAGCCATTGGAGGAATATGCGGGAGCAGTTGAGGCAGTTGAATGAATTAAACCCTTCAGGAGTATAAGCTAGCTATGGCTGTCAGAAAAACCACTGAGGAACTGTATCGCATACAGGAAGAAATTGCATCAAAAGCAGTAATAGAAGATGAACTAAATCTGGACGAGCTAAACTTGATCGCAGGTGCAGACCAGGCTTTTTTATACGAATCAAAATTTGAAAATGCAAACGAGATCAAAAAGGAGAATATAATATCCGCAGTTGTACTCCTCGAATACCCTTCCATGCGGTTTATTGATCATGCTTACTCGCTGATGCCCGTGGATTTCCCGTATATCCCCGGGCTACTTTCGTTTAGAGAAGCGCCAGCTATAATAAACGCTTTTCACGCGCTCAAAACTAAGCCTGACCTCTTAGTAGTAGATGGTGGTGGGATAAACCATCAGAGATTTGCAGGATTAGCCACGCATGTCGGTGTTAGCTTAGACGTTGCAACCATAGGCGTGACAAAGAATCTCTTGTGCGGCACGGGCGAATTACCAATTGAGGAAGGAGGATCGCGTATAATTACATACCACGATAGGGAAATCGGTTATTATCTTAAGAGTAAAACGGGCAGTAAACCCATAATCGTAGCGCCGGGACATAAAGTATCGCTGGAAACCTCACTGAAGCTGATTAAAACGTGCATACACAAGCACAAACTGCCGGAACCCACACGAATCGCTCATCTCTGTGCGAATAAGATAAAGCGGGATTTGGAGTAGCCTTCCCGATTAATTTTCATTCCGTGTTATCAAATCCCTCTAATATATCTTCCAGTATCCTTTCTACTTCCTCAAAGCCGTAGGATAATAGATAAGAAACTGTTTTGGATATACTATATTATCTGCTATGCTTATTTCTCATAGAAGTACGATTCTGGATTGCAAATCTGACAAGGTTTTGGATTCTCACCTACTTCTCTTTTTCCCCATTCTTCAAGTTCAATTCTGCGAAGTGAACATATTTTGATGTAATTTCTTGTCGTCCAATTGTTCTTTTAGAGGTGCTAATTGTCCCACAAGTTGCACGATGAAGTATTAAATATTTACTTGAAGGATTTCTGTAAGTATTAACTACGAAACCTCGAGGATTTCTATCTATCCAATCCAAATAACCTCTATCATCATCTATGAACTTTTTCATACAAAAGTCTCCCCATTAAAGTTTAGAAAATCAAGATGAGAAAGAATACCAAGATTATTATCAGAACGCTGAAAAATGCGAGAAGTATTGGACCTGCAAAAAGTAAGGCTCCAATTCCACCCCTCGTCTGTAGCTTCTCATCTTGCTTCAGAGACGGCAAATTATTAAGCAGCCTTTTAATTTTGTCATGGTCTTGCTTTTTCAAAGCCTGTTTGAGCTGCTCTATATCTTGCTCCAAAGTCGGCATTTCTCTACGTATCATGGCTCCAAAAAACTCGTTATTCAGCGTTTCCCTATGTTTTAGTAGCTGTTGTAACTTTTTGTTCGCTGCTTTTTCCAGTTGTCGCTTTTCCGTTTCATTATTTTTTTTTCTAACATCATCCCAAAATCCCATTTTACTTATCCAAAAATTTATTCTTGCTTAAAAATCTTCTTTTTTAGCTTAAGTAAAGGGGCCAAATAAAATTTCCATGTATCTTGGATACATACTATAAATTTGAAATTGGAATAAACATCTAAAATTTACCCTTACGGGATCGTCCCATATGGCTCTGGTGCTTCTCCTTGCACACCCATATCCACAAGCAGTTATGGTTGTCAAAGAGTCGATCTGCGATGATTATCGCCAATTTTTTGGGCATGATGATCTTCGCATTTATGATATCAAATAAGATAAAAGAACTAAAAACGATCGCCGATCGTGAGTGACTGACTGACAATAGTGTTCAAGAGATGTTTAGAACCGAGAACTTTACTGCCTCACTCATTAACTCTATTGCTTCCCGTATCCTTTCTACTTCTTCAAACCCGTAGGATAATCGTAATTGCCGTTTGCCGATCTCAACGAGGTCACCGTGTGGATGCACACAAAATTCCCCCGGTAAATAAATCACTCGCGGGTTATTATCAGTATCCGGACCGTCAATAGCTATATCGCCCGTCGTTCGTGACAAGTACGTGAAAAAAGCGGATTCTTCTGTCGTTTGGATTCCGTCAAAAGTCAAATAGAAATAAAAGCCCGCTTTGCCACCACTGCATGCGGATATAACATCGCCCAAGTGCTCTTCTATAAAACCTTTCACTGCTCTTGCTTTTTGCCTGTAGCCCTGGTTAACAGTATCTATCTGCTTTTGGACGTGATGGTCTAAGAGGTAACTGGCAATCTCCTGTGTAATTAACGGTGCACTGAATCCGACATCGCTCGTCTTTTGTATCATTGCTCTTAAGAACGAGCAGTCATTTCCTATCATGTAGCCGATCCGCAATGCCGGCGCGAGAATCTTCGATAAGGTTCCTATCTCATAGACAATGCCCTTTTCATTATAAAGCAATCCTGATTGTAACGGTGGCACTGTCGGGTCATGCACCAAATTTTCGTAGGCTTTATCAAAGAATACGGGGATTTTTCTGCCCACATCAATAGACAATTCAGTCGCAATCTGCACCAACTCCGCCCTTCGTTCGTTCGAGAGTATAATGCTTGTCGGATTATTGATAGTCACGATATAAAAGAATCGAACGTCATTTTTTCGGGCGCCCAAGCATAATCCTCCGAGTTTCTCGCGTAATAAATCGGTTCTTATCCCGTTCTCATCTTCGGGCACCGTTAGTACCTCAAAACCCTGACGTTCGAGAAAATCGCAATAGATGTAGTACATCGGGTCGGAGGTGATTACTATTCCGGGCGGTAACACATGTGCAATCCCTTCGAGCAGGCTCGTCGCACCGTTCGGGCCGATAATAACTTCGTTATGATCCACAATCTCTTGTGTGAGGCCGCCGATACCGGTTTCTACGTGGAACTTCTTGATCGAATCAATCAAATTAGGAGAGCCCTGTGACCCGCCGTAATTGAGTGCTACTTTGTATTTTTCCGGATGTGCAATAACCGCTTGCATAGCCTCTAAAATGAGGGCATGGGGGATCGTCCGTTCATTTACATAGCCGACCCCTACGTTGATATCCTTATCCTGCCTGAAGTCCGCGGCAAATGCAGCCATCATTCTGTTTATCGGGGCGGGGATGCTTGAAGCGTTTCCGTATTCGGATAATAAAAAATCGGCGAGGTTCATATTATATCAATACAATAACAACAGCTATTGGGATTTATATCCTGAATTTGACACCAGCAACTTTTTCTATATTGATTTAAACCGAAACAGATAAGTGTAAAGCCTCTAAATATCTAATAGAGACATAAATGGTGGCGATAGCTATGAATAGTGCATATGAATGCATAAACACCCTGCATGCGGGTGGAACAGAACTGACGAAGAAAATGGACAACCAGATCGGGTTGTCTCGCATTATCAACGCTCTTGAAATCAAGAGGAAGGGATTACCGCTGGATAAAATCGCGTTGTCGCTGGTTTCTGCGAGAATAGACAAGCCAGACAGTGTATTGAAGAGTGTTAAGCATATACACGATGCATCATCTGCAGCGTTGGAATTCGACATCAAACCAGAGGAAATCCATGAGAGAACCTACTATCGGGGCCTTGAACTACTCGGCAAAAACGCTGAAAGGATATACCCCTCGCTGATGGACGAAGTCAATAAAAAGTTCGGGTTGGACCTGAACTATGTATTCATTGATTGGACCTCATCGTTTTTCAATGGCGACAGCTGCAAGCTTGCAAAACTTGGGTTTAGCAGGGACCACAGACCTGATAAAAGGCAGGTGAAGATTGGTCTTGCAATGACTGCGGGAAAATGCATACCCTTCCATTTCTCCATTGAAGAGGGCAATCTCGTTGATACTAAGCAGTTTAGAAAAGACTATCGGACAATCGAATCTAGACTGCCAAAGGTTGCACTGATGATCTTCGATAAAGGTGCGAACTCGAAAGAAAACGGTGAACTGATTCGAAACAGCGGGCGAGACTATTTGACAGCTATTAAGAATACAACGGAACTTCGTGAGAGGATGAAGCAGGTTGATAAGAGCTTGATGGTGGAGTTGTTCAGCTATAAAACAGGCGATAGAGTATTCGCATGGTGGAAGAAGCGTGACGAGGTGTACGAGTACTTCTACTTTGACGAACGGAAGGCGAAGAGAGATGCAAAGAAGAGAGAAGGGGAGATAAAAGAGATTCTTTTGGAGAAAGAAGAGTTGGCAAAGAAGATACGGGGAAAGAGTGCGAAGGGCTTGAGACGATTGACAAAACGGAAGAAGGTTACGAAAGAGCTGAACAATGTCATTGTGACGACAGAAATCACAATCCAGAAGCGTTTGGTCAAGAAAACCGATGAAGAGATCCTGGCTGAACTGGAAAAAGACAAGGATCTGGACGGTTTCTTTGCTTTTGAGTCGAGCAGGAGACTGAAGCCAAAGAGAGCTTTACGTCTCTACCGGAGGAAGGATAAGATCGAGAAATTGATCTGCGATCTGAAGAACGTCCACAGGATAAGACCATTCAGAGTCTGGACTGATAATGCAGTGAAAGGTGCTGCTCTAATCTGTATGATCGCCACCTTATTCGTTGGTCTGTGTCAGCAGGCGATGGGGGTTGCTGGTAAAACCAAAAATACACTATTGGATCGCCCTGAGGCGTTTGACACTTGTTATCACAAGTGATGCTTTTGGCGCGATTATCTCCAAGAAATTTGCTAACGTCACTAAATTTCTGGAAAAATTCATGAATCTCTCGTTTGGGTAGTGAAAAACCCAAGTTTTTCGCATTTATTTTTGATACCACGATTAGCCGTGAGGCTCCTCATTTTTAGAGAAAACATGCAGTGAAGCTCCCGATTTTCAGAGAAAAAGACGTTTCCAATTAGTTATGAATCCGAATCTGGCACAACGCCAGATTTTTCGAAATGAAAAAGGTGGATTTTTGTTAATATGTGCGCTCAAATTGAATTAACTGTCAAATTCAGGTTATATAACTGGTACAATCACTCACGTGCATTGTGAAAAAACCGAAATGGGTGGCCTGTGAACAGCAACTCGTTTTTGGGCTGTCGCTGAGCGGTTAACTGTGTTCACTTTTTCTTCTCCGTCCACCACTTTCACCCATTCATGATTTTGTATCTTCTTTATTTCCTTCTTAATTGATCCATCGCTTTTAATCTTCCCGAAATTACTTTTTTATTTCTTCGAATTTCCCTCGACAATGGCAATTTCTTCCGGCGTGAGGCCGTACAGCTCGTAAACCTGATTATCTATTTGCTGGTCTGTTTCGTCTATCTGCTGTTGAAGCATGGCTTTTTCTGATTCTTCCATAGTCTCTTTCAACCGTTCATGAAGCGCAAGCATCTGCTCCACCAACGTAACCATTTTGTCGTGACTGGATTTATCCTCCGTATCAGCGAAGTCGATTGTACGGATAGGGAGTTGTTGGACATAAAAGGGCTTTGCCTCGATGAAACCACCTCGTCTCCCAGCAGCAATTTCTTGGAGAAATCTCCAGAGCAGTTTTGAGTTCATACAACCTAAAAGATATTTGTCGCTAGAATTCAGGATACAACCGGGTGCATTAACATAGTAGCTCTCAAAATCGATTGTAAATGGTGCTTCATCGCATAAATTTCCCCAGCATATCTTCGGCTTTTCAAATTCTTCGTAATAAACAATCGTATCCTGAATTTCATACCACTTGTAATCGCCTGGTTTACGTCCTGGCCACTTTCCCCCTTTCCAGTCTTTTGGTTTTGGCATCAGCCGCTCTTTAAATTGAAGAAGATACTGCTCTATTGCCGGATATCGTTGTAGGTCCACACCCCGACGTGTAAAAATCAAATACCGCTTACTTTCAGACGGTTGGTAGCGCTTTATATCCCTGCCAACTAAAAATGGCTTAATCAATGCCTCGCTCTTCGGATCTTCCGCAATCAGCTTCTCTCGTGTAGCGGCATCAATCACAAATGCTTCGTTAAGCCCTGTTAAAACGCCACGATAAATTTTCCCGTCGACGTATTCACCCAACGGCACACCCACGTGCCGTATTTTTTCCAGGAGTGCCTGCGTCTTTTCGTCCACTAAGGACCAGCCCGAATTGTCTAATCCTTCCCGATTTACCGCAAAGTGGTGCTCATGTACGTACTCATCAAGGCTCGTAAAACTGAGTGTTTCCATTTCTGTCACAGCAAACGTCGATTTCGGTTGATTCCTCGAAACACGGATGATGCACGGGTAGGTCGTTGCCTGAAATACCGGCAGATCACCAAAATCCACAACCTCTTCGACACACTGCCGTTTCAGCCAGTGCCGCAGCGGCTTGCCATAATTAGCACGCAGCCATTTGTTAGCAACAATATAGGAAAAGATGCCGTCCTCGTTCAACGATGAAATACTCCGTTCTATGAAATAGACATAGAGATCAGCGACGCCGTGGTAAACCTTGTACGCATCTTGATAATACGTCTTCAGTTCACCGAGCGCCTCCTGTCTCACGTACGGCGGATTGCCGATGACGACATCAAACCCTCGTTCTTCTTTTGACTTTTCCAGGTCAAAAACTCCATAGAATTCAAAGCCCCAGTGAAACGGGCTCAACTTCAAAAACTCTTCCCGGCTAATCTTGATCTTTCGATCCCGGAACTTCCGATACAGATCTGCGTTAAGCAACGTGCTTATTTCACTAGCAAGCTTTTGAACCGCGCTTTTAATTCTTTCGCTTCTTCACCCCAAGTTATTTTGTACTCGCGGATCAAATCATTTCGTTCTTTGAGGAGCTTGTCCAGTGTGGCTTTGTCTTCATCCCAGAGCCAATCCGAGAGGGTGAGTTCCGCGCCCTTGAACTCGCTCAAATCCACGTACCCGATCAAACTATTTCCAACTCTGAGGTTGTAGTCGATGTTGGGCAAAGGTTTTATGTGCTCCGGCTCATACGAGTCAACAAGCCACAACCAGAGCCGCAATTTCGCTATCTCGATGCCGTTCGGATTGATGTCAACGCCATAAAGATTATTCACGAGAATAAGAAACTTCAAAGTAGTGTCGGGATTCTTTGCTCCCAATTTGTCATTTATCCGTCTGTTCAGCTCAAACAGGATATTCGCCGCTGCAAGTAAGAACGCGCCAGAACCACATGCATTGTCCAGCACCCGTACCTTCAGAATGATCTTGTTCCATATTTCATTTAAAGTCGTATCCGCAAGAACAAACAGCTGTTCGATATTCTTAATGAGTTCTGTCTCCTTATAGCCCTTTTCTGTCTTAAGAAATTCGTTCGTCTTCTCTATTATGCAAGGATAAATCGTATTCTCTGAGATATACTTCGTTATAAACTTGGGCGTGTAATACGCACCGGTTCCTTTTCTGTCCGTGGCGGTCATCGCCCGTTCAAAGATATAGCCCAGGATTTCAGGATCGATCGAATCACCGTTTTCTAAGTGCTCCTTATGCACAAACTTGAAGCTGTCTAAAAACTCGATTACCTTCTTTAAAATCTCCGCTTTTATTTTGTAAGCGAGATTATTCCGTTCAACGTCGGTATACACGAATAAACTCCCATTTAAATAGGGAATGCTCCAAAATCGCTCATCGATATCAAATCGATCATTCACCGGCGTGTTCATCGCGCCAAAGAACAATTGCCGTAATTTCGGTGTCAAATCCTCTTCTTTGACTTCAGACAGATATTTGAGGATATCTTCCTCTATAATGCCTTTTGATTGTAAGAACTTGATGAAAATCAATCGATTTGTTACAACCTGAGCTATTTGCTCCTGTTCTTCCAAATCACTTACGCCAATGACATTATTGACCAGACAATCTTCTTCAGCAATCGTCTTCTGGTTGTTTTCATGATCTTTGTATCGCCCACCATGCAACAGCGCATTATACCAGCCGTAAAACTTCTTACTGATCTCCTCCTCTGTCTTTGGCGAAACGACTTTCTCTTCACCAACCAGGAACTCCTTTATTTTGTCAAACTGCTCTTCTAAATTTAAATTATCCACTATTTCCTCGTTCCTGTCAATGAATATCCATCGCAATCCATTCGTTGCGACACCAAAATCATAGTTCTTTTGCACTTCTGCGAGTTTGAACAAACCTTTTATTTGGTTAACTCCACTATCTTTACCCTTCTCTAAATTGGCATTCAACGGTTTCGCTTCAACCAAGAACATGCCTCTTGAGCTTTTGATCAGGTAATCAACGCTTCTACGACTGCCAGGAATATCAAATTGTTTTTCAGACAGTTTTTCCAGTTCTAGTGCACTGAAAATTTTATCGATCAAAAACTCGCGAGTGAAGGCTTCCGGCTCTGCTCGTTCTTTCATAAAATCAGACCGAAGTTCCTTGCCTTCGTTAAAAACCCTATTCTTGCCATCGAACGTCAATCGTTCCTTAATATCCTTTAGTAGTGTATCAACAATATTTGCCGGGTTCATTTTTACTGAACGATTTTTATCATCTGCTATAATCCACACTCGCATTTCACTCTTACAACTGAAAAGATTGTTGCAGAGTATAACTAACTATTTGTGTTTTCCTATCCCACTTTTTCTTAGCACATGTTCTTTTAAGTCATTATTTCACGATATAGCTTATATAACGTTCGCATATTACGATTTTACGCTACGCACCACCTAACGCTTCTCGTAACAGGTCCTTCTGTTTCTTCGTGAGATTCCGTGGCGTTTGCACGACTGCTTCTATATACAAATCTCCTTTACCACCTGCGAGTCGCGGCATTCCCAGCCCCTGTAAGCGGAATTTAGCGTGTGTCTGCGTCTCCGCCGGGATTTTTACCTTCACCTGCTTACCCTCTATCGTCGTTACCGTCTCTTCACCGCCTAAAGCTGCCTGAGCGAAGCTTATCGGTGCACTCATATGAAGATCGTCCCCACGCCGTTCAAAGATTCGATGTGGTAACACGTTTATCACCACATGCAGATCACCCGGTTCTCCACCAATCATTGACTCTGGAGGTCTCCCAGCTTTCGGAATCTTTATCTCATAGCCGGTAGGAACTCCTTTCTTAATCTTTAGTGCGATCTTTGTTCGTTTTGATACTCTGCCTCGTCCTCCGCAGACGCTGCAGAGGTCAACAGCAGCTCTTCCCGTGCCGTTACATTGAGGGCAGACCGCAGTTTGCATTATACGAGCACCCCCTCTGGTTTGCACGGTCCTTACCTGACCAGCACCTTTGCAAGAGGGACACACTTCTGATTTACCGGAACGCGAGCCTGAACCTCCACAGGCCTTACATACGCGGGACATCGGGACTTCAATCTTCTTCTCCACACCACGAGCTGCTTCTTCAAGTGTGATCTCCAACTGTAAACGGACGTCAGCCCCGCGAACTGGTTTCTCGATACCCTCTTGTGTCCCAAAGAGCGTGTCGAAGATTCCGCCACGACTTGAAAAACCCGGGCTCGATGCACCGCCAAAGAACGTTTCGAATATCGCGCTTCCGAAGATGTCCTCAACGTCCCGGTAATGCGTAAAGTGAGACCAATCGAAGCCCTGGGGTCCAAAGGTCTCATCCACTACCCGTTCCCCGATTTGATCGTACTTCGCTCGTTTTTCCTTGTCAATTAGCACCTCGTACGCCTCTGAAATCTCCTTGAACTTCTCTTCCGCCTCTTTCTTATCCCCTTTATAAATATCAGGGTGATACTGCTTCGCCAATCTCCGATACGCTTTCTTTATCTCCGCCTCTTTAGCGTCTTTACTAACGCCAAGTATCTCGTAATAATCTTTCTTTGGCATTCTTGTATATGTTAGTTCGTAGCACACATTAATTTATATTACGAACTACAACTAATATTGAACAGAAGAAAAGAGGAGTAAAGAGATAAGATGACAATATGTATCGGAGCAATCTGTGATGAATATAAGGCTGCTGTAGTTGCTTCTGACAAGATGGTGACTGCTTGGTATCCGCCAATCGAGTTTGAACATGATACACCAAAAATAGAGGAACTTTCAGACGCTTGCGTAGCCCTAACGGCAGGTTCTGCTTTAGCTCATACAGAACTCTTTAGGGAGGTGAAATCTGACCTTGCTATCATCTCCAAGCCATTGGTTTCATTAATCACCAAGAGCATTAAGGATAGTTTTGTGGAACAAAGAAAAAATAGGGTAGAAGAGATATATCTCAAACCAAAGGGGATGACTTTGGAGTCATTTTATAAAGAGTATGCAAATTCATTACCTGCTGAGATAGTTATCGGTATAGATAGACAAATAGAAGCGACAGAATATGACTTAGAGATTCTAATTGTAGGATTAGATAATGAAGGTGCACATATTCATGGTGTTCGTGATCCAGGTGTTTCAGACTGTTATGATTCATTAGGATACCATGCTATTGGGTCTGGTGAACTTCATGCCCTTTCAACATTTATGTTAAACAATTATACGCCTGAAAACTCTCTAAATCATGCAGTATATTTAGTTTATGAAGCAAAGAGAAATGCAGAAGTATCCCAGGGAGTAGGAAAATCAACGGACATGTGTTTAATAACTAACGAAGGAATTAAATACCTTTCAATGGATGAAATGACAAAATTGGGAGAGATTTATGAAAAAAAAACCAAACCCGAGCGTGAAGAAATAAGTCAATTGGTTAAAAATTTGCCTTTTTGAGATGGTGGAAATGAGATCTAAAAGTAAAAAGGATGAGGTATTAGGAGTAGATAAAGAAAAAGAAAAAGAATATGACTCCGATTTAGCCGAAGCGAGAAAAAGGTTAGCAATGATTAGGTATGAGATATTTTCTGAAAAATACCATCCATCTCCAATAATAAAAAAGAAGAAACAAAGGTTGTAGAGAATTTTGATTCTCTTTCCTTCCCTTTCTTTTTTGTTCCACCCTTTATACGTTTTTGGAGGGGGGGGTTTTCGAAAACCGCTTTATACTCGTAACCGTAAAATTTACTTTCACTCGATCACGGTTCTGCCCGCCGCTCGTCATCACCAAGGAGGAGGCGGATACGGGTCTGGACAGGTTCAAAGTGGTGTGTAAAAAGGTTTTTGCCTGAGTTCTTAGGGATTCGATTGATACTCCGATGTGGTTGGGAGGACGCTAAGTTATTTCACAAATTTTATAGAGGATTTTTGTTAATCTGCAGTTGACGGGAGATTATCAGTTAACTAACTGGATATGGCATTATAATTAAGTTTTGACTTACTCAACAATTCTTAAGAATCTGCTTCATGTTTTGGTAATAGTTTTATGGATAAGATATTCGTATATTTAGTCTGTTTTAGGTTCATTATAGTAAAACATCGCAATTACCAATGAGAATAAGAATCCTAGCGAAGAAATATCAGGATAAGTACCATGCAATATTAGATGTCTGTGCTTTAATCTTTCAGAAATTTTTATTTTTCGTTCAAGTTTCTTCAATTTTCGCGCTATAGTGTCATTATTTCTATATAAAAACAAGAGAAATTCTTGGTTTATTTGATTGATCCTTCTAGGGGTTTTATTTAAACCAATTTTTTGTAATAGCTGGTCTGGAATTTCTCTAAGTATATGCCCTTCTTCATCTAAATACCTGGATTTTTTTCTAAAGATATATTCTAATTGAGAAACTAAATATGAGGTGGCTAATGGTGCCCCACCGCTAATAATGTGATCAAGTTCTTTTCTCTTTTCAAATTCTGGTTCGATGCCTACAGGGATAAAACTAAAACTAAACAATAAAATTGCCGCTTGAATTGGTCGTAATCTATTAAAGTCAAATATCCCCCTTCTCCATTCGATTTCATTGCCAAAATTCCTAAGATACCAGATTCCATCGCCAGAATCAATAACAGAACCACCACTAGTTGATTCTTTTATAATCTTTTCGGCAATATGGATTTTTAGAGCCGGAGATAGATCACAAAATTGTGAATTTAATATATCTCGGATGTTTGGGAAATTTAGATCGAGTAACTGATTAATATCCCTCTCACTTTTTCCCCATGCTTGTAAACATTTTACCTCAAATTCGGCTATTTCGTCCATAGTATCAACTTGGTTTGATTTTCATATTTGTTTGATGTGAGTTTTTCAAAAACCACTACACGTGCAATTTTCACTCTGAAATTTACTTTCACTCGATCACCGTTCCAGCCCGTCCTGCAAGCGCATCAACGACCAACTCGGGCCGGCATACCACTGCTCGATCGCCGCCGTTTTCGACGAACTCCACCGCCGCTTCTATCTTGGGTCCCATACTACCGGGCGGAAACTGCCCCTCTCTCAAGTACTGTTGGGCTTCATCCAGGCTCAGCCGTTCCAAGTCTATTTGCTGCGGCGTATTATAGTTCAGCGCCACCCTATCCACGGTTGTCAGGAAAATAAGCACATCAGCCTCTATTTCGACCGCCAGCAGGCTGGACGCCAGGTCCTTATCGATCACCGCATCCACACCGTTAAGCGCACCATTCTCTTCTGCTATCGGGATGCCGCCGCCGCCACATGCCACTACAATTGTCCCAGCCTGTACGAGCTCTTTAATGATATCCGTCTCAATGATCCTGATCGGTCTGGGAGAAGGTACGACACGCCGCCAGCCGCGTCCGCTGTCCTCGACGACAGTATGACCAAGGCGTTCCAGCTCCGCGGCTCGTTGCCTGGTATAAAACGCACCGACCGGTTTTGTCGGATGCGTCATAGCCGGATCATCGCGATTCACAAGCACCTGCGTCATCACGGCGGCCACGCAGGTATCAATGCTGTGCTCTTTTAACTGGTTAATGAGGCTCTGGGCGATCATGTACCCCATACTGCCCTGTGACTGGGCAACATCCACATGTAACGGTGCAGTCGGGACTTTACCCGAGGCTGCTTCTACCTGGATCATGATAAACCCCACCTGGGGTCCGTTCCCATGGGTCAGCACCACCTGGTGCCCTGCTCTGATCAGATGCGCAATATAGCCCATACTCTCATAGGTGTTGCGGAACTGCTGTGCGAAGGTGCCCTGCTCGCCCTTTTTGATTATTGCATTTCCGCCAAGTGCAGCCACTATCAGAGCCATTCATGCCTCCGACCGCGCTAAGAACTCCTCTATCACAGCTTCCAGATTGGCATCGCCGATCTCCTTAATACCGTACCGCACCCGTGTTGCGGGTTTGTTGATAGTAATCACACGCGTCAGGTCGATAGGCGTGCCAATAACCACCGCATCGCAATCGGCTGCGTTGATGGTCTGCTCCAGGTCGTTGATCTGCTCATCACTGTAGCCCATAGCAGGCAGCAGCGGGCCGATCTCAGGATACTCGCTGAAGGTTTCCGTGATCGTGCCGGTGGTAAACGGTCGTGGGTCAACGATCTCTTTTGCGCCCGCCTTACGAGCAGCAATGAGTCCGGCACCGTACTTCATGCCGCCGTGTGTCAGTGTGGGGCCGTCCTCGACCACCAGCACCCGCTTGCCCCTGATGAGCTCCGGGTGCTCGACGGTGATCGGCGATGCAGAATCAATGATCTTCGCATCCGGGTTCACTTTCATTATATTCCGGCGTACCTGCTCGATCTTTTCCAGTTCCGCGGTATCCTGCTTATTGATCACGACCACATCTGCCATTCGTGCATTGATCTCACCCGGGTAGTACGTCAATTCATCGCCGGCACGGTGCGGGTCTGCAACCACGATGTTCAGATCAGGTTTGAAGAAGGAGAAATCGTTATTGCCGCCGTCCCAGATGATAATATCCGCTTCGGTCTCCGCCCGCCGCAGGATCTTCTCGTAGTCCACACCGGCATAGACGGTACAGCCCACATCGATATGCGTTTCATACTCTTCCCGCTCCTCTATCGTGCACCCCATACGCTCAATGTCCTTATAGGATGAGAACCGCTGTACGGCTTGCTGTGCCAGGTTGCCGTAGGGCATGGGATGCCGTACCACGACCACGGTCTTGTTACGTGCTCGCAGGAGCTGACAGAGCTTTTTACTTACCGAGGTCTTGCCACTGCCGGTACGCACCGCGCAGACGGAAATCACCGGCACGCGGCTTCGCAGCATGGTCGCAAGCGGGCCCAGCATGGTGAAATCCGCACCGGCGGCATTTACTTCTGCTCCTTTTGACATCACATATTCATAAGGCACATCGCTGTACGCGAAGACGACACGATCAATCGCATGTTCCTTTATCAGACTGACCAGATCTTCTTCAGGGAAAATGGGTATGCCGTCCGGGTATAAGCGACCTGCCAGTTCCGCAGGATACGTTCTGCCTTCTATATCAGGTATCTGGGTCGCGGTGAATGCGACGACACGGTACGCGGGATTATCCCTGAAATAAACGTTAAAGTTGTGAAAATCCCGGCCGGCTGCGCCCATAATGATAACTTTTTTGGGGACGTTCATGGTCTTAGTCATAGCTAACTAATACCTCCTTGGATAGATATAAATGAAAGGAAAACCAAATGAATAAATCCCTTTACATTGTCTCTGGAGATGTTACATCCAAAAGCATGGTATAGAAGACTATCTGAGATCAAAACTTCACCTCCCTTAACCTTCCTCCCGTTAATTAATGGGTATGAGGGGCTTTGCACTTTAAATACTGATTTTGACTGAATAAAAATGCAGACACATGATTAAAAGTGCAGACTGAAAAAATGGAATGGTTTAGGAGCTGGATGAAAAAAACGGAGAAAATCGGAAGGCTTTTAACTTCCTGAAGATTTTATGTCATTTATGCCTGAAGAAAAAGGTATGGCGTTTATAGACGGTGCGAACTTAAACCGTTCCGCGGAGGATCTTGGGTTTAGAATTGATTACAAGAAGTTAAAGGTTTTTTTAGAGGAGTGGTTAAAGGAGCAGGGCTATCAGCTAATTAGACCTTATTATTACACCGCAGATGATAGAGCCCCCCAG
>Ga0307377_10001921_pt1 | contig 25198 bp, 61 predicted proteins | sample TR3MG_FD_202535 | JGI IMG/M metagenome (GOLD analysis project Ga0307377, IMG submission 202535) | Soil microbial communities from Risofladan, Vaasa, Finland - TR-3 | ecosystem: Environmental > Terrestrial > Soil > Coastal area > Acid sulfate soil | place: Finland: Risofladan, Vaasa | collected... | reverse complement strand
TTTCTTCAATCCTTATTTCTCCACGTAGTTGTCCTACTTTAAACGTAATATAAAATGCTAAACATAAACAAATGCTTGTTAATAAACTCATATTAAATCCAAATACAAAACATGTTATGAGAAGTGCTATTAAAATTATCATTTTTCATTATCCTTTTTTGTGTCGTTCCTTCTTAACTGTTCTTTTACTTTATTCCGCAATTCTTGTAATTCACAGTATTTGTTGTATATTTTATCTGTAAAACAAGGAAGTCCGCTTGGAGTATCCCATTCTCCACGCTCGTTTAATAAAAAATTCTTTTCCCATTCTTCCCAGGATTCTATTAAATTTTTCATGTTATCCACCCATAAATTAATAATATTTGTGCAACGTGTAACCATTGGTCAAACCCAACTGATACAAAAAATTTGTGAATCTTTTTTTGCTTATATAACTTCTTGTTTATTTTACTTGTAATGAAATCAGTAATCCAATGAAATATTGATATTAAAAAACAAATTAAAAGGGCTTGTCCACCAGTAACATAAAAAATTGGTTCAACAAGAAAAAACATAAAACCAATTAACATAATCATACCATAAATTATTATGTGCATAGTTAATGCATAAATACTTTTACTTTTTTCATTAGCCATTTCCTCAGATTGAAGAACAAAATCCGCAACCCAATGTAAAAAAAGTAAATACAAAACTACCCAAATTTCAATCATAACTTATCCTTTATTTAATTTTTATATGTATATCTTCTTCATTCCAATCTTTATAATTATATTTATCAGCAACGTCCCAATTATTTATATAAACTAGTTCAGATTTAAATTTAGAATGTATTATTCTTTTAACGATACTATCTAATTCATTCATTCCTTCATTGGTATAACAATCTAATGGTATTATAATAACATTATTTTTTTTGTTAAATTCTACTTTTTGTAAATCATTAAATTTAGATTTGAGAATTTTTTCAAATAATTTTCTTTTCATAAATAACCCCTATCTATTTTTTGTTTTTATTTTATTTACGCGAGTATTTAAATATTCACTTGCTACTTCTGAATGATTTTCTTGAAGCCATACCCACAATCCAACATACGCATCAACTAATGAATTAACATTATCTCGAGCTATATTTAACCTTACATATCCTGAGAGTTATCAGTATTATTCTCTTTTTCTTTCTGTAAAAGTTCAATTAATTCACCAACAAGTTTAATCATTTGTTGTTGTGCTTCAAGTACCTGTTCTCCATGAGGAGATCGTATAAGAATGCTCAACACAGATTCATATGTTCTCCAAGCAACATTATCAATAATAATTTTTTTCGTTTCCGTTTTTTCTTTCCATTCATCTCCTTCTACCGAAGGTTGTCCGGCAGGAGGATATTCGTCTGTTCCTTCTTCTCTTTTTATAAAACCCCATACTTCTTCAGTCGACTCTTTAGCCATTTTAATAATTTTTGTCAATTTTGTTTTTGTCATGATTATCTCCTTTTTATTTTCATATATTTAAAACCTAAAGCCAATCCAGTAATTAACATTAATTCCAATATAAGAAGTGCCATGTCTGTGGCATATAAAGCCGCAACACATATAAAACCTATTACAAATATAATGAGTTTATCTTCAATTTTCATATTTTATTTCCCCTTCTAAATTTTCGGCTGAGTCGATATCTCTTTTTTGCGTCTTTTGGTTTTTCCATGAGAAGTTTAGGAATCATTTTATGAATAATTCCGACGGAATTCATAGCACAGTAACAACTTAAATCAGACGGTTCCGTTTCAACTATGGGTACAGCCGTCTCACGTTTACAATTGGAGCAAACATACATTATATGTGTATCTGTCAAGTCGAAATCTTGTTTCATATCATCCATCATACCAACCAGCTTCATGTGTACTCAATTCAACATCTTCAAATCCACTTTTTTCAAATTCATCTTTAACACGTTGTTTAAATTGTGCTCCTGTTTCATCATCTTTAATACTCGGCCACGAAATACCAAGATAAACTCCGGACTCATATGGTTCATAATAGCAGTCAAAATTATTAAAATTTTTGTCCTTAAGTTTGCTGTCATCACTAAAATAAGCACCATAAATACAAAATGATGTTGTTGAACTGTTACTTACAAAACCTTGTCTTAATTTCATGATTGTCTCCTTTACGTTTATATTAACAACTTCGTATGCCAGAATAGATTTTTACATCATCTATACTCACACCAAATTTTTTCGCAATGACCATTCCCTTTTCATTCAATTGTTCCAACGTAAGTTCTTCGCCTGAAAAATCATATTCTTCACCACCGGCAATTTCAAACCCAACTATAGGTTCGGAAACACCGTCGTCTCCTGGATTGAGAACGATATAACCATCCCCCAAACCGTCGCATTCTTTGTCACCAAATTTATCTTCATCAAATGGAACACCAAGTACAACAAATGAAGAACTTGAACTGTTACTTACAAAACCTTGTCTTAATTTCATGTTTAACTCCTTAAATAAGTTTTAAATCCTGAATAATTTTTAAATTTATTTTTTAGTTTTTTTATTAACGCATTTTCTTGAATATTAAATTTTTCATAAACATAATTTACATATTCAAAATCATATAGTTTTTTCTTTCTTTTATTCTTTTCTTTAATTATTGCAAAAACCTCGTCGTCGCTTATTGAATATTTCTTTTGAAGATATTTTTTTGCATCCGAACGAGACAAAATTTCAAACGCACAGACAGGACAATATTCTTCTTTCAATTCACATTCATAATCATCCATTCTATCTTCACCGTCATATGCTTCTTCTTGACAAATGATATGTCCGTTTACACATCCAAAAAATCCACAATCCTCAGGACTGGCGTCCCACCCACTTTCAGTTGCCCCACATATATCACAAACAAAAGAACTTGAACTACTATTTGATACAAACCCACTTCTTATTTTCATTTTAATATCCTCCTTCTTTTTGTATAATAATTTTATCGTCTTCATAATTAATGTCCATCTCAACTAACATTAAAGAAGCTGGATTTTCATAATCTTCATTGGATACTGAACCATCATATAATTTCCAACCGTGATTTTTTACTTTATCATAAATTTTTGGATAGCGTTCTTTAAATTCCTCTTCATCATAGCACATATCATCTATCCAACTTTCTAGTGTGTATTCGAGGGTGTCATCAACAAATGCACTTATAATATTACGAGCATAATCTATAAATAAATCTTTCAATGGAAAATCGTCGACATTTTTAATTCCCTCTAACATATTTTGAAACTTATCTTTTAAATTACCATCTTTAATAGCAATTAAAAAACTTGAAGAACTTGAATTACTTACAAAACCTGTTCTAATTTTCATAACTTCCTCCATCATTTCTTTTTTTAATTTTTTCTTTTATATTTTCACTACGTAATACAGCTGTTCCGTATACACCATATGAACCAAAAAATAATGCTATCCAAAATAAAGGATGAATAAGCGTTGTAAATGAACTTATAACAAATAATATCAACAACACAGCTGTTATCCATCCAAATATTTTAGATACTCGTTGTAATACTTTTAATGTTTTTTCTTCATCATATTCCAACGCATCATCTAATTGTTTTTCTATCTCTTCGTGAGATATTGGTCGTCTTGTTTTCATTGCTTAACCATCTCGCCAAGCTTCTGACAAGGTTTCAAATTCTAAGTCATCGCCAAATTTTTCTTTAAGGGTTTTTTCAACATTAGCCTTAAATTGAGCCCCAGTTTCATCGTCATTTATTAAATGCCACGACTTACCAATATAGAAAGTGTCATAATCTCCTGGTTCATGCCACTCAAATCCTGCAACATCTTCCATTTCCTTTTCAACCAATTCATAAACACTTCCTTCATAATCATCTTCAAATTCTTCTTCGGTTATATTATATTTTTCCAGAAGTTTATCTCTAAGATCGCTAACATCCTCAATAGCAACCCCATAAATAAGAAATGACGAAGTGGAACTGTTACTTACAAATCCTGTTCTTATTTTCATAATTTAATTTTCCTCCATTTTAATTGGTTAATATCATTTTATTTAAGTCATGATAAATACTTGGTGTTATCATTATTTTTGGTTTTGAATTTGTTTTAAATTTTTTAAATATTTTGTATCGTTTTTTATTTAATTTTCTCATTTGATTACACAACTTAATGTATTTTTTATTTAATTTAGCTTTATTCTTTTTAATAATTTGTTCTCCACAATTCTTTTCGTAATTTTTTCATAATTTTTTTATCGTTGCTGTTTCCTTTATTACCAAATATATAATCAGAAACAACTCTACATTCATTAGAGCATACACAACCAGTTCCATGAAACCATGAATAAATAGAACGAGTACATATACAACAATAATTATAAACATTACCACTTTCAATTAAATCCAAATTTTTATATAATAATATCTTTCTCTTTAATTCACTAATAGTTAAATAATTATTATCTATTTCATATTTAGGTATAATTTTCATATTTTTTACCTATCATTTATTTATTAAAAATAGCAAGTTAAGTACAGGACTGGTACTCCTTAATGTACTACTCAACACGTAGATTCCTGCTATATTTTTATATCTTATCCTGTTCTTATTTTCATAATTTATTCTTCATAATTATATCCTTTATTTTTTGCTTCTCTTTTTAATTTATCAAAGAATTTATCTGAATATTCTTTGGAATCTCCGTTCAAAGGCCAAGCCATACCTACAATTTTTTTACCTAAAAAATCTAAAAAATTTTCTCTTTCTACTGTATCAAAACCAAAATGTGTTGAGTAAATTTTTAAATATTCAACTATTTGTTCAGTCGTTAAATCAAAACCACCCCAATAATTCATTGATTCTTTAATTTCTGATACTAATTCATCATGTACTTCAACATCTATTTTCATAACTTTCTCCTTTAAATTTTATTTAACATTACATGTTTATTCATGTCAATTTCAACGATTTTTTTATTAGTTTTCATTACAATATGTCCTTACATAATTCTCTCGCAGCATCAGGATCCACTTTCTCCATTTTTTTTATCATAGCAAATCTATGTTGCCAAAGTGCCTCTTGTATTTCCGATTCATAAAATCCTTGAAACATAATCCTCAAACCAAATCTTTGTCGAGTGCCTGATTTATCACATAATGGACAATACCCAGTATCCAATATTTCAGTTTTTCTCATACAATTTTGGCATCTATCTTTTGCATTTAATGTTTCACTCAATTTATTCATTTTAACTCTCCATTATATTTCGTAATGTGCACAAGATTGTTTACAACTTCGACAGTCTATAACTTTATTCCGAAAATCCACAACCTTTTTGTTGTTCCATAAATCTTTATTAAAATCAGTAACATCTTCTAGTTTAATTCCTTTTTTCCAGTCGGCTTCACCCTCCATAAAAGAACACGGGAAAAATTCACCTTTAACATTGAAATAACTGGAAAATAATGAACTTTCACACGGTTCAACATATGGTTCATATTTTTTATCGTAATCAACAGCCTTCATAAATTTAAATGCTGTGCAGGAATCAAATCCGATTGGTACATTTCGTTTAAGAGCATACTCGATAAGTTCATTAAATTTTTCTTGACTTAATTGAGTATAGTTATTTTTAGCACGTCCTTTTTTCTTTAATGAAAGGAAAACAATAGCGTTCATATTTTTAATACGTTCCTCAGTAAACCTCTTATCTATTAAACGCTTTGCTTTTTCAAAAGTTTCCGTTGCAAGGAAAAAATGAATATTTATTTGCTTCATTCCGCGGTCAGTTAATTTTTTAATCGACTCAAATGTCATATCCTCATCATAATAAGAAACCGCAACGGCGCCACAAAAATGAGCAAGTTTGTCGGCAATATCATCGGTTGTATTAGCACCATTGATTGTTACATTAGGAATAACTTTATTCAGGCGACAATATTCAAAAATCTTCCACATATCAGAATTGCCATGTTTATCATCATATGGAACATCACCAATACCAAATGCTATTTGAGTAAGTATGGGGGGAAATTTAGAAAACAATTCTTTAAATGTTCCCAACGTCATGTGTTCACCCTTTGGATTATTCTTTTTATAACAAAAATCGCAAACCGTCCCTACGCCTTTACACGATGTAGCTATTTCTATGTCAACGATTTCGCAACCAAATGGTGAGTATTCAGGATCATCATTATACGTTTCGCCCCAACGAGCAAAAAATCCTGTTTTCATATCAAAATTAAAATTGTAATCTTTACTACGACAAATTATTTTATCATTTGTCTTCAGTAATTTCATGTAACCCCCCATTTATTATTAATTTATTTTACGCACAAAAAATGCCTTATTATCTCTTATTCTAAAAAATCGTTCTGAAGTTACGCTTTCTAACAATTTCCAACATCCATTATTGGTAGTAATAATATCATCTACATTTAGTGTTTTAACTCTTGGGTCATTATTATTAAATACAAATATACGACCAGTACTTACTTGAAAATCATTTACAACTTTAAAGGGAAAAACCATAGAAAATCTCCTAATTACAAATTAATATTTATTTGAATTAAATTAAAGATAATAAATAATTTCTTTACATACAATCTCTTCTTTACATTAAATCATCATAGTAAAATATTGACATAAGATTATAAAAAACAATAAATTATATGATAACCCATAAACAATCGCAAGAAAATAATTTATAACATTATTTCCTGAATCCCATAAAGTAAAATCAAATGTAATTATTTTTAATAAAGTGTTGAAAAAATAGAATATTTCTTCCTTGATACAAAAAATAATAAACTCGTTAAACTTAACAATGAACCGTTGGTCTATGTTTTTAAAATCAAAATCATTAAACATAAATATCTCCTTAATTTAAATTTAATCGGGGTGGACTTAATTCCATTATATATTCATTTAACTTTTTTTCACCTAATAAGTTCCGAAGCAACTTGAGAGTAACAGCATCAACGGCGCCCTCTTCATAATGACGAGTATCAAATCCAGCATCCTGAAGAATATCAATCATAGATTTTCTAAACATTTGATAATTATATACTTTTTGGAATCGTTCAATTCGAGTATGGTCAAGGGAGCCTGACATCATATTATTTTCTCCTTTATTATAAATAGTATAAAATTATAAATCAGCCGAATTTTTTTCATCTTCGTTCGTATCATATCCTAAGTGAATAAGTCGAATATGTTCTTCTTCACTGAGCCCATACTTTAAAAATTTAATGTATAATATAGCAACATCAAAGGCTATTTGACCATTGCCCTGTCCAACAACTTCAAATCGTAATTGTTTCCAACTAGGATAATCCATTTTATGAATCTGCCACACGTTAAAATCAGGCAAAAAAAGCACACGAACAGCCATATCCAGCATATACATTTCAGGCCCGCCATTAAAATTTACTCTGATTTTACTTCGGCGTTCCCCATCATATTCCTCAATTTTTTTATTTTTACGTCTGTTGATTCCATTCCACACAATTATTTTCTCCTCTTCCAATATGGAATTACATTATATTTTGTATGAAAAATTAAACTAATTAATAATAATCCTAAATTATAAATATTTGTAATATCAATGGAAGTATCAGTACGAATAATAAAACCAACCATAAAACAAGTTACTATTCCTATAATTAAAATTATTAAACTAACCCATCTATCACCCAAAAAACTTTCTCTTTTATTCATTGTCGTATTCCTTTTTTTACATTTTTACGATATTCACTACAAGCAGTCATTTGTTACAGATTTTGCTTTGTATTCTTCATATTCTTTGGCTGCCATTTTATATATTTCGAGACCAATATATGCTGCTATCATATTAAAACACAAACCAGTAAAATATAAAAACCCCAAGCCAATATGACCAAAACCAACAATAAATATAATAGAAATAATAAGCAAAGCAGTAGATACAACAAAATTAAAATTATGAAATGGACTTTTTCGTTTAGATATTTTTATCGCATTATCAAGAATTTTTAAGTTGTTTTTTGCTAATGATTCTTTAAGCATCTCGGCTGGTTCAAGGTTGCTATAAAATACTCCTAAAATTATTGTCACAATCAAAGCCGATATAGTATATATCCAGCCATAAAAAACAAGAAAATTAAAAGCAAAAGCCGACTCTTGAAAAAAAGCAAAATATGTCAAAGCAGGTATCAAGTAATTTAATATCTTAAGTATAAAACTTTTCATAATTTCTCCTTATGTAATTTTTTTACTTCTTCAATTGTTTCTTTATCTGTCAAAATTCTTATTATTTCAAGTTTCCACTCTTCAACTTCATCTAAATTTGTTTCAGGAGTAATATGAACTAAATCAGAAACGAACTCACTTAAATCTTCCCAATTCAAATAAACTGTTTCAGGAGCCCTGTACATGGAACTATCCAAAATCCAATCAAGTTGTTCGTGGTAGTAACTTTTATCTAAAATATCATTTGGTATTGAGTTTTTAATCTCTGTAATAACATCGCTGATTATTCTTCCCACTTTAACACCACTTTCTTTTTAATCTTTAATTTCTTTTTAATCTTTATTTTCATAATGTTAGTTCCTTTAATTTATCACTTAATAGTTCGCGAAATTTTTGAAGGGTAAAACTATGGTCTCTATATTTGTGTATTCTTCTTCCTACTTTCTTTTCTAACAATTTACATCTTTCTTGATAATAATTTCTTTCAAAAAGAGTTCTCCACAAAGCACGATCACTAACATCATTGTCGAGTATTCCCAACGTTCTACGAGAATTTTTAGTATGTTCCCAATAATAATTTAAATATTCTTTTAATGTCGTGTTTAATGAGAATTTCATAAATCTCCTATAGCCTTTAATTTGCTTATGTGAGTTCCCAATTTTCGTTTATGGTCTTCTATAAGTTTATTAAAATCTTTTAAATGATTTGACGAAACTTTTTTTGTTCTACCATTTAAAAATTTCACAGTACAGTAATTTTGATTAGAAAAATCTGGGTCATCTTCAATACTCACAACCTTACCAGGATTATTTGGATTATATGGTTCATAAACAAAATCATCAACTTGAATTTTCATTTTTATTCTCCCATACTCCATGAGTTAATGAGAATTTCATTAAAATACCTACTCTAAACTTCTGAAGTAACTTGTTAAATCAAACCTTAATACTCCACTCGGTAATATTTTCAATAACATTTGTTTCGTTTGTAAACATCTATCCTTGAATACCCATTTAAGCAACGGAAATAAAACCTTATATCTTGCATAACCAATTTGAGCACGAATTTTATTTATTTTGTCATCAAACTCTTTTATAGTCATTTTATTTATCCTCAAATATTATACCTATATTCATTGCGGTGATGGCCTTTTCAAACTCTTCTTCTGTACCTTTGTTCTCATAAGTATAAATCGCATCACTAGCAAGACTTCCATTTTCAACTTTTAATATTTTATTCATTTCTGTTTCCAATTTAGTTACTTCAGTCTGTTTTCTTCTCGCAATCATATATAAAGCCATTGCATGATGATATTCGTTCTCACTAATTCGTTCCATAATAACCTCCTCAATTTGCCTTCCAGAAATATCTGTTATAATCCCAAATTCTTCTTTACTTTTAAGATACCTATACTGCGTATAAATTTTAGCAACTCCAGCATAATTGGTTTTTGGTACACTGATACCACATCTATTCATTCGTTCAATCATTCTCTTTTTGGTTTCACCATAACTAAATATTCTAATATCTTCCTCATTCACTTCCGGTATAGCATCTGAATATTTATAATATTTACCATAAAATAAACATTTTTTATCGTTCATATCATTCCTTTCTTTATTTTCGTTATACAGAATATACAAAATATAACTGTTTTTGTCAAGAAAAAAATAACTGTTTTAAATCTTTTTTTGAAAAACTTTTGTTATTCCTAAAATACCGTCTAAAAAGAATCCAAAATCCTTTTTAATTAAAGCAAAATATCTATATGTACTCATAAAACCAATCAACCAAAACCAAAAATATAAAAATATTACAAGAATCGTACATGAAAACATTAATAATACTGACTCAATAACTATTGATCCAGTAATTACATAGAACGTAAGTATTATTCCTATGATACAAGCATTAATAATGGCTAACATAAAGAACATAACCATAATAGTCTTAAATGAATGCCAACCGTCTTGAAAGTAAACTGGAAAATTAATTTTCCAGAATAAAGTTTTTCTTCCTTTTGATGAGTCGCCATCTATATATTTTAATCCAGCACCACCCTTTAAATAATTTTTTAACTTGATATTTTTTACAACACTAAATCTTGATATTATCCAATGATTATCTAGCGTATCCATACAACCGTTTGACATTCCTGCTAATACAATAAAAAAGCCGACTAAAATTAAAAAAACAATTAATAACAGCATTATATTTCTCCCCTTAGATATAAATATTAAGCCATGTCAATTTGTGAATAAATATCTCCACTTAAATCACTAAAATATTTCTTTTTGCGGCCTACAATATTTCCTTCAGTATAAAAAATACAGTTAAAACATTTCAATTGTAAATTTTCTAATTTATAGTTTTTGTGGTCACCATCTTTAAACGTTAACGCAAGTGCAACTTTATAATCAGGAATGCGTTTTTCTTCAAGCCCACATAAATCACATTTTTCAGGAAGTATTATTTCTTTAATTAATCTATTTCTAAATCTCGTCAGATTCATTTTCTTACCATTCCAATTGCCCTCAAGAATACTATTAAGATTATCTCTACGTTTTGTCGTGCGGGGTTTTGGTATTCCTTTGGCAGATGGATTTTTTCCTCCTTCAATCCATAAACCATATAATTTAGTATATTTTTTGAAAGTATTATAACTGGAGTTCAAATACCGAGCCGCTTCACAATAAGATAATGTACTGTCTATAGCATTCTGTATCTGCTGTTTACTGTAATTTTTTGGAGGACGAGTCATATTAACTTCCCACTGAATATATTTTGGCACTACCGGAAGTTACAGGATCATATAAAAGATGATTTAGAGACTGAAATACACTCGTACTTATTCCGACATTACCTGAATTTAATGGTTCATAATCTGAATTTAATGGTTCATCGGATGGTTCATCGGCGCGAACGGCAGGTTCCATTTTTTTTCTTAACCATACTGGTTCATTTTCATTATCAGAGACAGCTTTATATACAGATTTCAATCTCCCAAATTCAGTTCTACTAAAAACTTTAATTTTATTTATTATCATAGAACCCGGCAAATCCAACCAATACCCACCCCGATGCCACAGCCTATTTAGATGTTTATCTTTTTGATTAATTAAATTCATTGTTGCCATTTATTTTCCATATCTTTCTTCAGTTATTTTTTTATTCCACAAAAAAACAGCTTCTTCTATATTTTTACCAGACACACCGTCATAACCACAACTTATACATTTTATTTTCATAATAGTTTTTTTCCTAATAAAAATATCAGAAATCAATTTTCTTTTCCCACAAATACAAGGTAAACATCCATTCACATAAGTTCTCCTGTTTTCATATAAATATCTATGTCGTCAGAAAATCTATTGTGGCAATTCTTCCTTCCATCTTTTTTTGCAAATGGGACATTCTATAACAATATAATCTCCACAAGGATAATTATCTATTTGACTTCCAATAATTTCTTTTGCTTTTGGATGTATCCACCGTTTTAGTTCTGAAGTATCTTTTGTACAGATATATCTCCCAGAACTTTCATCTTTTTTATGTATTATTTCTATGACCTTAAAATCCTTTCACAAAATCGTATTGCTAAGTCCCATCCTCGTTCAGACGGTTCAAAACGAGCAACGGGAGAAAATTCATATTCGATAAAATGTGGGTCAAGCCGATTTAAATTTTTATTAAAATTGTATAGTTCAATATTATCATATACTAATATTTTCTTGCCTTGATAATTATAACAATCTTCATATTGAATTAATGCAACAACCCATTTATCATAATCATCGATATACTCTCTTAATATTTTCCACCGAAATTTATTTGGCGTTCCAGTTTTGGGGTTTGATACCGGCGTATCATTTTTACACGAACTAAATAATTTTATACCCATTTATTTATCCTTCCACGGTACCTCTATTCCTAATTTTTCCACCTTTTCTTCAAATTCTTGTCGTTCGAGATTAGACTTCAATGTACCATCATCTCGTTTATCGAACCAACCAAAAGTATTATTATCAAAAAAATCCTTTTTTAAATTATTTAAACTATTCAATTTTATGTCATGTGTTATATAATCAGATGCATTCATAATTTTATTTATCATAAACATATCTCTTGCTGTTAAAGTTATAGCATTCAATTTATAATCTTCTCTATAAATTTCTATGTTCTTTAAGGTTGAAAAATCATCAATCAAATCAGTACTCCAAATCAATCTCCAACTTTCATCTTTAAACTTATCTAAATGAAGCATACCACCATCAAGATTTAATTTAGTTGCTTTTGATAACAGTAATCGTTTTTCTGTTCCATCTATAAAATTTAATATAATTTCTCTTTTCATATTTTATATCCTTTTTTACTCTCGTGTTTCTTCAATTTTGCTGAGTATATTAGATTCTAATGTTTTTAATTTTTTTTGAAGGTCAGATATTTTATTTAAAACAGATATATAATTTGGTGTTTTATCTTTGTCGTCTGGATGAAAATCATAAAACCCAAATTTTTGCAACTTACATAAAACTTGTATTATTTCTGAACTTTCTTCAATTGTTTCTGTAACAAGATTATCAATAAATTTGTTTTCAGTTGTCATTAAATTCCCTCCAAATAAATTTATGTTTTTATCCATCCGTTATACTGACACCAATTTGGCGTGTCGTTCCAACGCCACCATTGCCACCATTTAGGTGGCGTCCACCCACCATTTTTAGCAAGTTCCAATGCTTGTTCTCTGGCCTCTTTCATCGTCTTTAAACCAGAAACCCCAACACTATTATGTTGATTTATAAAATCTGACCAAATTACTGATTGTTCATAATTCAACGACCTTGTCCTCTATATTTCTTTTTATAATAATTGCTAGAAGTTTTGTTACCATATTTTGTGTTGTGAGATAACCCCTGTCGAGTCTTTTTTGGTTTTGACTCATGATAGACTCTAATTTTTTGTTGTGCCATTATTTATCCCTTCCTAATTCTGTTAATTTTCCAACCCATAAACGAGATTTATTTTTTGGATTTTCCACATAAATAAAAAAATCAAAACATAATTTTATTGTTGGGAATTCTGCTTCAACTAAAACAATTTTACTATAACCCTCATCTCTATGAAATTTAATAAAATCAAAATTCTTTATATCAGACAAAAATTGAATTTCTCCATGTTCTAATGTGCGAGGATCAATAGAATCTCCTCCATAATAGTTGGGTAGTCTATGCCAGACTAAAAATGCCATTATTTATCCTTTCTGGGTTGGCGTTGATCAATGGTTAATTGTATTTTTAATTCTTCTAAAGAGAAATGTCCTCTTGAATATAATATACCTTGTATAACTCCTAACATTCGTATTGCTTTATTTATTTTCCCTCCAGCAGCAAAATCTGATGCTTTCAAACACATAATTTTAAATTTTGTTTGTTCAAGTGTAACAGATTCATGTTCCACTATATAGGTAAAGTAAAAATCTAAAAGTTCTTTTAATTTTTCATTAATCATTAAAAATTCTCCTTACAGTGAGTAATTTAATTCCTACCGTTCATCATTCTTCTATTCATTGTTTTGTTAATAACATTTATTGAGAAATTTGGTAACTCTTTATGTTTTTCTTTTGATAATAATCGTCCGCGGCAAATTATTTTATTATGCTCTTCGTTTTTTCGCCAATACTCTTCAATAGATTCTAACCACTCTTGGTGTTTTATATTATCTTGTCCAAATGCAAGTATATTTGTTCCAGAATATCCTTCCTGAGTATTTGTATAAGTAGTCGCAGAAGACTCATAAACCTCATGAGTTCTAGTAGTTAAATCGTCTATACCATTTAATAAATTATAAGTTTTTTTTGAAATCCATATGAGCCGCGGTCTTCTATAAACAGTTGTTGCAGCTGTATCCATTAACTATTTCCTTAAATTTTACGGTGTCCAATGTCTCCCAAAATCTCTCGCAAGCTGAATTAAATCAAGACCGTCAACATTTCCGTCTCCAGTAATATCTGTAAAAACATTATATTCGACTCCAGTTTTTCCAAATTCTTTCGCTAATTGAATTAAATCAAGACCGTCTACTGATTTATCACCAACATAAAATCCACCATCAACACAAGAGTCAATTATTTTATTCACATCACTCGCCATAAAATAAACTTTAACATGTTCACTATCAACCGAGTGTCCATAAAGGTCTTTTGCTTTAATATACATTGTCCATTCTGTATCTAGTAAAATAGGATGTTCTACTCTAAGTTTAACAGAATCACTTAAATTATCAACGTAAATAACCCATTCATTTGTCTGTGGATTGAATATTTTAACTCGTAAAGTATCATTTTTATAAATGCTCATAGAATCAAAATGTTGTTCATCATACCAAAAAAGTGTCCATTGATCCACTTCATCAATTGGAATTTGATCATTTTGTATAAAATAAGCATAAACTCCCTCTAAATCAGTTCGTTGAGAATATAAATTATTAGACATAAAAATGACACATAAAAATGTTAATACTGTTATTTTAATAATTGGTTTTTTTATTGGATTGAAAAGGCTTTTTAACCATTTTAAAAAAGTCTCAATCCATTTCTTAATACATTCAAATATATTCATTTTCCAAAAATCCAAAGTAATATAAATATTCCAAAGATTATAATCACTGGTATCCAATGTCCAATCTGAACAAGATAAAGAATACTTAAGGCAAATCCGACAAAAACCGCACCTTCTTTTTGCAACATATTAGAGCACAGTAATTTTTACAACAGCATTCACAGGAATTTCAACACTATCACTTTCACTATCAGTTGGAATATCACCATCAATATCTTGAAGGTTCAAATGTCCTACTGCAAATTCAATATCAGTCTCTCCAGAGGCTATTGCTCTAAATCTAACAGAAAAACAATCACCACCAATAGACACAGGAGTTGCAGTCATTGAAACATAACCACAAATCAACGTTCCTGGTTGTTCATTTCCTCCAGCATCTTCTTGAACATTTACTAATAATTGAGGATCACTAAAAAATCCCAAATCAGTTTTTACAACTTCTGTGCTTCCACTCGTCGCAGGATTACCGTCAACAGCTTCTATAATTAATGGATTAAAAGTAATCCAAGAATTTAAACCAATTACTTCAGTAGGATTGATAATTGAAACTTTTACATCAAATTCTTCACCAATACGTTTTAACATTTCATTTTCTCCAGTTATAATTTTTATTTTATCAGTATCAGGAGTAGGAATAACATATTCCAACCCACAACTAAATATAAATATAACTGTTATCAATAAAAATGATAATTTTTTTAACATTTATTAGTCCTCTCTTTTTAAACTCATAATTTATTTAAAACCGATTTAACCATTTCCACCCGGTCTTTTTTATTATCCATCGTCGTAAATGATATAATGGTCTACCTAATCGATGTCCTAAAGAATGATAATTTGAATCTTTTTTCTGTATTATATGTTGTGTAATGTCATCGATAAGCAACCAGCAACCCACTGCAAAAAAAAGCCAAGCAATCCAACCAGCACAAAACCAACCAATCACTATTATAATTAAACCAGTGTACAAATGGTGCCAACGTAAAACATTAAACTTCCAAAATTGTGGAAATATATACCAATTCATTTATCTACCTCATTTTTTCTATTTACCGTTATACTAATGTGGATAGTAAAAAGTTCCGCAATTTGTCATCCAGATTTTCTCGCCGTATGCGACATTCCTCTATCCATTTTCTTGATTTTTTTTAATTTTTTTTTAATTGCTCCTCAGTCGGAACCCTAACATTCTAATTGTCGAATATAATGCCAATGAACGGCATTATATGCACAGTAACCTGCAAGCCTACTATCACATATTGGAAACGTCATATAACTCAATCCTGAACGAGTTAAAATCTTTTTATTTTTCTTTTTATGTTTTTTCTTTATGGCGCTCCCTCCCCTTGTTTTGTTTTTTATTTTTGTAGCGAGCATTCTCATCTTTCATTTTAGTTCGTCGTACATGTGAAAATTTTTCAATTCCACCAATAATTTCTTCTACGTCCTCTTGTTCATCAAGTTCAATTGTTTCAAGGTCAATATCAACCCGAACCTTAGGCATTTTCTTTCTCCTTTATTTTACATAGCCGAGTTTTCGGCCAATTTCATATAACAATTCGTGTAAACTGCCACCAATTTCTCCGTCAATTTGATTTTTTATTTTATGATTTTCTGGATACCAGTTATTACCTTCATTTTTATTATACTCCTTGTCAGTAGAATGAGGATACGGAGCAACGATAAATCCTGGTAAATTTGCTGAGCCACCATCAAGCATAACCAAAATTGAATGGACTAACCCAGACATTCTATATCGTTGTTCGCCTCCCTCATTTTCAACAATCTCTTTAAATTCCGAGCCATTTAAATCTGTTTTCATCCAATAATCAATTGTAACCCAAATATGTCCAATAAACTTTTCTATTATTTCATCTTCTGTATATTTTCTTGGTTTGGTCATTTCATTTCTCCTTGTATATTAATTCTATTGTTTTAACTAAATTATCGTCTATTTTCGCATCATCAACAATTTCACATATACAATCAAACATTTGTTCTTCTATAATTTTATCATCATGAATATAGTTGATAGCATTAAATAATGATTTTTTTGCACCATGAGTATACGTTTTTATTAATAATGACAAAAGATTATCTGAATCAACAATAATTGGGTAGCCCATTTACTTTTCCCTTATATAAAGGTATACATTATTTACCTACCATTTGTAAAAAATCAACGTCACTAATTATCTCTACTCCAAGATTGAGAGCTTTATTCGTTTTACCACTTTGACTTGTTGGGTCGGCTTGAACAAGATAAGTCAATCCACCAGAAACACTTTTAACTTCTCCACCATTTTCTTTTACAAGAGATTCTAATACTGCCCTCTTATATCGTTCACCATTTTCATCAGTTGCTTGAACAGCACCTGTAAAACAAAATGATTTCCCAGATAATTTGCCATTAGTTTCCATAATTTTTACTCCGTCCATTAATAAATTTTTTATTATATTTACTTTTTTGTTAATTCCATTTAAAAACACATTAGCAGTTTTTTCTTCAATACCTTTAATTTTAACAAGTTCATTAAATGTAATGTTTTCAATTTTTTCTATTGTATCATATCCTTCTTTAACTAACAATTTAGCCATTGATGAACCAAAATTTTCAATATTTAATCCACCAATAAAGTCGGCTAATGATATTTCTCTGTGACGATTAACATTATCAACAAATAGTTGAGCCGACCGTTTCCCAAATCCTTCAAGAAGTTCTATATTTTCGGTAGAAGTTGTGTAAAAGTCAGAAGGTTCTACTAAAAATCCTGCTTCATATAATTTTTCAATCGTTTTACTGCCAATGCCTTCACTTTGCATTCCAGATTTTACACTCCATTTAATTAAATTACCAATCATTGCACCGTCACAATTTTCATTTGGACATACTAAAAACTTTCCATGTGGAGAATATTGTGGGGATACGGGACAACCACACTCAGGACAAAATTTAATAGGTTCAAATGGAAGCGAACCTCGTTGATATGAAACCACTTTCTCAATGTATGGAATTACATCTCCCCTGCGAGATACGAGAACATCACTACCAGCACTCAATTGTAAATTCTTAAAAATTTCAAAATTGTGTAGAGTTGCTCTTTTAACTTCAACACCACCCATTTGAACAGGTTCAAGTAAAGCAACGGGAGTGATTCTTCCGCTGTTCCCAAGTTGCCAAATAATATCTTTAACTTTTGTTTCTTTTTTTAAGGATTTGAATTTAAATGCAACCGCCCCACGAGGCCGTTTGTTCAATTCACCCAATTCATTATATTTTTTAATATTATTTTCTTCAATAACCAATCCATCTATTTCATAATCCAAAGCGGGTCGTCTTGCGTTTTCATATTCTTGATACACCCTTTTAACGTCGTTGACTGTAAATATCTGAACATTAATATGGTTAGTAAAATTAACAACTAATGAAGTTGGTATCTCTAATTCTGTTTCTATGAATGAAAATTTTTCAGATTTTGTATCAAAATTTCCAGTTACATCAAAATAAATAATACTTAAATATTCACTGTATTTGCCATCATAACGTTTAGCAATACCACTAGCACCATTTCGTAAATTTTTAATTGGTTTTTCATCACGTTGTTTTTGAATTTCAGCTATCGTTTCAAAGTCATGTTGTTTTAGAATAATTTCTCCACGAACAGAACCAGTAAAATTAAGAAAATTAAATTTTGATTTAACATTTTGCATTCTTTTAACATTTTTTGTAATGTCTTCACCTTCAATACCATCACCTCGAGTAATTGCTTTTACTAAATTACTGCTTTCATATTCAAGGTCAATTGAAATACCATCAAGCTTTTCGCTCACACACAAACTTTCAATCTGTTCTGCCCATTTATTAAATTCAGCTTCATTCATAACCTTATTTAAACTACCCATTGGAATTTTATGAGTCGCTTTTTCCCATTCGCTTGACCGAGCAACTTCAGAACCAATTGTATTTAAAAATGGGTCATCTGGATATAATTTTTCGAATTCGTCTTTTAAAGAATCAAATTCTTCGTCGGTTATAATTGATTCAGATAAATTGTAATAAGCATCAGATGCTTTAAGTAACTTTGAAATCATTTCTTGTTTTGTCATAATTTTATCCTTGTAATGCGTATTTTTTTAGTTTGTCGCGGGTAATTATGTTGTCTTCCATCTGTTTTATGATTTTAGCTGCTCGTCTAATTCCCATTTGAGTATACAACCCAACTCTACTACTTTTAGTAGTATGTTCTGGGAAAACAATTATAGGTTTATAAACTTCAGAGCGATCTCCAGGAAGGTATTCAAGTCCAAATTTTTTAAATCTTTCATCTAAAGCCCGAACCCTTTTTACATATCGTTCGCGCTTTTCTACTTCTTTACAACTGAGACTATAACCCATTTTTAATCCTTTTTATTATACCAGAATATACAAAATAAATTATTAATTGTCAAGTATTATTTCAAATTTCCTCCGCCTGAATGACTACTCCTGTACTGAAATACATTTTACAAGCTTTATTTTCTGCTTCATTTAACGAACGCGCCTTAACCGTAACAATTTTACCATTTTTATCTATCATCCACCTAAAATCACGACTTGGTAAAAACCGTGGGTTTGTCCATTTTAAATTATAAGTTTTCCACATTTATCTATCCCCAATTATATAGAAATATAACAAATAAATCATAACTTGTCAAGTATTATTTCAAATTTTTTTATAAAGCGTTCATATGCTATTTCTTGAGCATCAGATTCGTGTGCAACAAAAAGTGAATGAATAATTAATTCATTGCCTTGATTATCGTTTACTTTAGCCGAATACCCAACAGGATTACCCATAGAGGTTCGGCGTTTTGTTACTATTGTAATCTTATTTCCATTTGCGTCAATTATTTTTTTATTACTTTTCATCTTTCCTTCTTTCTTATATGCTAATATACAAAATAAATCATAACTTGTCAAGTATTATTTCAAATTTTTCTATTATTTTTAAGAAGTCTTCCAACGAGATGTCAGTTGTAGAATCAGAACATCGGACGACAAAAGTATTAAGAACTTGATCTCTATTGTCAATCATAACATCAAGAATTCTCCACCCATCTTCTGTGTAAAATTTATTAAATGATACTTCACCTAATGGTAAAATAAAATTATCTTCTTTTCTATAAAGATAATAAGTCATTACTGTAAACTCCCATCTTCAAACTCATGCATCCATATTAATTGACCTTCGGGTAAATTGTCTTCACATTCTGTTATATGAACTTGATTACTTTTTTTATACACAAAAACCTGTTTAACTTCTCGAGTCCAATCAGAATTATTCATGTCATTCATTATATTAACAACAATCCCCTCATTTTCTTTTAAAATAAAAGAAAGAGCTCGAGTAAATATTAACGCTGATACCAACCAGTCTTTTGGTTTTTCTTCATAGTCATCGGGTAAAGCATAATTGGTTTTGCTCATATATCAACCGTTAAGTAATTGTTTTTCAGAAGGTATTTCTCTTTTAAGATACGCTATTCCCTCAATATTTATAATTTTTTTATCGTCATTAATAATCGTAGAAATTGAACTATCAAACGAAACAAGTTCCCACCCCTCTTTTCCAAATTTGTTAAGAGTTGATTCAAACTCTCCAACCATTATTGATATTTCTTTATATTCAAAATTCATTTTTGTCTCCTCATTTATAATTATCGTACTTTTTTAATCTTATCACACACTATTAATTCATCTTCATAATAATTCAATTCATTTATCGTTACATCAAAAATATCGTACTCAAACGTTCCAGGTTCGTCTATGTGGTCAAGTATTGATGATACTTGAGTTATGAATGTTTTAAATGTGTTTTGATTTAATCTACGACCATCAAATTCAATTATAATGTCACCCTTGTAATTTTCTGATACATCTTGAATATGAAAAATTCTTTCCCCTAAATTATACATTGTACTCCATAATTCGCTGTTAATATACCGAACTATTTCATCATTATTAACATCACAATAAATACGTGAACACCACGGTTCTAAAGCATCAAGGAGTTCAAATGTACAGTTTTTTACAACAAAACTTATATCATATTTATGTGGAATAATAGGCTTTAAATTTTCATCAACCTTAACCATATTCCCCCACTTACGAGTAAAATTGCGTTCACTCTTTCTGTTATGAGCTAACCATTCCATGCTTGCTGTTCCAACTTGTGTTAATTTTGGATTAAATCTGCTGCCTCTGCACGTCATATGATATACAAGAGCATCCCATAATTGAATTGGCTCATAACCAGCAAGTAAAAATCTATTAAAAATATCACTGTCTTCTCTTGATTGTGGAGCATATAATGGGTCGTGTCCGTTTATAGCTAAAAAGTCACTTTTATACATTGCCCACGGGGCAAACATTCCTTGAGTCGTTTTCTTTTTATATTCTTTACGTTTTAATTCAACATACTTTAAAAATCCAGTTTCATCAAATTTTTCAGGTTCTGTACCAAAATCAAATACTATTTTTTCAGGTCCTGGAGGATGTAATGGAGGTTCTATTCTTGTCATAGACACAATAGTTTTGGGTTTAATTGTTTTTAATACCCGTTCAATTGAACCAGGAGCTAAATACATGTCAGAATGATAAATAATAAAAATATCAGTTTCAACTAATTCTTCTATTATTTGGTCGTATAAAATTGTATGACCTTTCCGTTCAGGTCCGCTGTTTTTAATTGCTTTAACATATTTATCTTTTTTCATGGTTTCTATAATCCAGTTCCATGTTCCATCAGTACTTGCGTCGTCGGCTAAACATATCCAATGGTTGAGATCAGCATTTTTTCTAATTGACGCATATGCCCATTTTAAGTATTTAAGATTTTCTCTCGCGGGAAGGACAAATGATATCTGTTTCATTTATTCTCTCCTTGTTTTAACATATTCCATGCCTGATTTAGTTAAAACCTTTTCTTTATTATTTTCACCGTTTTCTATCTCTTTTATTATATCAACAATAAATTTTATTTCTTCCCACATTCTATTATCAATGTTCACTTCTTTAATTAAACAGTGTTTAATCTCTTTTAATTCGAGAAATGAAACACCAATAATATCGTATAAATTACCTCTTGGACTTACAGTCATTTTTTATCTCCAATTTATTATTCATATTTCTCCTTTAAGTGGATTATCAACCATTGGTTTAATTGGTTGTAATTTTTGATGAAAATTTAAAACATTTATCCATAATTTTCCTGTAAATAATATTTTAAATCTTTCTCTAAAACTTAATTTCCAACAATGAAAAACTCTACCACCTTGTATATCATCTTCATAAACTGGTAGAGGAATATATTGTTTTTGATTTTTAGCATATGTTTTATTTACTTGCTTAAATTTAATTGATTTCATTTTAAGTCTCACCATTTTTACTTATATTCAAATATTCTTCAAGTCCATCAAGTTCTTCATCACAATTAAAAACAAAATCAAATAACCATTCTTCAAGTTCATCAGGAAATCCATCCTTTTTTAATTCTTTAACTAAATCGTCATAATATTTATCTTGAACTTTTTGAAGTTCTTGAATGAATTTTTGTTTATCATAAATTAAATCTTCCCATTCGCCTTTAATCTCTATCGCAGAGTTGTCTTCGGTTCTTATGTTACACCAATCTATGCTATTACTAAATCCACACGCATCTTTTACATCAGTCCAAAGTTTATCAGCATCACCACAATCCCTATCTGGAGACCAATGTGCAGAATAATATAATTTTTTCACAGCATCAATTATTTTTTGATTATCCATTTTTATTTCCCTCCTCATATCGTTTCAGAGAAATCTCACCCCATTCCTCATTGTTATTGAATTCTTTTATTAAATACTCTTCAGCACATATTATATCGTTTATGAGTTTACCACAAGTTATTACTATTTCATAAGGATTTAATATCTTCCAAATAACTCTTAAAGTTCTAATTAACATATCATTTTGCCTCCTCTCCCAAATTAAAAATGTATATCATCAAAATTACAACTTTCAGTATATCGTCTTGTCGGATTAGCAAATAAACTTAGAGTAGCTGCAGGAATACTACCAACAGGCTTTTGTTCTACCCATCGCATATTGCTACCCTCTTTTACAAAAACAATATTTTTCATATTAGTATTACCATCTATACAAATAACAGGAATACCTTGACAGTGCCTAATAATAGGAAAATTATCATTTTCTTTTTTTCTCCAGTAACCTTCCCAAATGCCTCGAGATTTTCCTTGTAATAAAATATAATCAAAGGGGCGATGTTTTTTACTATAAAATTCTGCTAACTTTTTAGCTATAGACTTCAGCAATAATTTTTCTTTTTGGGTCGGCTGATATTCTTTAACCTTCTTTTTCTTTTTTAAAAACCACATTATTTTATTCCTTTATTTTTATAGTAATCATACATTTCATCAATAATATCCAATAAATCTTTATCTGGATTCCAACCCAACTCACGAATTAATTTAGTAGAGTCAGGAACTTTATCCCAAGCCTCTTCATATAAATTTCCATGCAATGTTTTTGGGTCTACATGCAAAATTTCTGAACTGCTTTCAGTTTTATCTTTAATCTTTTTCGCCAAATCTTTAATTGAAATGTTATTTCCACGAGTACCAATATTCCAAATTTGATTGTATGGAACTTTTTCTTGAGTTAAAAGATAAATTCCACTAACAATATCTTCCACATGAGTAAATGCACGTATTTGTTCACCATCAAGATAAACAGTAAGTGGTTCATTTTTAAACGCTTGGTCAAAAAATGTTGGTAAAACAAATCCCCCTGCTCGCAGTTGTCGTGGCCCTGAAATATTAAACGGTCTTACAATATGATATTTTAATTTATCATTTACCTTTGCCATATTTGATAAAATTATTTCAGCAAGTAATTTACCCATTGAATATTCATTACGCACTTTAAAATTTCCGACCAGCAGTTTATCATCGTCTTCTTTAAGAAAAGCAAGATGATCACGAAAACCATAAACTTCAGATGTGCTAATAAAAATGAGTGGACAATTAAATTTGAGAGCACCTTCTATCGCCCAATACACTTCATCAATAATCATTCTGCCCATTTGTCCAGCATATTTTAATATTCCTACAGGACCAACAGGACTTGCTAGATGAATTATCATATCAAATTTAGGTAATTGATTCCAATTACAGTTTAATATATTATCAATAATAACATTACACTCTTCAGTTATGGCATCTCCAGGATCAATAACATTGCTTGAAAGATTATCTATTACTGTAATGTTATAATTTCCATCTTCTTTAAACTTTTCAATTGTATATGAACCGACAAAACCAAGCCCACCAGTAATTAATAATTCTTTCATTATTTCTCCTTATCATCATCTTTATCTTTAGTTAAATTATTTCGTTCTTCGTCGGTGAACTCAAGAGAAGCACCAAGATTAGATGAACGATATGACGATATTTTATCAGACATAAAAGAATATGCGACATGAACATTTTTTATATCATAATTGGATACTGTTGTTGCGGACATACCTAAAGAACCAGCTTCACCAAATGAATCAATATTAGCACCAAGAAACATGAATTCCCACTTTGACTTGTTGCGTTTTTTCTTGACCATATCAGCAATTTGAACACGAGTAAATTCTCTACTTGAATTTTCACAACCATCAGTAATAATAACAAATACAACTTGGTCAGGTTTTTTGTCAGATTCTTTAATTCGTTTTTCTGTCTCAATAATTCCGCGACCAACAGAATCAAGTAAAGCTGTCATACCATTTGGAACATAAGTATCTTCATTAAGTTCAACAACATCTTTAATATCTACACCATTATAAGTAAAATTATATGATGTATTAAACTGAATTAGTGTAAGATTTGCTTTTCCAGGAACTTTTTTCTGTTCGCTTAAAAACTTATTGAAACCACCAATTGTATCAGTTCGAGCGTGCCACATAGAACCCGATTTATCCATAATGACAACTATTTCACTAAATAATTTTTTCTTAACCATTATATATCTCCTTTATTTATATTGTCGTTTTCATATTTTTGAATGTTTTTTCCACGCAATGGTTTGTTTTCTTTTAACCAACTTCTTAACTTTATTTCGAGTTCTCTTAATTTTTCTCTCGACAACCATTTGGTACTGATAATAGAACCTCCAGACCCATCTTTACTCACTTGATAATATTCATCAAAATCATATGACATTTCTATTATTCCAAACGATTCAGGAGATTCCCATACAGGAGTTCCTGGATAGGGAATAAAATTACTGATAAAATATTGATCT
>Ga0307377_10001920_pt1 | contig 25204 bp, 23 predicted proteins | sample TR3MG_FD_202535 | JGI IMG/M metagenome (GOLD analysis project Ga0307377, IMG submission 202535) | Soil microbial communities from Risofladan, Vaasa, Finland - TR-3 | ecosystem: Environmental > Terrestrial > Soil > Coastal area > Acid sulfate soil | place: Finland: Risofladan, Vaasa | collected... | reverse complement strand
ATCTGACGAGTCACTTCGAGCGCGTGCACATGGCAGACGTGAAGCGGTACGAGGAATGGTTCGAGCCTGAATCAGCGGAGAGGAAACCTGAAGAAGAAGTATTTGGTGAAACGTTTGTCGCAGCCTTCATTGAGGAGTATGGGATCAGTCCGGCACGAGTTGCCGAAGTAGGGGTGCTTCTCACGGAAGACGCAAGGGAGCAACAGAGCACGGTGATACATCGCACCTCTGATTCACTGAAGGGACTCCTTATGAAGGGAGGAATCTCTGACGAAGAAATACGCGGCTTCTGGAACAATTTCGTCTTGAAGCCACGACAGCGATGGGACGCCGCAGTGAAACCATATCGGGATAGAGACTGGTATCCCTGGCGGTTCCGCAGGCACTTGTCCTTGATGGCAAGACCCGTCGTCGATCTGGGAAATGGGATGGTCGTCTATGCTCCTGGTTTTTGTGAAGATAGCTTCCGTCACAATGTCATGGAAGCATTTCAGGGAGCTTTCGACACGGAATACTTCTCGACAGACCGGATGAAGAAATACAATGGCAGCGCCAATGATAATCGTGGAGCGGATTTCAATGCTGCCGCCTCGGAGCTGTTTACGAGCCAGGGTTGGAGTGCTCTCCCGGAAGTTCAAATGACTGCTCTCGGAGCTCCGGCCGAGCGGGGAATGGGAGATGTCGATGTTCTCGCTTGGCACGGAGATGTTGTCTGCGTCTGCGAGTGTAAGGAGCTGCTATTCGCGCGGACCGTCGGTGAAGTCGTCTCGCAATTGGTTCGGTTTCGAGGCCAGCCGGGTGATGATCTCGATAAACATCTTCAACGGGTAAATTTTCTGCGGGAAAACTACCAAGGAGTACGCCGAGTCACCGGAATTGATTCGCCGCGAGTGGTCTCGATCCTCATCACTAGCAAAACTGTTCCAATGCAATTTGGCCCTGATCTTGGAACACAAGTTCTCGCTGCCGATCAATTAACGGCAGACTACCTAAATTCTCTATTGAGCGAATCTGATGATCTATCAGCCAGATGACGAGCAGTTTGTCGGGGCAATATTGGAAGTCGAGCTGCAACGTCGGCGGGAAGCTCAAGCGGAAAGTGACCTCGCCGCTGCTGTCCTACAATCCCTCTGTGGAAGCGTTTGGCATACCACAAATAGCGAGCGTTTCAAAGGCATTCTCTCAGAAGGTGCAATTCTCCCTGAACCGCCAATTTCCGACTCCGATCGTTGGGGGACTGGATTAGGAACCATCGGCTGCCCGTATGTGAGAAGCCTTGGAGGCGTTAGCCTATTTGACTCTCGAGACTTTGATCCCGAAGAATACTCGAACAAGTATCCAATAAGTACTTGGAGAGAATTCGTGCCTTATCGATCGGCGTGGGGCGAAGCAATTTGGATTGAAATCGATTTTTCGGAAGTGGTGCCTGGATTCATCTCGGGTCGCGAGATCTTGGATCGCTGGAAGGCGGAGCAAGCCGCGAATCGTCTCATGCCTCTTATTGAGGCGGCACACATTGGAGTCCTGCCCGTTAAAGCCTTCAAGCGGGTGTTGCACGTTTCCAAAGAATCCGGGCCCCTCATTAGCTTGCCGAAGGCATTGCTCGAAACGATAAATAGGCGCACATGAAAGAAGGCAAGACCTATGGCTACGCCAGATTTGTTAGCACTGCGCGCCCTGATGGGAGATGCGTGGGTCGAAGCGAACATCCTGTCTGAGAAGTCAGAGCACCTGTTGGGGCATTGGCATCGCAAGTCGGATGGGAATCCTTGGGTGCAGTACACAGATCAACTTGTCGAAAGATTGATGGGAAGCGGCAGGTTGGTATTTGATAAAACAGCACTGGCTCGCAAGCTGGCCGCTGAATACGTTCCAACTCTGGCGGAAATCGAAGTAGCAGTACATCTTCTCGAGCAAGGGTTCAGTCTTGTGTTGGAACCGACAGCTCCTGCGAAGGGGCCAGACTTGCGCGCCGACATCGCTGACAAATCGTACTTCGTCGAGGTTCGCGCAGTCAGCGACTCCGAGGACGATGAGCGGTTTAATGCTGTCAGCTCGGAGGTTTTTGCTCGTCTCAACACGACTCCATCACGGTATACGGTCAAAGTAACGGTAGGAGATGACTGTATAGCCGGAAGCGGTGATCTCAAAAAGGCGATCGATCAAATTGTCAATGCGCTATCCGTGATGAAGGAGAGAAATTGGGAGCACGCCCACTTGTTTGATTCGTCTAGCTGCTCAATCCTTGATCCCGGTACAGGTTTAAGCCCTAGAGAAAAAGAGATGGCCGCAAAGGCGGAGATCATCGCAGAATTTCACGACACCGGTAAAGAGCAAGAGAAGACCGTCGCATCTGCCTGGAGGCCCTACAAGTCCGCACCGGAGCCTGATCAGACTCACGAGAGACTTAAGAAGATGCTCAGTAAGAAAAAAACGCAACTTCCAGAGAATTCCCGTGGAATCCTTGTTTTTGACGTGAGCGAGCTGTTTATGCTGTCTGACTTCTCAATCGAGTCGGCATTGTATGGAGATCTTGTCGTAAGGCTCACTGCTCCTTCAACTCCTGGTGGTCCAATTGGCGAGCCAACGTTGTTCCGGAATGGCCGAGGATTTTTCGGCAAGTCATCGCGAGTGTCAGCTGTTGTGTTTCACACCCGCCAGTTGGACCAAGGAAAAATTGAGAACCGTTGGCGGGTCTTTCCGACCAATCGAGCCAACGACGACACGATTCAACTGGAAGAGGCTGAGCTCTCTCTTTTCGGTGACCTTGAAGATCGAAAGAATCTTTCTGCCGAAAATCTGCCCGAGACGCTATCGCCTTCTTCAGAGGATGCATTAGAGAACTAAAAGGTTTTGGTTCGGCAATCTACCGGTCTTTATTCCCGAGCGCAGCAGACTGCAGTGACGAGCTCATCACACCGGCAGACTGATCCGGCATCAGCCAGCCCGAACTGTCTGACTGCGACTTTCGCGATGTCGCGCGCCGACCGGTGTGCAGGAAGTGTGCCGAGAAAATGACGGACCACTCCAACGAAATGCAGTTTGAAACTTCGTGCTGCCGCCCTGCCATTGTCCGATTGAATTTCTGAGGCATACCGTTCGACTCCGGCACACATCTAGCGCACGAGGCGCCCGGAGACAGATCTTTCCGGCGTTCCGGAAGAACTGTCATTGATCGAGCAAATCAGTGGCCGTTGAAACCTGGCCTCTGAGAACAAAAAGCTCTCAGAGTATGAGAGCCCAGTCTCTTTGTACTATCGGCAATAGAAGGGGAACTTGTGTGGGAAATTCTCTGGACAACCATTATGTTCTTTGCTGTCAGCAATAGGGCCATCGGTTTTTGTTTTCTCCCAGCAAAGTCCAAATTGACAAATTGGCCGAATTGTCGGGGCTCGCAAATGCAGTGTGGCGTGGGGGGCAAGAAACCAAGAGACCTTCTCCGAGGATGTTCGGCGGCTGCTTGGTTGCGCTTTCAGCAGGCTCAGGAGCATCATTCTTGCCATGAAAGAAGTGCTCTCAAAATCAATTGATCCGAAGACCCCTTCGGAGCAGATGGAGTTTTACGAGTTGAGCCTGCTCGATGAAGCCAACGAGTTGGGAACTCGACACTGCATCCGACAGGCCCACGTCGCGTGGAACGAAATTGAGGGAGACCTCATGTCGGATCAGGAAGAAGTCGAGTACTTCTGGATTCTCGCAGAGGCAAAACAACGATATGAAGAGCGCAGACGCGCACTGGCCGATAAGGGGTTCACCTACTCGGATATGGACCCCATCCTGTGACGTCTCGCCTGGAGTATCATGTTCTCGGATTCCGATCCATCTTCGAGGTGACAATGAGAACCCGCATATCGCTCTTCTTCGTTATGGTGGCATTTGCCCTCACGCCAGCCGTGGCGCAGACGATTTTAGCGGCAGACGCCAAGAACCACGTTGGCGAGAATGCAACAGTCTGCGGAAAGGTCGCGAGTGAAAGGACTGCGACAAGTAGCCGTGGAGAGCCGACGTTCATCAATCTGGATGCCGCCTATCCCAATCAAGTTTTCACCATCCTTGTTTGGGGAGACGACCGGCAGAAGGTCGGAGCTTTGCCGCGTGAAGGATCGCGGGTATGCGCTAAGGGTGAGATTCAGGTATACCGTGGCGTACCTGAGATCGTGGTTCGGAGCAGTGGGCAGCTAAGCAATTAATGCTCGAGTTGCCAAGGCGTTTTACTCACGAGCACTTCAGAGCGATGTTGGGGTTTGGAAGCGCGATGGAGTGGATGTGCTCGCTGTGCTTCCTGACCGCCCATTGAAACAGCCCGCCGCAGGCAGGAAGCGCATCACACGTCTGGCACTCTGGCAGATACAGGGTCTTCCAATCAGAGATGGACTTCCGTGCATAGCTCCACAATGTAGGCTTGAGAACGCAAAGTTGATGATTGTAGATGGACACGTTCATGTTTCTGATGGAGAGATACTCTACCGCTTCTTCAAGTTCGTTCTGATAATCATACGGGTCAATCCACAATTCCCCGATATTGCGAGGAGTGTAGCCGGTGTACTCCAAACCCATTAACGCAACGTGCTCAGCAAATGTCAGGTTGCGATAAATGTATTCCACAAGTCCAGTCAATCGTGGGATCGTCAGTTTGTGCAATACCACCCTAACCTCGACCCGGATGCCATTGCGTGCAGCTTGGTGCAGACCGGCGACCGTCTGGTCGAACGCGCCTTTCGCCTGAACCACGTAATCGTGGGCGCCGGCAAAGTCGGAATAAAGCGGAATGCCGAGACTGATATTCGGGTGCCCAACTTCCGTAAATCGTCGTGCATACTCCGGCCAAGCGAATGTTCGTCCATTGGTGAGGATGTGCAGTTCTGTTTCGGGCATCGACAGCTTGAGTTGCGTAATCAGCTCGAAAAGATTGTCACCGAGGAGAGTGGGTTCGCCACCCGTGATGGTCAGGTACGGAGGATGAGGCGCTATCAAGCCGATTAATTCAAGGTTGCGCTCCGTTAGCGCTTGGACATCGTCCCTATCCTTCGGCGGCTGCGAACACATCAAACAATTGCTGTTGCACCGCTCCGTGACAAACAAGTGATGATGAAGCTCGTAGGGGCGATACAACGAACGCACGAGACCAATCGCCGGCTCCAGTACGACAATATCCCCGTCTCTGAGATGATCGGATTCCCGGAGGTGATGAACGGAGGGAACGCTGAGGTCGAGATTCAGTTCATCGTGGCAAAGAAGGGCTCTATATCCAGATACGTCTTCGTCATTGACCGTCTCGTTTGCCCCAACAAAGCGGATTCTCTGGCTGCGTTGACTTGAGGGCAGGGGCTCTGTCGAAATGACACCAATAATCTCAGTATCGAAGTTGCGTGCTATCCCGGTAGTAGTCAGGCGCATTCTACGACCTCCTTTACCGCCCGCTCTCCGGTGACCCACGACCATAAAATACGCATAGTCTCACGATCATTTTCTTCAATGATGGAGAATAGCTGCTTGATGACTTCCATGTTGCGCGAACAGAATCCGCTGGAAGGCCGGTTTCCGTACATGTCCCCTTGAGTTGAGTGATGGTACACCGGGTCGGCAGCGCAATACGACTGGAAAGCGCAGTCCGAGCAGCCCGCCAGAGCTTGATTACAGGATGCGTGAAACAGTTGAAGCGCCGGATCGCCAGTGAACAATGTTCGCCGCGTGTCCTTGTGAACGTTCCCGAGACGGAACGTTCGGTCGTTCATCTCGGCCAGCATTCGCGATTCGTCAGACGCGTAGACATCGCCGTCGTAGTTATAGACCAACACGTTCCACGCCTCGCCTGCGGGCGATTGCATATCGACGTACCGCGTCCCGTGAGGAGTCAGTATTTTCGTGAGAAGAATCTGTGTGTAAACTTCTGCGATGCGGTAGCCGCCTCGGTTGACCTTAAGAATGTGCGCTAGACCCTTCTTGTAGAAGTCAAGAAAGCGCCCCATTTCGTATCCGGTGCGGTGGCGTGTTTTGACCGCGAACCCGTAAGGACTAATCGGCCGCAAGAAAATCGAATGAAACTCCCGGCGCACATATTCGTCCACAATCTCGGCCGCATAGTCCAGTGAGGCTGCGGTTGTCGTCATGAGCGCAGCAACGCTCTCCATGCCGAGAATCGCACGGCTCCTCTCGATTCCCTCGATGGCCTTTTCATAGCTATTGTGGCCGGGCCGAGGTCGATTCTTGTTGTGTAGAAACGCGGGACCATCGAGGGAGGTCGAAACCTTCACACCCTCATCGCGGAAATATTTCAGAATGTCATCGGTCACGCACGCAAGGTTTGTGCAGACGACGATATCGAGTTCCTTTCCCTTCTCACTCGCCAGCTTTTTGGCTCTGGGAATGATGTATTGAATCACATCAAAAGCCAACAGCGGTTCTCCACCCTGAATCTCAAGCGTTACGGCACGGGCGGGGCTGTCCATCATCATAGCGATAGCCCTATCTGCCGTGGATGTGCTCATATCGAATTCGCCACGGGTCGCCGTCTGTCGGGATACCTGGCAGTATTCGCAAGAATGTTCGCAGCGAAGGGTCACAACAAAGATGTGCAGCTTGGTTCCACCACAGATGTGGTCAAATTTCGTACGCACTTTGGTCGCTAGAACGTCGAGCAGCGGTGACGATGAATCGTCATAGACAAAATGCTTTGCCTTGAGGTCTTGGTACAACTCGGTATTCGTATTGAGTTGCTCATTAGCGAGACCCTGGGCGGTTCCGCTCGGTACGAAGAGGAACTCACCGGCTTCGTTCACCAAGAGTTCCTTCCCATTCAAGCGAGTGAATCGGAATGGAAGCAGGCGAAATGTCGCTGGCGAGGGAGCGAACCGTTCGAGTGGATAGAAAACGCGGGCCATAGTTCGTCTGCCGTCAACGATTAGAGCCGTCCAGGATCTTGAACATGCCGTCTGACTTCGTTTCCTCGATGGTGTCGCCGAACACACCCGCAGGCTGATCCTCCAACACGCCGGATTCCGAGAATGCCTTCGCGAGAAGGAGGTCACGAATACCGGAAGTCTTGGCTTCGATCTTTTCGCGTAGCGCAAAATCAATCGCGCTTGTAGCGAAGGCATCTTGTGCTGAAGCAAGATCGGACGCGGACATGGGGCTTCGAGGAGTCAAATACACTTCCACCAGCTTGTCGTCCTGATTCCGTATCTCGCAGACGAAATCTCGCGAGAACCAGTAGCTCGTCTTTAGCAGAGCCTCGGCGCTTATTACGGTTCGGTCAATCTGAACCACAACATGAGACGCATCTGGCGTCCTCGTGCTCTCAGGCTGATCCATTCTCAGTAGGCGCTTGAAGAGTGCGACGAATGGGAGGAGTGCGAGGAGTGCGAAGAGTGCGACGAATGCGAATCGTGACTCGCGATCATCTTGAAGCTTTCATTTTGCTGCTTCAGGATGAGTTTTGGAGCCAGCGTTCTGAGGGTTCCAGCGGTCGTGATGGTGTTAGTCTCGTGTGCGGGCACAACAGCCGTGGACGGTAAAGCATTCACACCTGTTGCAGCGACCGCACTGCCCATGAGAATGGCCAGCTTGCCCGCGATGCCGCTGAAGAACTGCTTCTTATCGTTCTGCATGCACATTTCCTCAATCCGCAAAATCCTGATAGTACGGATTTTATACCAGAATTCAACCCCAAAAGCGATATTATTTCCCCCCGATTTGCCCTCGGAGAACATTGGAAAGCCTGGCGCTGTCAATCCATCATCCGCGATTGATGGTCATAACGATATGATACGTAATAACTTGCAGCCACTTTGGGATTCGCGCCGTAGGACATGATGACCACCTGGTTTACGCAATCGGATGCACTTGGAGTCGTGACCACGCTCTTCTGGGGTAGCGTCCTAACAACCTTCGCGTGTTTATTGACGGATTCATACCTCCACGCGCTCTTGAAAACCCATTGGAAGCCACTGCTTGTCTATCTCGCTCTCGTCTTGATTTGGCGAATTCCGACAGAGGGAGGGTTTTATCACGGACTGGAATACGAAGACTCGTATGTGTACTCGGTCGCTGGACGTCAGTTGGCTGAGCACTTTCGAATCGAGCCGAGCGGATCGACGCTTCCCTATTCGATCAACGTATGCGCGGTTGGAAGCTTGACTTCGTGCAGACTGTCCGACAACTACCCGGAGCACTTAATTGGGTACCCCTATATCCTCTCAGTACTCTTCAAAGTCTTTGGATACGATTCATCCCTTGGCTCGATAGCGAACGTAATGTGCGCGGGCCTCGTGGATATCCTGATTTTTCTCTTGTGCATTGTCATTGCCGAAGATGTGATCGCCGCTGGCAGCGGGGCACTCATTTTTGCAATAACGCCCATATTTGCCGTCTGGGGTCTTGAAACGTCTGCCGAGCCAATGGCGAATGGATGCATCTGTCTGGTTCTATGGTTTTGCCTGCGCTACGTTTTCGTCTGCCCCGAGCGCAGCAGTCGCTGGCATGGCTTCCTGATTTGGTGCGCGTTTACCTCGACGCTCCTCTTCTCACTCACAGTGAAGCGAGAGAATATCCTCCTCCCCGTCGTCTTGCCGCTCATTGCTCTTCTCGCGCATTTCAAAAACAAGCGCACGCATTCTTCTCCGATTCACAGGTTCCGGTGGATGTTGCTCAGCGCGGCACTCGGCCTCATGTTTAGCTTTCAGTTACATCTATTTCAAACCCAGAGTAGCGAGATCGCAATGCTGCACAAGTTCCCCCTCACTGCTGCTGAACTCGTTAGCTTTTTGCCGATATTTGTCAGTTCGTTTTTTGTCGCCCAGTGGTACGGAGGTGCAATTATTGTCGTGCTGATAGGAGTCATCGTCGCATTGCGTCAAAGAGGTCTTGCACTGTTTCCGCTTTTATTGTTCGCTGGCTATTTGCTGCTTTATGTATTTCACATCCGGACCTACTACGAAATGCAATCTGGCAGCACGGATGCTCGTGCCGCACTGCGCTTCTCGATGAGTCTTATGGGTATGTGGTCCATTCTCGCGGGTCTTGGAACGGCATCCATGCTTAGATGGTTCCGGCGCACTCGTATCTGGACGAACCATAGAGTCCCAGTCAATTGGATCGTGGGATGCACCGTAGCAGCCATAGTTGGCGCGAGTTTTTTCGCTACAGACTATTTCAGGGAAGACGTGGTGAGGGATGAGCTCCGAATGAGGATCGAGCCTTCGCTTACTGCCGTGCAAGCCGCTGATCACGATCCAAAAAGGCAGACCTATATTCTCACGCTAGAGCCTCTGATTCTGCAGATGTATGCGAACCCAAACGTAAACGTTATTAGCCTTCGAGCGCTGAATGATGAAGTGATGAAGGACATCGGGTTCGATCAAGGCGTGGTAGGCGTCCTGTATTTGGACGAGCAGATTCATCGGAGCCCTGCAGATGAGGAGCGATATAAGAGCCAGCTAGAGTATTTGAATCAATTCCGGCGCACATCGCTAACGAGCAATTCACTCTTTTCAATCATCCAGATAGACAATGTGTCCGAGGGAAATGGTGCATCGCAAGATGATGGGCGTCTTGGACGTAATCGAAGTCACATAAGCGCGACGATCAGAGGTGCCCTAATCGATGGCGGAAGCATCGAACAAGCCAGCCGGGCGCCGTTAGTTGTCCCTAAATACTGACCTTCGACAAGGTCCATTTTTGGCCGGGCCATCACTTCAATTCTCGGGGTCATCGTCCGTCTGCTCGTAGGGCTCGTTCTCTCTCACATAGGCCCGACACACTTCTGTGAATGACGGCGAGTTCGATGAATTCCCCCTGGGTGTCGCGGTCGGCTTGAGAATCCCACGCAACGCCCCCTTCAATCGAGCCTTAAACCTAAACAGGAGGAATTCCATGAGACTCCGTCGCAACCAACTCTGCCCGATCCACCGCTCTGTCTCCTGCTGCGGCAGGGAAGCGATTTCAAAGGTCAGACGAGCACGGCAGCTAGGGGTCCGTCGCATCGACGATCCCCACCACCCGCGAGGATATCGGGAGATCCGTTCGAACTCGGAAATGCGAAAACTGTTGGATAAGAAGATTGTGGCCCAAAACGGGGATTGTGCGATCTGCAGTAAAAAGTTCACCGACTACGGCGACATTGTACCGGACCACATCAATCCCCGCGGCATGGGAGGAGCATGGAGGGACGATCATCCCGACAACATCCAGGCCGTTCACTGGTGGTGTAACGGAGAAAAGGGTTCAAGCAGGGCGTAAAGACGGCTTGGACCACTGACTGATCAAACCGAATAGGCCTTTTCTCGGCGGCTATTGTCCCACCCGGTCCAATATCATCCTCGCCAAGCTGATGCTTTCGTTGACAACGGCCGTCAGCCGAGGAGACGGCCGGCTTATATCCGTGTCCCGGGCCAGACGAACGGCCACTATGATCGCGGCGGCAATGACCAGATCTGCCGTCGGGCTTAACGGTCATTCTGGATTGCTCCCGGATGGGCAAGCCGAAAGTTCGGCGTCAGTTAGCGACTCCAGTGCCTACCACTCGGTGAGCAGTCCAACCTAATCCGTCACTGATCGGCCAATGCCTGAATTGGGCTACTCGGGAGTAGGGCGAGGTTTCCGCCGTTGGTTGGTACGAAATCGTCTTGCGTGAATTCGTCACGGGAAAATGAGCAGCCAATCTGAATACTGATGAATGCCTTATTAACCCGTGTGTAATCTTATACATGCCCACCGTACTCTTGCTCTGCGGGCTACTTTCTGCCAGAATAAGCGTCCAAAGTGAACGAGGCGTTATGCGAATTGCTTTCCTCCCCCCCTTTCGCATCGCTGCCGGTTCGTTGCTGGTCGTCTTGTTGGGTGTGGTCGGATGCCAAGTCCTCCGCTGGAGGAATCCTGTCTCTCCCGAGGCGATCCTTGCGCGAGCCGACGAGATGTCGTGGCTCAATAGCTGGATTGCGGCGGAACCTCTTTACCGGCAAGCGGAACTTCAATTCGCTCAGAGGCATCAGCCCTCGAAGGCGCTCTACGCGCATGTGAGCGAAATTCCGGCACACAGCGAATCCTCAACGAGTGTCCCAGCCCAGATTGCGCAGCTTACGCACGACCTGGCGCTGCCTGAGGCAGAGGAGCCTGAGACCCGGCTTCGCGTTCTGACCATCCTCGGGATGCTCGAAGTGAATTATGACGCCGGGATGGCGAGGAAGACATGGGCAGATGTGGAGGCACTGGCACTGCGCCAGCACCAATATCTGTTGGCATCCAGAGCCATGGGCGAACAAGGGATTGCTGCATTTTTACTCGGCGACATTGCAACAGCAAAGAAGAATGTGGTCAAGGCATGGATGGTGGCCAAGGCCGCCGATCCAGGCGCCCACATTCGGTACGCCAGTATGTATGGCGCGGGCCTGGTGGAAATGCACAAGTACCAGGAAGCCCTTGGACCGCTCAATGAAGCAATCAAGGTTGCCGGTAAGACCCGCGGTGCTGCGTATCCGACAATTGCCATTACCGCAAAGATCGAGGCTCTCAGCGGCCTCGGAGAGAACAGGGAAGCGCTGGCGCTGGCAGGCGAAGAGATGCAGCGAGTGAGCGGCTACCATCTTGCCGGGCATCTCTATGAGCTTTACCAAACCAGGGCCGGCGTCTACGAGCGAATGGGCCAATGGGATCAGGCGGTGTCCGACTACGGTCAAGCAGTTCAATACGCCAAGCAACTTTCGTATTGGCGCGGTTTGACCCAGGTAGACGGTTCACTCGCAATGGCGTACCTGCATCAAGGGGCATTGCAGGCGGCGTTGACCGCGATCAACGAAGCCATCGCATCCAACGAACAAATCCCTGATGAGTTGTATTTTGTCCCGCGCGATCTCGCAATCAAGGCAGAGATCATGGCTCGCCTTGGAGACAGAAAATCCTCAATCATCCTGTATGAGAAGAGCGCCGATATGCTGGACGCCCTGCTCAGCAGAGTGCCGACGCCGACTGTCGAGCGCCAGCTTCTTGCCGATCTCAGCAAGGTTTATTCAGGGTATTTTGAGTTCTTATGCGATCAAGGCAAAACTGCGGATGCATTTCGTGTAATCGAGCGTGCGCGCGGGCGTGTTGAGGCGCAATCCTTGGCACATCACGAAGTCCTAATTCCACACGAACCGAATCCTGCCGAGCAACAATTGTCGAAATTGAACATTGACTTGCTCAATACCGACGATTCGACAGCCAGAGGGCGCATCCTTGACTCCATCTATGACACGGAACTACAGCTTGATACAGACTCGACCGCAGGAGACAAAGCGCCGGAACCTGTTGACCTTGGGCAACTCCAGCGTGAACTTCGCCCATCCGAGCTTTTTGTCGAGTATGTTCTGGACAACCCTCACTCATACGCGCTTGCGTTGACGCATAACACCGTCCACCGATACACATTGCTGTCCAGGGATGAATTGGAGCAAGAGTCAACACAATACCGTTCTGAAATTCTTCAGCAGAAGACGGACTTTGCTCTCGCGCAACAGCTTTTCAACGGACTCCTGGGAGGCATTCCTGAATTCAAAGAGAAGCAGGCATTGATTGTGGTGCCAGATGGAAAACTTCACTTGCTTCCTTTCTCTGCTTTGGCAGACCAAGGCCAATACATTCTGACCTCGCATCTTGTATCCGTGGCCCCGTCAGGAACCGTGCTTCATATTCTGGAGCATCGCGCGGAGCAGATTGGAAAGGCGGATCTGCCGTATGTTGGGGTGGCGGCATGGACGACCAATTCGCCTCCAAAAACCCTGCTTGCCAGCATTCACCGAGCTGTTTACGGGCCTATGAGGCGCGAACTTGTTGCACTTCCAGAGAGCCGCCATGAAGTCGAGGCGATTGCCTCAGACCTGCCCAAACCAAGCACCATTCTCTTGGGGGACAGCGCGACGAAGACGAACTTCGAACAACTCCCGCTCGGCCAATTCAGCGTGATCCACCTGGCCCTTCATGGATATGTCGATCCAGAAATCCCAGATCGCTCCGCTCTCGTCTTCGCCCCCCAGCAGCAGGCCATGGATGACGGCCTACTCCAGATACGTGAAATCAGGAATCTTCATCTCAATGCCAGCCTCGTCACGCTCTCTGCCTGCAACACCGGCGTGGGACCAGTCGGTGAAGAAGGCGTCGCGAATATCGTCAATGCGTTTATCGAGGCGGGATCTCAAAGTGTTGTGTCTACCCTTTGGGAACTTGAGGACCACGCGACCGCTCACTTGATGACCGTTTTCTATGCCCACCTCGGCCGCCACGAGGAGAAGGCCGAGGCTCTTAGGCAAGCGCAACTTGAAATGCTGAATTCAGGCGCGCCCCCGTTCTACTGGGCGGGTTTTGTGCTCGACGGTGATCCCCGCAGCAGCCTCTTCCGAGCTCCGGAAGGCAATCTCTCATCAAGGAGTTCCCGATGACAGTGGATCATTCCGCCCAACCAGGCCCTCCACAACTTTCCACTCGCGACCGCCGCACCATTCTCGACAAGGTGTTGGCCGCTCTGGAGAAGCGATTCTATCGGCCGGAGAAGTTGAATGGCGATTGGCGGGATGCCGTGGAACGCCATCGGCCATTGATTGAAGAGGCCGACACGGCAGACGGCTTTGAACAATCCATGAGTGACTTGCTGGCCGAGCTGCATACTTCGCATTTGGGCTTCTTTCATGGCAGTGCCCGCAGAGCTTCCAGCCGGGCCGCGCTGAGCGCGACTTACCTTGCCGACGAGACGCCCTTCGGAAAGCGATGGATATTTCAGGATGTTCACTCGGGTGGCGCCGCATCGAACGCTGGAATCGAGCCTGGGGATTTTCTTCTTAGCGTGGATGGCCGAGAGATCACCCCGCCGGAGCATCCGGTCTTCGCTATGGGCAAGCAAACTGGTCTGGAGATCGTCGGCAAAGACGATCAACTGCGCCTCATTGCGGTCGATGTTGCGCGACCCAAGGGCAAGAAGCTCCATTTTGTCGAGCCGAAGCTGGTTGAGGCGCGCCATCTGGAAAACGGACTGGGCTATCTGAAGGTTGCGATGTTCCCTGGGATGGTCGGAGTCGAGGTGGCGAACGAAGTCTCGCGCGCCGTCGAGAGATTGGGGAAAATTGACAGTCTCATCATCGACCTCCGCGGGAACACTGGAGGAGGGATCGGAGCCCTCCGCGTCATGAGTCTGCTCACGCCCGGCAGGATTCCGGTGGGGTTCGCCCTCGACAGAAAGCGCGTGACGCCCAATCTGGATTCGGAGAAGCAGCGATTTCGGCGATTCCATGCCATTCCCGCTTCCAAACAGGCGCTCTGGCTGCTCGCATTGCAGTTTGTGCCGGCAATGCTGGCCAAGACACCCATCGTACTTGAGACGGAGGGGTTGGGCCGCAAGGGGTTCCACGGTAACGTGATTCTGCTCGTCGACCGCCATACCGCGAGCGCCGCCGAAATGATCGTTGCATTTGCGCGCGAGAACAATCTGGCCAGGATCGTCGGCGAAGAGACTGCTGGCAAGCTCCTTTCCGCTACTTCCGTAAAGGTGGGCCAGGGATTCCGACTGGCGTTGCCAACCGGGGCGTACTACACATGGAAAGGTTCGGTTCTTGAGGGGACACCCATAGAACCCGACGAACGGGTCGAATTCGATTGGCAAGCAGCAAGGGTAAGAAAGGACACCCTGCTTGAAGCTGCCATCGAACATATCAGCATCCGGCCCAGCGAACGAGTCAGTTGAGGATCCTCTCAGCGCCTTAGTCACCCTCAACCTCGGTGCAGTCTTTATTCGCCCGGAACCTAAGACTCTTTGCACTCAACTACGATTGCCCACTAAAGTCCTCGCGGAGTGACTCGGCGGAGATAACCGGCCAATAATTTGATTCATGCCCTGCGGTCTGTAGGTAGGAAGGTATATTTTCTTTCAGTTGGATTTTTCTTCAGGAGGCGGGGCTCCGCTTCCAGCCAGGATCTTCGCGGGTCGAAGGCAGGAGCGGAACCCCTGTAACGAGATTCGATCATTGGTCATGGCCGCCGCCTTAAGCAGGCGCACGACGAGTATCACGACTGGATTTGGATCCATCGCGGTCGCTGCGCTGTTTGCGGGCTGACCTTCACGTTTCTTCCGGTGTTCTCTCTCCCGTACACACATTACAGCCTACTGGCGCGCAGTCAGGCATTGCAGCGGCGCTTTGTGGAGCACTGTCCGTGGGAAAAAGCACTACCGAAGCTCAAGGATCCTGACCGTCTGCCCGATCCCTCCACTGTCCGGCGCTGGGCGAGCGGCCTGGACTGTTCTCAGCCTGCAATTTCCTTTCTACGCCAGGCCGTTTCCCGCGCAGCTTATTGGCTGTACCGCGGTCGTCAGGGTCTTGACGAAGCGGTACCACCGACGTGGATAACACCTGTTTTGCAAAACCTCTGGCCCTTGCGTCTCTGAAAAAGCATTTCACCCACCATCCTTGCCTTGGATTGCCGGCGATTTGCTCCTACGCTGGACTCCGGAGGCGAAAAAGAGCGTTGTGGGCGAAGACGTCGAAAAACTCAGGCGGCGGATGCCGCTATTGGACTATCTGCGGCAACATAATTGGGCCTCCCGGCCTGCAGGCCGTTCGGAGTTGGTCGGACTCTGCCCATTGCACGACGAGACCCGGGCCTCGTTCTACGTCAACCCGCGCAAAGATGTTTTCTACTGCCACGGCTGCGGCCAGGGCGGCGATCTGATTCGTTTCCTCCAGCTATCCCGCCGCCTATCCTTTCGCCAGAGCCTCGCATGTCTGGATTCACAGACCACTCCAGAAGCCGACCCTGTCGCGGTGCTGGAGCAGGCAGCTGTTTTCTATCAGAAGCAACTCGATAACTACCCCGAGGCACTCAGCTATCTCAACCGGCGCGGACTGCATGATCGCACCCTGATCAGTGAACTCGAGATCGGCTACGCGCCCGGCGGAAGTCTGCGCCGTCATCTCACGACACAGGGCTATTCCTTCGAACTGCTGCGGCAAGCTGGCCTGCTCAACGTGAACGGATCCGACGCTCTCTATCAGCGCATCGTCTTTCCGTTGCGCCAAGGCGAACACATCGTCAACCTCTATGGCCGCAGTATCGGCGCTGCCTTCGCGCATCGATTTCTGCCCGGCACCAAGGGCGGCCTTTACGCATGGGAAAAGGTCCGCCATTGCCTCGAGGTGATTCTCGTCGAGGGCCTGTTCGACTATGCCGTATTGCGGCAGGCGGGCTTTTACAACGTCACCTGTTCGCTGGGAACCCATCTCAACAAGGACCAGTTTCTGGAACTGTGCGAAGGCCCGCGCACTGTCTATCTCACTTTCGACGTCGATGCCAACCAGAGCGGCCAGCAGGCCGCCGTTCAACTGGCTCTGCGTCTCAGCGCGCACGGCATCGCCGCCCGCCGCGTCCTCCTGCCACAAGGCCACGATCCCAACTCTTTCTTCGTTCAGGGCGGGAATGCGCCGCAGTTCCAGTCTCTGTTGGAGGCAGCTCAGCCATGAAGTTTCGCGTGATTCGTCAGAAGACACCATCGAGCGCACACAGCCCGATTCATGTAGTCGAGCAAGACACCGGTCAAGGCGTAGCCTGGATCAATCGATTCCTGGACCGCGAGTATGTCCGCCGCCTTGCCGACAAGACTCTATATAGCTACGCGCACAGCCTGTTGTACTTCGTGCGCTGGTGGGAGAGCGTTCACCACACGTGCGATATATCCCCGGCGGATCTTACCGAATCGACCCTGTTTGATTACTTGCGCTTCCAGTCCAGTCGGCAGCCTCCGCTTTCCGCTTCCACCATCAACGACCGTGTCGCTACCGCCGATCGTGCCATCCGCAACGAGTTCCCCGACGCGCCATGTCAGGTGGCGCACGGCTTTCATCAGCCCTTCCTGCATCGCAGGCCAATGGGCCTGGGCCGTCCGAGGTTCGAGTTAAGCAGGCTGCGCATAAAGGAACCAAGGCTCAACATCGTCCCCCTCTCGGTCGATGAAGTAGCGCGCTTCTGGTCCAGCTTCCACAACGCGCGCGATCTAGCCATCGTGGGCCTGATGCTCATGCAAGGACTTCGCTCCGCCGAAGTGCTGGCTATGAACCCGGAAGACGTGTTGCTCTCCGAAGGCCAACTCCGTGTGCGTGGCAAGGGCAGCAAGCTGCGCTACCTCCCTCTGGCGCCGGAAACCACTCAACTGATCGATCACTATCTGCGACTAGAAAGACCAAATCCCTGCTCTGCCGCGCTGTTCGTCGTGCTCAAAGGACCAGCGCGCGGCATTCGCATGACGCCCGCAGGACTGCGCTCTCTGTTCCGCTACCATCGCCAGACCACCGGCATTCAGCTGGCAAATCCCCACCGGTTCAGGCACACCTTCGCCTCGGATATGGTGCGTGCCGGTATCAGCCTGCCCGCGTTGATGAAGCTGATGGGACACTCCGACATCGAAACCACACTGCACTATGTGCAAGTCTCTCCGCAGGACGTTTACCTTCAGTATGCCCGCGCCGCGGCGCAGTGCATCCGACCTATGATCAGGAGCGCCTCATGAAGCGCTGGCGCCGTCCTCCACTCCAGCATCCTCTGGCGCCGGCATTTGAACGCGCTGTTGAGTCCATCTGTACCGCACTCACACCTTCCAGCAAACGTAATTACAACATTACGGTGCGAAACTTCCTCGTTTATTTGGCCGCCGAGTACCCAGACGTTACTAGCCTCGATCAGCTGCGCCGCGATCCTCACATCCTCGAATGGATCTCCCGCATGCGTGCGCAAACACCACCCCTGGCGATCGTAACCTGCATCGGCCGACTCATCGCTCTGCGCTCCATCTTCAGCGAACTGGCCTGGACAAGCCAACGTGCGGAACTCGCTCGTCTGGTCCGAGACGAGGATATTCCGCGCACACCGCAGAGTTTGCCACGACCGCTCACCGCAGAGCAGGACCAGTTCTTGCAGCAGGAGTTCCTGCTCCGCAACGATCTGGGCGGAAATGTCTTCTTGTTGCTCCGCCACACCGGTATGCGCATCGGAGAGTGTGCGGACTTGTCCTTCGATTGTCTTCGCTCCATCGGTCCGGATCAATGGGCCATCCATGTGCCGCTCGGCAAACTCAAAACTGAACGCATGGTCCCCATCGATCCTGCTGCGTCTATCCTCGTCCAACGGCTTCGATTCTTCCGTTTCCTTGATCCGCTGCCTCCCGACGGTCGGCTGCTGGCTCGTCCAGGAAGCAAAATAGCTCTCGTTGTTCAACTCCGCGATTACCTGCATCTGGTCTGTCATGCTCTCGGCCTCTCAACAAGCATCGTCCCACACCAATTCAGGCATACCTATGCCACGGAAATGTTGCGCTCCGGTGTAAGCTTCCCCGTCCTGATGAAGTTACTCGGCCACAAAAATCCCGACATGACCATGCGCTATGTCGATGTCGCCTTGACCGATCTCCAGCGTGAGTTTCAACTGGCTCGCTCCAAACCAAAACATCTGGCTCCGCAACCCAAAGCATCATTTGCGATTCAACGAACTGGCTTTGACGGCCTCATTGACTCCTTGCTCGTCACCCAACATGCGCTGGTGATCTTCCGCCGCTCACTACCATGCGGTGACTCTCGCTCTCACCTCGACCGACTCTCAAACCGACTCACCAAGATCCTCGCCGAAATACGCAAACTTCGCACCACCTGAATGAAAATGGGCAGAGATTGGCCGGTTATGGCGATTTGGCGTCAACCGAAGATGGGCCGTCTTCGCACAGGTGTTCTAGCGCACCATTCGGCCAATCTTCATGAGCTATATAATCCTTGCGTCATGAGATTGGCTCTGATCCACGCCGGGTTTTGCGCGCGGCATAGCTTTTGAATGAGCAAGCTGTCCTGAAAGAGATAAATGTCGAAACCTCTCGGCACTGTTTGGAACTTGGAACCACACACTGCGAAAAAGCACGAGATTCTGCGTCGGTATTTCGATGCGTGGCTGCCGATTATGGCTAGCCGTAATGATCGCGTCGTCTATATCGACGGCTTCGCTGGACCGGGTAAGTACAGCATGGGTGAAGACGGTTCGCCAATTGTTGTCCTGAAGGCAGCGCGGGATCATACCTATCCAATGAAGGCCGATCTTGTTTGTATCTTCGTGGAAAACGACCTAGAGCGATGCAAGCACCTAAAGAACGTGCTGGACGAAATGGCTCCAACCTTACCGAGTCGCATCAGGTGCGCAGCTGTTCATGGCAGATTCGATGAACATCTAACGAAGACCCTGAATGTTATCGAGGCTCAAAAGAAGAATCTTGCTCCGGCCTTTGTTTTTATTGATCCGTTCGGCTTTTCTCAGACACCCTTCAAGACCGTCGCCAAAGTTTTGGGAAACAGCCGATGTGAAGTGCTTGTCAACTTCATGTATGAGGAGGTTAATCGGTTCATATCCCTCGAAGAGCACGCCGAAGACTTTGACAACCTCTTTGGAACGGCTGTGTGGCGCAGTGTGAGAAGCTTATCCGCCCCATCGCAAAGACGGAAGGCCATTCACGACATATACCTGCGGCAGTTGAAGACCTGCGCGGCACATGTCCATTCGTTCGAGATGCTCAATAAGGGAAATAGCACCGATTACTTTCTCTTCTTTGCCACCAATAATTTAAAGGGACTGGAGAAGATGAAGGAAGCCATGTGGAAGGTCGACGACACCGGTTCCTTCCAGTTTTCCGATCACACCGACGCCCGTGGTCTGATGTCATTGTTCAGCGCACACCCTAACCTCGCTCCACTTCGAGAAGCAATTCTAAAGAACTTCAGGGGCCGGCAGGTCAAGATCGAGAGTTTGCGGGACTGGGTAATTGCCGAAACGGAATTCTTGCCGAAGCACCTAAAGGTACCCATATTGGCACCGATGGAAGATGCCGGTGAGTTATTGGTGGTCAGTCCTGCACCTAAACGGAGAAAGGGTACGTTCTCAGATGGCACGATTCTCAAATTCTCTTGAGTTCAATTGTATGGAGTAAAGAGGCGCCTGCATCGGCATTTCATCGTGCGTGCGGCCTTCCAAAAGGCGGCCTGCTTTCGATTTCTGTCGGCCGCCCCACTGCTTGAAAAAGAATGGAACACTTGCCTTCGCACATTGAACTTTTAAACTCGCGACCCAGTCTGGGCTCATCGGTCTAGCCCCGTGGCCACTCTCGCCACCTACTATGACCCAATGAATTCCGCTCAAATTGAGCTTTCCCAAGTCTTCCAAGAGCGGCTCGATGGAGAGAAATCTAACTCTTGCCTTTGCCCGCTGCAGTTGAGAGATACGTGGAATCCCGTGCTTCTGATTCTCCACGCTGACGCCCCACCAGATATGCGGCGCGTCTGCCGCGAAAGCAAGCGAGCTATTGAGCAGATCGGCCATGCGGTTCGCCCGCTTTGTAAGCACCTGAAAGGTGTGCCATGGAGCGCGAATCATAACCTCTGCCACTTTTGCGATGTAATCAGCCGGAACACCTGGTTGGAACAAATCGCTCATGGAATTCACAAATATGCGCTTCGGGGTCTTCCAACGTAATGGCTCTTCCAACTTCTCCGGCACCAGCCGTAGGTCAAATCCCTGCTCATATGGGTGATTAGGCACTCCTCTGAATCTCTCCGCGAACACCTCTGCGTAGCAGTGCCTACAGCCAGGGCTAATTTTTGTACAGCCGCGTAATGGATTCCAGGTCGCGTCGGTCCATTCGATCGAAGACTTCTCGGCCATGTATTCGCCCTTTCTTCGCCTTATCAGTTTAGCCTGAATTGCTCTTCAATGCAAGCAACTCTAAAGCTACCTGACGGCTTCGATTTGGGCCAGCATTTCTATTTGAATGGAACCTTTTGACGAGCGAAACAATGTCCGCTCACGCTATCAGGCCAACGCGCGTTTCCAAGATCAGGTATGGCGACCGACTACTTGATTTGGAGAGGGTAGTAGTACGACGATTGATCCTGCTCATGGGTCGTTGAGAGGAAATAAGACCCCGGCCTGGATCTCCTCAAGTCAAGGTTAACGGAGACTTCTTGCCGGTCTCCATCGCCGGTTGCGACCGTGCTGCTTTGAGCCAGTAGATCATTACCCGTCTGATCGCGCGTGACAGCGACCACGTATCGGCCCGGCTCGCTGTAGCGGGGAAGAATGATCGTCACCTTCACCAATGCCGCAGGCAACGTCACGGATTGCAACGGACTTGGCTGGTCACTGCGAAGCGTCCCTGCGTTCCAGAGGTCAACGGTCTCTTGAACAGCCGCCACTTCAGGAACTGAGTGCGACGGATTCGCTCCGCGGCGCGCCACCATGACCAACGCGACGACAATCAGGCAACAACACGCAGCGGCGGCCGTGAGCATCAGCCTTCGCCGGCGCGGCTGGTATGCTGGCCGCAGAGCGAGAAGCCGCCTCATGCAAATGGGGCAGTTCGCCGCATGTCCCACTCTCGGGTCCGATAGAGAAATCTGCTTGGATTTCCCGGCAAGGCTCTTGAGAAATGCTTCGTCAGGGCATGGACCGGCAGGCGTCGCGCTCCCATCGAGCACCCGCTCCTGATGGCGCTGCGCAATCCAAGCTTCAAAGTCATCTTCCGGATGCGAAGATCCGGGCCATCTCAGTCTCATTGAGGGGCATCTCCAGGGCGGGAGAGATCGTGGAGTAGAGACTCCATCTCCCCAAAATATGCACGTCGTACAGCGGTGTGATCCATTCCGAGCTGTTCAGCGATCTTCCTCCACGAGTACCCCAGCCAGCGCCACTCTACAATCGATTGGGCAAACGGCGAAAGGCGCCCGAAAATTTCGTTCGCGTAGATGCTTTGCTCTGCCTCCGGTTGACCAATATACAACTTTTCCAGATCAATCAACGACCCGAACTGGATCTCTCGGCTCCTCTTCGCGGATTGCTGCCGGGCGCGGCGTTTAATCACGCTCTTCAAGTGCAAAATCAGCTTTTTGTCAGGGCAATCCGGCTGACGAGCAACATAGCTGCAGGTGTTCTGCACAGCAAAATCCATCAGGTCGTGGGCGGCGTCGTGGTCGTTGAGGAATGTCCAGGCGCAAAGAATAGCGTAGGGCCAGACAAGTGCGGCGGCGGCCTCTAGCCTCTTATCAGAAGCGGGATCCCCGGTCGGATATGCCCAACTCCATGTCAGCTCTTGCCAGTTGCGACCATGTGGTGGCATATTTGAGCGCCTGCCCCGAAGGCGTTAACCACTAATCTATCTATAGTATAGACCACAAACAGCCTTGTTCGTGGGTACGAAAGTGTTACGCAGTTTGCCCCAAAGCCTCTGCGAAAGTGCCTTTAGTAGGTACAGGGAAAGGCCTGCAAGAACGTCCCGTAGCAAACATGATCCTTCGACGTTGAATGGCGGTGAAGCGTGATCGAGATTCTGTCAGAACAGGAGGCGGCGATTCATACATCAATCCATCTCGGAGTTCGTTGCGGCACGCGGGCGAACGTAAGACAAAATCTGCCAGTTTCAGATAACGACTCGCCGAGCGAGTCGGAACCTGCCTGGCCGGTCAAAACGAGAAAGGATTCTCTGCTCAATTCGCAATCAGTTTAATTCACGGCGAATGGAAAACGCGGATTCTGACTCCGCCACTCGCTGTTCGCTATTCGATTCTCAACAGCTCTAAATGAATACTGGTTTTCTCCGCATCTCCCTCTGCTGAGGTGTTCCCATGACTGCTGAACACAGATTGAGTTCGTCCTATGTCTGGGGTCCAGATGCCAGAGCTTTGGCACTCCAGGCCCAAGTGCTTTCAGGCCAAAAACTCGATCAACTCGTTCGTCGCTTGCAGCGGCAGACCGGCCGGACCAGGGAGGCATGTTGGCGGTTTGTCCTTCAATTTGGCCTGAAGAGCAGGGACGAGCACCGGCGCTGGACCGAGGAAGAACTTGAATCTCTGCGGGAGACGCTGTCCGCTCATTCAGTAAACGAAACTGCCAGGATGCTCGGCCGGAGCCCGAATGCCATCCGTTGTGCATTGCGCCGGAACAACCTGAAGGTCAGGGACATTCGCTGCGACTGTTTTTCGGTCGAAGCACTGGCCAGAATCCTGCGCATAAGGAAATCCGAGATCCATGCCTGGATTGAAAAGGAGTGGCTACAGGCAACAACGCAGCTCACCGGCAAAAGGCACACACATGTGATCACGCCAGAGGCATTCCGCGCCCTATACACGCATCATCTTCGCGACCTCTTGGAGCAGAAGAGGATTCCAAACGTGGCGCTCTTTGAGGCGTTCTACAACTTTTGCTTTGTGCCGAAACACACCATTGGATCGCAACTGCTGACCGTTCGCAGGGACAAGCGCGAGCGCGCTGCATTCGCGGCAACGCAGGATGAGGGAGACTTTGAGGAGGAAGACGATGAAAGTGAGGAACGATTCAGCGTCAGTCTTGGCGAGGATATCGATTCCGAAGAGGGCTCAACCACCTATTCGGAGTGATCGCTGTGAGCACTGTGGTGCCAACCTGAATTCGGCCCGTCTATCGGTCATGGAAATGGCTGCAAATGTAATCTGCGGCAGTCTCTTACTGACCGCGCTCACCCTTGCCGGGTATGTTTCCTATCGATGGATGGAGTGCCATGTTGCTTTCAATCATCCGATCTGGCATGAGCCACTCGATGACTGGAGTCGTTGAGTGAGCATAGCGAATCGCTGCCGTACCCTAACCCGGCGTAGCCGGAACCAAACAGGGCGTTGGTTATTATTTTTGGGTGGACATTGAGCTTCTGACCGAGCGTTATGCAGCTCAGATAGCCGGAGTGCTGAGTTGCTGGGACCGGGTGCTGATTTTTGGCACGCTGCCAAAGATTTGCTACGCCGGGGGCATGACTTCGTATCTGTACGAGCGCAAGATACGGATCTTCGATTACCCGAAATTTGCCGAGCCGTTCCGCGACCAGTTGCGCGAAAATGCCGAGCGGCTGGCGTCCGAGGCCGGCATTGAGATCGAGTTCCTTCGCAAGCGGAAAGTGCGCAAAGAGGACCGGGTGAAGGCAGCGCTGGCGCGGCGCGGGGAACAGCCGGGGCTGGTGTGTATTTTGTCGGCCATGGAGCCGTGCTCGACTTACAAGCCGTGGCATGACAAGCAAACGGGCCGGACGTACCTGAAGCCTGATGACGGCAAATGCCTGCATTACTATTTCTACTTCATCGACGAGGAATTGGGTCTGTGTTACGTTCGCGTGCCGACCTGGCTGCCCTGCCGTCTGCAGATCTATTTCAACGGGCACAACTGGCTGGCCGCCCGGCTGCGCCAACAGAAGGTCGATTTCACTCTGATGGACAATGCCTTCGTCCATATTTCCGATTGGACACGGGCGCAGCGAAGCGCCGATGAGTTGGACGTCAAACGGCTGCACCGCCGGCTGGACGCATTTGCGCTGCGCTTCTGTCCCATTCATCGCAGCTTCGGCGCGGACTATCACTGGAGCGTGGACCAGTGCGAGTACGCGACCGACATCGTGTTCCGCAAACAGTCCGATCTGAAGGCTATCTATGAGACCCTCAGCCGTACGGCCATCCACACCGTCAAGCCCGACAACATCGCCACCTTCCTGGGCAAGAAACTCGTGCCGCAGTTCGAGGGCGAGATGGGCAATCGCTTCAACACCCGCATCGAAGGAACGCGGATCAAACACACCATGGGGCCGGTTTCGCTCAAGCTCTACGACAAGTTCGGCCTCATCCTGCGCATCGAAACCACCGTCAACGACCTGACCTTTTTCAAGCACTACCGCGAGGTAGAACACCGCGACGGCTCACGGGAAACCAAATGGACTTCTATGCAGAAAACCATCTACAGCTTGCCGGCGTTGCGCGAACTGCTGGCAGCCGCCAACCGCCGCTATCTGCAGTTCCTCTCCACCATCGAAGACCCGCGCAACGGTCGCAACAAACTCGACAAGCTGTCGCAGCCGGTCGAACATGAGGGCCGCTGCTATCCCGGCTTCAACTTCTTCGACGAGGACGACGATACGCTGTTGCAAGCCATCGCCCGCGGGGAGTTCAACGTCAGCGGCATGCAGAACAAGACCCTGCGCCGCTGCCTATCGGGAAAGACCAGCGCACAGGTGTCGCGGCTGCTCAAGCGCCTGCGCCTGCATGGGCTCATTCGCAAAGTTGGCCGCACCTACAAGTACTACCTAACCCAGTTCGGCAAACAGGTCATCACCACCGGACTCAAGCTCCGCGAACTGGTAGTCATCCCGCAACTGGCC
>Ga0307377_10001917_pt1 | contig 25254 bp, 21 predicted proteins | sample TR3MG_FD_202535 | JGI IMG/M metagenome (GOLD analysis project Ga0307377, IMG submission 202535) | Soil microbial communities from Risofladan, Vaasa, Finland - TR-3 | ecosystem: Environmental > Terrestrial > Soil > Coastal area > Acid sulfate soil | place: Finland: Risofladan, Vaasa | collected... | reverse complement strand
TTTAGGTCTGGTGTCGCTGCTCGATACAATGCGACGACTCCAGTGTGTTCAATGAACCGCCGGATGCGGAACCGCACGTCCGGTGGTGTGGGAGGACGGAAGGGGTGACCCTTCCTCCTACCCGATGCAGGCCGGGCGCCGGCGCGTGGAAATTTTTGCTGGGGTAACGGCTGCGGGCCGCCATCAGCGCTTACAATGCGCGCCATGGATCACGTCATACTCATCAAAGCGCTGATACTCGGGGTGGTCGAAGGTCTGACCGAGTTCCTGCCGGTGTCGAGCACCGGCCATCTCATCCTCGCCGGCGACCTGCTCCATTTCAACGACGAAAAGGGGAAGGTATTCGAGATCGTGATCCAGTGCGGCGCCATTCTGGCGGTGTGCTGGGAATATCGGGTAAAGATCGGCAAGGTGATCTCGGGCCTGGGCTCCGAGCGCGAGGCGCAGCGTTTCGCCCTTAACCTCGCCATTGCATTCATGCCGGCCGCGGTCCTGGGCTTGGCGTTCGCGAAGGCGATCCAGGCGCGCCTGTTCCAGCCGGTGCCGGTGGCGCTGGCTTTCATTATCGGCGCCTTGGTTATATTGTGGGCGGAACGGCGCCAGCACACGATACGTGTCCACGAGGTGGAGGACATGCGCTGGACCGACGCGCTGAAAGTGGGCTTCGCCCAGGCATTCGCGCTGATTCCGGGAACTTCGCGTTCGGGCGCCACGATTATCGGCGGCCTGCTGTTCGGCCTGTCACGCAAGGCGGCGACCGAGTTTTCGTTTTTCCTCGCGATCCCGACGCTGTTTGCCGCCTCCGGCTACGAACTGTTCAAGGAACGCGCGCTGCTCTCGTCCAACGACTTGGGCATGTGGGCCGTAGGCTTTGCCGCCGCCTTCGTCTCCGCATTCCTGTGCGTGCGCTGGTTACTGCGTTATATCTCGCACCACGATTTCACGCCGTTTGCCTGGTACCGCATCGCTTTCGGGCTGGTGGTGCTGGGGACCGCCTACTCGGGTCTGGTGAACTGGTCGCTGCGCTGAGCGCATTCATGCCGACCCGTGTCGGGTCGAGACAGAGCGTGCCAGGCCCGCGCCGAATTCAGTAGGTCGCAACCGCGCCGTCGGAGCGCGGGTCCGCCCCGCCTTCGAGCACGCCGTTGGCGTGACGCACGATGGCGCCGGCATGGCCCATGGTCTCGTCCCAGTCCTGCAGTAGCTCCACTTCGTGACCGTAGCGCTCCAGCGCCTGCACCACTTCCGGCGGAAAGCGCGCTTCCAGCTTCAGGCTGTCGCTCACTTGTCCCCAGGTGCGGCCCAGCAGCCAGCGCGGCGCGCTCACCGCCTCCTGCGGATTCATGCCGAATGAGGCATAGCGGGTGAACACCGCGCTTTGGGTCTGCGGCTGGCCATCGCCTCCCATATTGCCGTAGACCATGCTGCGGCCGTCGTCGAACAGCGCCAGCGCGGGATTGAGGGTGTGAAACGGCTTGCGCAGCGGCTGCAGCGCATTCAGCGCGCGTTCGTCGAGCGAGAAGCTGCAGCCGCGATTCTGCCAGACGATGCCGCTGCCCTTGAGCACCACGCCGCTGCCGTACTCGTGATACGTACTCTGGATGAAGGTGACCGCGCGCCCCTCGCCGTCGATCACGCCCATCCATACCGTATCGGCCGGGCCTTTGCCCGCGCCCCAGGGCGCAGCGCGTTTGCGGTCGATATTTGCGGCGAGCGCGCGCACGCGGGCCGGGTCGAGGAAACTCTGCGCGTCGGCCTTCATGAAGGCCGGGTCGGTAATGTAACGATCGCGTATGGCAAACGCCTGCTTCGTGGCTTCGACGCACAGATGCACGTAATCGGCACCCGACGGATCGACCTTGCCGATTTCGAGCGCATCGAGAATGCCGAGGATGAGCAGCGATACCAGCCCCTGCGTCGGCAGCGTCATGTTGTAGAGCGTGCCGAGCGAATGTTTCAGCGCCAGCGGCGTGCGCCACTGCGCCTGATGCCCCTGCAGGTCGGCAAGTGCGAGCGGGCTGCCGGCCACAGCCAGATCGCGCGCGAGCGATTCGGCCAGTTCGCCGCGGTAAAAATCGTCCAAGCCCGCGCGCGCGAGCTGTCTCAAAGTCGCGCCCAGGCGCTGCTGCAGGAACACGCTGCCGATGGTGGGCGGCGCGCCGTCGACCAAGTAGGTTTCATCGAAACCGTGCACGCCTTTCAGGCCGGCGAGCTTAGCTGCCGTGGTCGCGTTCTGGCTGCGGGTGACGGCGATGCCGCGCTCGGCATAATGGATGGCGTCGGCGAACAGCCGGTCCAGCGGCAGCTTGCCGCCGAGTTCTTTCGTGCTGAATTCGTGCGCTGCGTTCCAGCCGGAGACGGTGCCGGCTACGGTATTGGCGGCGATGCCGCCGCGAAAGGGTATGCTCTTGGTGATACCGTGCCCGGCGTACCAGCCGATGGTAGCGGCTGCCGCGGCCGCGCCGCAGGCGTCGATGGCGCGCGGTGCCTGTCCCGGCACGTGGATCAGCCAGAAGGCATCGCCGCCGATCGAGTTCATATGCGGATAGACCACGGCGATGTTCGCAGCGGCGGCGATCATCGCCTCGACTGCATTACCGCCTTCGCGTAATACCGCTAATGCCGACTGGGCGGCTAGCGCGTGCGGTGCGACTGCCATGCCACGGGTGCCACGAATGGAATTGAACACGGAGGATCCAGCGCCAACAAGGGTCCGGCGATTCTACAACAAGACCCTGGCATCCCGAGAGCGCGACTGATATCTGCCGCTCCTGAAACATGGTGCTCCGGCTGTTTGGCAGGCGCGCACCATTTTGGTGCGGTCTGTGGCCGTTTGCACCGAATATGGGCGGCGCGGCTGGTGTTCACAATCCGACTTTGCTTGTGGCACAATGCCATGCTTGGATTTCGTCGGATGGCATGTTTTCTGCTGTATTACCCCCCGTTTCCCGCAATCTATTGTCATTAACCGCTTCTTGAGGAGATTTTAAATGGCTATGTCCCCAGCCGACGTGTTGAAAGAGATCAAGGACAAGGAAGTAAAGTTCGTCGATTTGCGCTTCACCGACACCCGTGGCAAAGAACAGCACGTTTCGGTTCCCGCCAAACAGTTCACTATGGAAAAGTTCGATGAGGGGCATTTCTTCGACGGCTCGTCCATCGCCGGCTGGAAAGGTATCGAGGCCTCCGACATGCTGCTCATGCCCGACGCCGATACCGCACGCCTGGACCCGTTTACGGACGAGACCATGCTCAACATCACCTGTGACGTTGTGGAGCCCGCGGACCATAAGGGCTACGAACGCGATCCGCGTTCGCTTGCCAAGCGCGCCGAGGCCTACCTCAAGTCCACCGGTTTGGGCGATACCGCCTATTTCGGTCCAGAACCCGAATTTTTCGTGTTCGATTCTGTGACCTGGAACGTGGACATGTCCGGCTGCTTCGTAAAAATCGATTCCGAAGAGGCGCCCTGGTCAAGCGGCAAAGAATACGAAGGCGGCAACATGGCGCACCGCGCGCCGGTAAAGGGCGGTTACTTTCCAGTGCCGCCCGCCGATTCCTTGCAGGACATCCGCAACGCCATGTGCCTGGCGATGGAGGCACAAGGCGTAGAAGTCGAAGTTCATCACCACGAAGTGGCCGCGCCCGGCCAGTGCGAAATCGGGACCAAATTCGAAAAGCTGGTGAAGCGCGCCGACTGGCTGCAGATTCTCAAATACACAGTGTGGAACGTGGCGCATTCCTACGGCAAAACCGCGACCTTCATGCCCAAGCCCGTGGTCGGCGACAATGGCTCCGGCATGCATGTGCATCAGTCGATTTGGAAGGGCGGCGAAAACATGTTCGCCGGCAACAAGTACGCCGGCCTGTCGGATTTGGCGCTGTACTACATCGGCGGCATCATCAAGCATGCCAAGGCCCTGAACGCCATCACCAATCCGGGCACGAACTCGTACAAGCGCCTGGTGCCCGGCTTCGAGGCGCCGATCAACCTCGCTTATTCTTCGCGCAACCGCTCGGCCGCCTGCCGCATTCCCAATGTCACCAATCCCAAGGCACGCCGCGTCGAAGTCCGCTTTCCCGACCCGACCGCGAACCCGTATCTTGCGTTCAGCGCGATGATGATGGCCGGTCTGGACGGAGTGCAGAACAAGATCCATCCGGGCGATCCGATCGACAAGAACCTGTACGATCTGCCGGCGTCGCAGGCGAAGAAAGTGCCGAATGTCTGTTCTTCGCTGGAAATGGCACTGGAGCACCTGCAGAAGGATCACGAGTTCCTGACCCGCGGCGGCGTGTTCTCCGACAGCTTGATCGATGCCTATATCGGACTCAAGATGGAAGAGGTCACCAAGTTCCGCATGACCACCCATCCGCTCGAGTTCGATATGTATTACAGCAGTTAAGAGCGCGGTCGGATCCCAAAAAAAGGCGGGCTCGTCCCCGCCTTTTTCATCTTTAGCTCGGATGGCGACGCGGTCCCGTGTCAACCCGGGGTGAGGCGCGGTAAAAACGATTTGAAATCAGCCTGATATTGGCATAGACTTAAACTTCTATCTCAATGGCTTCGGTATCATGAACCGTCACCTCATCAGATCGCTTGGATTTGCTGCTTTGCTGGGTGCTGGGCTTTCGCTGCCGGCGCGAGGAGATACGTTCAAATGCCTCGACGCGAACGGCCACGCCACCTACACCAACATCAAGGAAGAAACCAGGGGCAAGAACTGCACCGTGGTGATGCGCGAAATATCGGTGGTTCCATCCAATCCGCGCGCGCCCGCGTCCGCCGAGACTCCGTCGCCGGCAGGCTTTCCAAAGGTCGATGCTGCCACCCAGAGAAGCCGTGACGATGAAAGACGCAAAATTTTGCAGGACGAACTCAGCGCCGAGCAGAAGGCGCTGGTAAAGGCCAAGGAAGACCTCACGCAGCAGGAATCGGTGCGCAACGGCAACGAGAGGAATTACCAGAAAGTGCTCGACCGCCTGCAGCCGTACAAGGACGACGTCCAGCGGCACGAGAAGAACATCGAGGCTCTGAACAAAGAACTCGGCAAAGTCAAATAAGCGGGTTCTTGCGCCGGCACGGCAATGGTGTCGCCGCGCCGGGCTTTCATTCACTGCTGTGCACCGACCTCATATGGCTAACAGCCCGTTTTGCGGCCTCGATCTGCTCGCTACCCCGGTCATTCTGGTAGACGATGATCTGCGCATCGTCCATGCCAATCCTTCCGCGGAGGACCTGTTCGCGTTCAGCCTGAAGAACGTAATCGGTCAGACTTTGGCGCATTTGTTCACGGATTCGGCGGAACTCGTCGCCAGCCTCGACGAAGTGCTGGGGCATAACTGGAGCTACACCGGCCGCGACCTGACCCTCACGCGCCCGGGCCAGGCGAGCCTGCATCTGAATTGCCTGATCACATCGACAGAAACCAGCGCCGCGCGCTTTCTGATCGAGTTCCGCCCCATGGACCAGCAGCTCAAGTTCGCGCGCGAGCAGCGGCAGATGGACCAGCAACAGGCGAACCGCGAACTCATCCGCAACCTCGCGCACGAGATCAGAAATCCGCTCGGAGGCTTGCGCGGGTCGGCGCAACTGCTGGAGCGCGAACTCGAGCGACCCGAGTTGCGCGAATACACCCAGGTCATCATCAAGGAAGCCGACCGCTTGCAAATGCTGCTGGACCGGCTGCTCACGCCGCACCGCGCGCCACGGTTCGCGCCGCTGAACATCCACGAAGTGCTGGAACGCGTCAGCGCCCTGGTATTGGCCGAATTCCCGGACGGCATCCGCATCGAGCGCGATTACGATGCCAGCCTGCCCGATCTGCATGGCGACAAGGAGCAGTTGATCCAGGCGGTGCTCAATGTCGTGCGCAACGCTGCGCAGGCCCTGAACGGCAAGGGGGAGATTACATTGCGAACGCGCGCCAGGCGTCAGGTGACCTTAGCCAAGCAGCGCTACAAGCTGGCATTAGAATTGCAAGTGGTCGACAACGGCCCGGGAATTCCGGAGGAGCTGCGCGAGCGGATTTTCTATCCCCTGGTATCGGGCCGCGACGGCGGTAGCGGACTGGGGCTGACGCTGTCGCAGACTTTCGTGCAGCATCATCATGGCATGATCGAATGCGACAGCAGGCCGGGACGCACCTGCTTTACGATCATGCTGCCACTGGAGTAAATGAGAAATGGGCGAGGACTGATGGCCGACAGCGGAATTTCCCGCACGTTTGGCCGTGCTCCGTGGCCCACCACCAAAATATTATGAAACCGGTCTGGGTCATAGACGACGATCGTTCGATACGTTGGGTATTCGAAAAAGCCCTCGCGCGCGAAGACATACCCTACAAGACTTTCCCTGGTGCTCAGGAAGCGCTGGACGCACTGGAACAGGGCGCGCCGCAGGTGCTGGTATCCGATATCCGCATGCCCGGCGCGTCGGGTCTGGAACTTCTGCAAAACGTCAAGCGGCGCCACCCCGGGCTGCCGATTATCATCATGACGGCTTACTCCGACCTCGAATCCGCGGTGGCGGCGTTCCAGGGCGGTGCGTTCGAGTATCTGCCGAAGCCTTTCGACGTGGATCAGGCGGTGGCGCTGATCCGTCGCGCCATAGGCGAGAGCATGCGCGAGGTCGAGGGCGAGGTGGCGAGCGAGCCTTCACCCGAGATCCTCGGCCAGGCGCCCTCGATGCAGGAGATATTTCGCGCCATCGGCAGACTGTCGCAATCCAACGCCACCGTGCTGATTACCGGAGAGTCGGGCACCGGCAAGGAGTTGGTGGCGCTGGCGCTGCATCGCCACTCGAGTCGCGCGGCGAAACCTTTCGTGGCCATCAACACGGCGGCAATGCCGAAGGATCTGCTCGAATCGGAGTTGTTCGGCCACGAGCGCGGCGCCTTCACCGGGGCCCAGGCGATGCGCCGCGGGCGCTTCGAACAGGCCGAAGGCGGCACGCTGTTTCTCGATGAAATCGGCGACATGCCGGCGGAACTGCAGACGCGCTTGCTGCGCGTGCTCTCCGACGGCCAGTTCTACCGCGTCGGCGGTCACCAGCCGATCAAGGCGAATGTGAGGGTGATCGCGGCCACGCACCAGGATCTGGAGGCGCGCGTGCGCGAGGGCCTGTTTCGTGAAGACCTGTTCCATCGCCTCAACGTAATCCGGCTGCGCCTGCCCAGCCTGCGCGAGCGGCGCGAGGACATAGCCTTGCTGGCCAGACATTTTCTGGCCAAAAGCGCGCGCGAACTGGGCACAGAGGGAAAGCGCCTGTCGCCGGCGGCGATGGATTACCTGGCCGCGCAGGATTTTCCGGGCAATGTGCGCCAGCTGGAAAACCTGTGCCATTGGCTGACGGTGATGGCGCCGACGCAGACCATAGAAGTGGCCGATTTGCCGGCGGAGCTGAAGCCGGGGGGCAGCAAGGTCCAGGAATCCGATTGGGTGGGCGCGCTGGAGCGCGAGGTCGAACGCGCCTTCGCGCGCGGCGAGACCGCCGTGTTGGACAAGTTTGCGCAGGCTTTCGAAAAGGCACTGATCGGCAAGGCGCTGTTGCGCACCGGGGGACGACGCAACGACGCGGCCAACCTGCTCGGCATGGGGCGCAACACGATCACGCGCAAGATCGCTGAACTGGGGCTGGAAGCCAAGGGCAGTCAGGACGAAGCGACCTGACACGCCGGCGCCGGACGCCGATCGCGATCCTGATTGTTCAAGCTTTCCTGGTTTCGCCATGCGGAACACAATTCGTATTGCGTATTGCGTATTGCGGAATGCGCTGCGGGCCAATAGAATAGCCGCCTTTTTCCTGCAATCCGCAAACTGGAGTTCCAGCTATGAGCGAAACTTTCCCCGGCGGCGTGGAAATCCACGGCTCCATCACCCCGGAATTTGCGCAGATCCTCACCCCTGAGGCGGTCGCTTTCGTGGCCAAGCTGTCCCGCAAGTTCGAGCCGCGCCGGCAGGAGCTGCTGGCGGCGCGCGTCGAGCGGCAGAAGCAGTTCGACGCGGGCAAGATGCCGGATTTCCTGCCCGAGACCGCGAACATCCGCAGTTCCGATTGGACGGTTGCGCCGCAGCCGGCCGACATGCTCGACCGCCGGGTCGAAATCACCGGCCCCACCGACCGCAAGATGGTGATCAACGCGCTCAACTGCGGTGCATCCGTGTTCATGGCCGACTTCGAGGACGCGCAAACCCCGACCTGGCACAACGCGATCGATGGCCAGATCAATCTGCGCGACGCGGCGAGACGCAGCATTTCCCTCGAGCAGGGAGGCAAGCAGTACCAGCTCAAGGAAAAGACTGCGGTACTGATGGCGCGGCCGCGCGGCTGGCATCTGAACGAGAAGCACATGCTCGTCGACGGCAAGCCGGTTTCGGGCAGCATATTCGATTTCGGCCTTTACTTTTTCCACAACGCCAAAGAATTGCTCAAGCGCGGCACCGGCCCGTATTTCTACCTGCCCAAGCTGGAATCGCACCTCGAGGCGCGGCTGTGGAACGACGTGTTCGTGATGGCGCAATACGAGCTCGATGTGCCGCAGGGTTCGATCAAGGGAACCGTATTGATCGAAACGATACTTGGCGCATTCGAAATGGACGAGATCCTGTGGGAACTGCGCGACCACTCCGCCGGCCTGAACATCGGCCGCTGGGACTACATGTTTTCCTGCATCAAGAAATTCCGTTCGCACAAGGACTTCTGCCTCGCCGACCGGGTCCACGTCAAGATGACCGCGCGTTTCATGCGCGCCTATGCGCTGCTGCTGGTGAAGACCTGCCATCGCCGGCATGCTCCCGCGATGGGCGGCATGGCGGCGCAAATTCCGATCAAGAACGACCCGGCGGCGAACGAAGCGGCGATGGCGAAAGTGCGCGACGACAAGCTGCGCGAGGTGACCGACGGTTGCGACGGAACCTGGGTCGCCCATCCGGGCCTGGTGCCGATCGCCAAAGAAGTGTTCGACCAGTACATGCCCGGGGCCAACCAGTACGACCGGCAGCGCCCGGAGGTGAACATCACGGCGAAAGAGTTGCTCGATTTCGAGCCGGAAACGCCGATCACCGAAGCCGGCCTGCGCTACAACATCTCGGTCGGCATCCAGTATCTCGGCGCCTGGCTCGCGGGCAACGGCTGCGTGCCGGTGTTCAATCTGATGGAGGACGCAGCCACCGCGGAAATTTCGCGTTCGCAGATCTGGCAGTGGATCCGCTCGCCCAAGGGCGTGCTCGACGACGGCCGCAAAGTGACCAAGGAGCTGTTCCGCAGCCTGCTCGCCGAGGAACTGCCCAAGGTGAAAACTTATCTCGGCGACGCGGCCTGGAAGGCGGGCAAGTACGAACAAGCGGCGGAGCTGTTCGCGAGAATCACCACCGACGATAACTACGTCGAATTCCTCACGCTGCCGGCGTACGAGCTGATCGACTAGGCAATACTGACGATGCGGGGCGCCGGGGGTGACCGGCGTTTCAGTTCGTCTCAGATCGCGATTTCAGCGACCACCGGCGCGTGGTCGGACGGGCGCTCGTTGCGGCGCGGTTCGAGGTCGATCGAGCAGGCGGTGCAGTTCGCCGCAAGGCCGGGACTGAGCAGTATGTGATCGATACGCAAGCCGAGGTTGCGCTTGAATCCGTTCATGCGGTAATCCCACCAGGTGTAGGATTTCTCCGGCTGTTCGAACAAGCGGAAGCTATCCTTGAACCCGAGTTCGATCAGCCGGCGAAACGCTTCCCGTTCCGACGCACTGACCAGAACCTGGCCTTCCCAGGCTTTCGGGTCGTACACGTCGCGGTCGTCCGGCGCAATGTTGTAATCCCCCAGCACCGCAAGCCGGGGGTTGCTGGCGAGTTCCCCTTTCAGCCAGATGGAGAACGCCGCGAGCCAGTCGAGCTTGTAGCGGTACTTGTCCGAATCCACGCTCTGTCCGTTGGGCACATAGGCACAGGCCAGCCGCAGGCCACCGACGCTCGCGCTGATTACCCTGCGCTGCGGGTCGTCGAATCCTGCTATGCCGCACAGGACGTTTGCGGGTTGCGCCCGGCTGAGTATGGCGACGCCGTTATAGGTCTTCTGCCCGGAAAACGCAGCCGAATAGCCCGCCGCCTGAAGTTCGGCTTGGGGGAAACGCGCGTCCTCGAGTTTGAGCTCCTGCAGGCACAGCGCATCCGGCTGATGCTTCGCCAGCCAGTCCAGCACCTGCGGCAGACGCACCTTGAGCGAGTTGACGTTCCAGCTTGCGATTTTCATGTTCTGACCGATATCCCGACAATTTCAGCATAGTTTAGCCACCTTTCTGCGCGGCCACACGTCTGCTGCAAGAAGAAATCGCTTCGCCATAACTTCACTTCGCAATTGCCGCGTTGCTAGGTGATGCTGCGGAGTTCGCGTGGAATCCAGCACGAACAGGAGCGCAAGCTTGTATTTCTATCCGACGAATTCCTAGAGGATTTCCGACTCATGAAGGAGCATAATCCGGCCGTGGAGTTAGTCGACTGTTTGCTTCGGAATGACAATACCGCACAATAATTCAAGCAAATCGTGGTCCGGCAGGAAAGCTTTCCCGATCTGCTGCAGCAATCTCGGACTAGGTATCGCAACTGAAATACGGTTCTCCGACGGCACAAGCGCCCCGTTGACCCGAGAGTTAAAGCGATTGATACGGCACTTCATCAGGCTCAAACAGTGTCAGGGGAGTGGACCGTTGTGTAGCTTGCAAGTATGTCCTTCGACCCAATAGGTTTCTTTATCCCGCTCGCGCTCGCTGTCCTTTACGCGAGAAGGGCGCGGCAGTCGGCACGGTTGGCTGATTGGGCGCTAATGTTCGTGGCAACGGGCGCGTCGTGGGTATTCCTGAATGCGAACGCCGTCGCCATTCCCGTGGTGGAGGCCTACTTCTTTGTAGTGATTTACTACATATTCAAGAACTCGAAGCAGCCGTTCTCACAACACCTGCCTGCAGGCACGCTGATTACATTTTGCTTTTTTAGCTTGGCTGTGCCTGACATTGCCAGGGCCATGATTTTTGATGCACAGGGGACTCGTGCGAGGGTCGGCGGAGCCGGAGTGTCCGACCACCTACTGCTATGGCCAATTGGTATGGCCGTGGTGTACGCCTTTTCAAGTGCTATCAATGTCGTGCCAACAGAGAACATCGGTGAGCGAAAGCGGACTTGGCAAGAATTTGTAGCGCATCATTTCGCGATTTGATCGAAGCCGTCGCTGGTGTCGACCTCCTTCGGCGCGCACATGGCGGTCATCGCGCCGGGGATACGCAGTACGCTGGACTTCAATCTTCAGCCTCCTTGAATGCGCTGACATTCATGCCGGCGCTCGCTTTCGCCCGGATCTCGCTGCTGCCGCTCGGAATTTGAAGGGCCGCAATCGAAGGTATCGCGCATGCCCGGCAAAGCTGCATCTGTCGGATCGCACCCGTCCTCTGCAGACATTCGCCCGGGCCATTTCGTCCGATGGGTCAGATGACCATCTATTGACCAATCTCAAAATGCGCACCAGGCCGAAGGGTTAGTTTATCCCGTGCAAATCCCTGGTCTGGCGATTCAAACCAACCAACATTTCGTCAAGACGCATGAATTCCAAGACGCCGGCAATGGGCGGATGCGGCGATTTCCGCCAGCCGCGTTTTATTCGAAAGAACCTTCTATCACGTCGGGAGATGCTTCAACATGAAATCATCTAGAAAGACTGCTCGTATCGTCGCTCTTTTGGCATTTTGCCTGGCGCTGTCCGAGCCGATGCTTGTCTCAGCTCGGGAAGTAAACAGTTCGGTCGCTGCCTGCCTGAAAGCGTGGGGCAATGACCCTTTCGGGAAAAACCCACAGTTCAAGACGTTGGGGACGTCGGCAACGGTGTTTGGAATTGGAAGAAAAGCTGGCGATACAAAGCCCACAAGTTCTCCCTCTCTGGTATTGGTCAACCCGATTATCAATGTGATGGGCGGATCCACCATTGAATTGTTGAATCCCAATGGCTGGTATTGCCTACGAACGGGGATAAGCGTTTTGGGCAGGTTGACCATCCGCGTGCAATGCAAGGCTCACTTGGCCATGACCTCAAATGGGCGAACGATGCGGGGCAACGACGTTGGAAGCAGAGGCATCAGAGACTTAAGTGTGACGTCGGTGGGCACTATCTCCGTTGAGCGGCCCTGCAATTGACGGGTGGCGGGTCGACAAGGTACGACTCGTTGCAGGTTTCCACCGGCGCTTGACGTTCGCCGGTCATTTGGCCGAACTCAATGCCAACTGGGTGTCGGGGCTAGCTGAAGGAAATCGAACCCAGCGCAACTCGCAGTTACCTGCGTTCCGGGCATCGCAACGCCGCGCGACCCCCCATCCTCGCCCCTCCCCCCCGGGTTTGATGCCGGTCAAACCTGCGCTGTTGCGGAACTGCTAACCTCATGATTCTTGGAAAACTCGGCTTAACTGGCTAGCAAAAATCTTCCTCGTCATGTCTGCTCCCGCCCGATACGACAGCGAACTCCGGTCCCTTTCCCGTATCGAGCAAGGGTAAGAGCCCGAATGCTTCCGAAAACCCTCAAGTTCAAGGTGATTTTCTACCTCACGATCGCCTTGTCGCTGGCGATGCTGGTGTTCACCGTGCTCGTTGTCCGGCACCAGCGGGAAGACCTGCTGCGGGAGGCGGAGCGTTACCTCGCGCAGATTTCAGATGTGATAAAGAACAGCACCCGCTTCGCCATGCTTGCGAATAACCAGGCTTACGTGGACAACATCATCCGCGACGTCGGCAACCAAGGGAGCATAGATAAAGTCAGGATCCTGAGCAAGGACGGCACCATCGTTCACTCCACCAACCCTTCCGAAGTGGGACAGAAGGTGGATCGCAAGGCCGAGGCCTGCATCATCTGCCACAAGGGCGGTACGCCGCTGGAGGAGATTCCGCAGACGCAGCGCTCTCGGACCTTCGTTACGTTCGAGGGCAAGCACATGCTGGGCAGCGTCGACGTCATTCGCAACGAGCCCTCATGTTACAACTCGGACTGCCATCACCACAGCAAAGCCCAGTCGGTTCTCGGCGTCGTCGACATTCTGTATTCGCTGGACGACATGGACCGGAGGATGCGCGCCAACGCGATCGCCATGGTGGCCCTTTCCCTGGGATTCATCCTGATCGCCGCGCTCAGCGTGGGTTTTTTCGTCCACCGCCTGGTCTACGTGCCGCTGCGCGACCTGGAGGCCGGCGCGAGGAGGCTGTCTGCGGGAAACCTGGACCAGACGATCCCGGTGCGCAGTGACGATGAATTCGGCCAGTTGGCGGCTTCGTTTAATGCCATGACCGTGGCGCTGCGAACGTCCGAGGAGGAGCTGCGGGAATGGGGCCGGACACTGGAGCAGAAGGTGGAGAAGCGGACTCAGGAACTGCGCATCGCCGAGGCGGAGACGGTGCGCAGCGAAAAATTGGCATCGGTGGGCCTGCTTGCGTCCGGAATCGCGCATGAACTGAACAACCCGCTTACCGGCGTGCTCACCTTCACCACGCTGTTGCGCAAGAAAATGCCCGACGGCAGCCCGGACGCGGAAGACCTGGACTTGGTGATCCGGGAGACCAAGCGCTGCGCGACGATCATCCGCAGGCTGCTCGATTTCGCGCGCGAGAAGACGCCGGAAAAAAAATTCGCCGACCTCAACCGCGTGATCCAGGACACGGCGCGCATCATCGAGCGGCCTGCGTCGTTCCGCGATATCGAAATCGCGATGGACCTCGACCCGGACCTGCCGCAGGTGTGGGTCGACGCCGACTTGATCAAGCAGGTCATTATGAATATGCTGGTCAACGCCCAGCATGCGATCGAGCACGAAGGGAGCATTACCGTCCGCAGCCGGCGCTGTCCGCAGCCCAGGAGCCCCGAACCGGGCATGGCGCCCGTGCCTATGGTGGAAATCGCCATCATCGACACCGGATGCGGAATTCCGGAGAAGGACCTCAAGCGGATTTTCGATCCCTTCTTCACTTCGAAAGAGGTGGGCAAGGGAACGGGGCTGGGGCTGTCGGTGAGCCACGGCATCATCAGGGCCCACGGCGGAACGATCGAGGTTGAAAGCATGGTGGGCAAGGGCTCGACCTTCCGCATTTATCTCCCGGTGGAACCCCCCGCGGGCGAGGCGCAGAGCAGCAGGAGCAAGCAATGAAAGCCAGGATACTGGTGGTCGACGACGAAGAGATCGTCATTCGCAGTTGCATGCGCATTCTGGGCGACGACGGCGATTACGAGGTCGAAGCAGTGCAGGATGGAACGGAGGCGCTGCGAAAAATCGACGAGGGTCATTACGATACGATGATCCTGGATATCATGATGCCCAGAATGGACGGCCTGGAAGTCCTGCGCAGGGTGAAAGAAACGCATCCGGACATCGATGTCATCATGGTCACGGGCCTGTCCCAGATCGAGACCGCAGTGCGCTCGATGAAGCTCGGAGCCTTCGATTACCTGCCCAAGCCTTTCGATCCGGACGAACTCAAGCTGGTGGTGAAACGCGCGCTGGAGCGACGGCGGCTGATGCAGGAAAACCTCGAGCTCAGGAGCGAGGTCAGTTCCAAATATCGCTTCGAGAACATCATCGGCTCCAGCCCGCAGATGCAGAGCGTCTACCGGCTGATCGCACAATGCGCGCCCACCAACAGCACGGTGATGCTAACCGGGGAAAGCGGGACCGGCAAGGAACTGGTCGCACGCGCGATCCACTACAACAGTCTGCGCAAGGACAAGCCGTTCGTCCCGGTCGACTGCAACTCGCTCAGCGAAAACCTGCTCGAGAGCGAGATGTTCGGCCACGTCAAGGGTTCGTTCACCGGGGCGGTGACCAACAAGAAGGGCATGTTCGAAGTCGCGGACAGCGGAACCCTGTTCCTGGACGAAATCGGCAACATCTCGCTTACCACCCAGGCCAAGCTGTTGCGCGTCATCCAGGAGCGGGAGTTCAAGGCGGTCGGGGACACACGCAGCCAGAGTGCAAATTTCAGGTTGATCACCGCCACCAACAAGGACCTGAAGACGATGGTGGCCGAAGGCACTTTCCGCGAGGACCTTTTCTACCGCATCAATATTTTTCCGATTGCGATTCCGCCGCTGCGCGAGCGCCGTGACGACATTCCGCCTCTGGCGTTCCATTTCCTCAGGGTGTTCAACGAGGAATTGGGGAAAAATGTCGCTGAGTTTTCCGAAGGCGCGATGAGCGCGCTGGTGCACTACGACTGGCCGGGGAACGTGCGCGAACTCGAGAATACGATCCACCGCGCGGCGATCCTTGCCTCCGACAAGGTCGTGCGCCAGGCCCACCTGGCAAACATCATCGATATGCTGCCGCGGCTCGATCTCGATGTGCCGCGGACGAGCGACGAGCTCAAGCGCGTCAAGAAGGTCGCGCGGGAGAAATCGGTGGAAAACATCGAGAAGCTGTTCGTCCTCGAAGCGCTCAAGCGCAACGCCTGGAACGTAACCAGGAGCGCCGAGGAGACCGGCATGCAGCGCGCCAATTTTCAGGCGCTGATGAAGAAGCACGACATCCGCGTCCGGGGAACGGAACAAAATCCCGACGCGGACTGATTCTACGCGCGGTCTCACACTGGCGGGTACAGTTCTTTCGACGATCCAGGGGATCGTCCGGAAGCGCTTGGATTAGGCGCCAGCGCCACTCTAAGCCACGGCGGTTCGGTGGTGGAGCGACGCAAATATCCCGGGAATTGGCGGATGCGTTTGCACGCATTCGACGCGGCCTTGTAAGTCTATAAGGTCCCTTTATGATATTTATCAATCAATCGCGCAAGGGGTGCGCTAACTTTAGCGACGCCCTGTTCGAATTTCCTCCCATCAGTCGGGGAGGACATAAAAATGTCAACATGTTGGAGAACCGGCTCGTCGACAAGCGCGAAGTTACGCGCGGACGAACTGCACGCACGTGTACACCTTCTCCAGAGTCCCGATCGCATCGCAGTCGCGGTTGATTTTCCGGGCAATATGCGTGATGGCGGCTCGGCGACAGCGCCACCCCTCCTAATCGGTAAAGCGCTCGACATAGAAGAGGCTCTTAAAAGGGACATAGAACCGCTCGCCCCGGTTAGCGGACGAGAACCAGGAAAGGCGCACCGACTTGCGGCCGCCACCATTGCCCTGCTGAATAAGTCAGCCAAACCGGATGCCTGATTCAAGCACCTTGCACAATGCCTGCACGCTGATTTCCATGCGGCCTCGATCGACACCCCCCTTTTGATTTACCGACGCTACTTCGCGAAGACCCATTTAATCAATTAGAAGCCGAGCATTTACGGAGACATGAAATGGTTTTATTAATTGTGGTTGTTACGATCATCGTATTCATCTTGGTCGACTTTTCGCTGCGCGTATATTTCCAACAACGGCAGCAACTAAAGCTGAGAAAAGAGCGGGAAGCGGCGCTTGATATCGGATTGAAGCTGGATTTTTCCGAGGAAGCGAAAACGCTGAAACGGGTGGAGGTAAAGGACCCGAAGGCGAGAATCCTGGCCGTCGACGATGAATCGATCATTCTGGATAGCTTCAGGAAGATTCTTGCTGTTGCCGGCTACAGCATAGATACCGTAGAAAAAGGGCGGGAAGCGCTGGGATTGATATTGAAGCGTGATTACGATTTTGTCTTCACCGATCTAAAAATGCCGGAAATGGATGGATTGGAAGTAACCAAGGCGGTAAAGCACCTGCGCCCCGATATAGATGTGATCATAATAACCGGCTATGCATCTATCGAAACAGCCGTCGAAACGATGAAGTATGGTGCGATGGATTACGTACAAAAACCGTTCACCGAAGATGAGTTAATCGCCTTCTTCAACAAGTCTCTTATAAGGCGCAAAGATCGCATTGAACGGCAGATGAAACCAACGGTGCGCCTAATTACGCCATCGACCAAAGAATCCGGTTCGCAGCACGAGTTCAATGTGCCCGCCGGCATTTTCATATCCCGCGACCACACCTGGGTAAATGTGGAACTGAACGGAACTGCTCGAATTGGAATCGACGACTTCGCCCGGAAAATAATCGGCAAATTCGATCAAGTCGAGCTGCCCAAACTCAACCGGGAAATCAAGAAAGGAGAATTGCTTCTAACGATTAGGCACAATGCCCAGGCCATTAACATTTCCTCCCCGATAAGCGGAAAAGTCACCGTATTAAATGCCGAACATCTTGAGCATCCGGAACTGATCGGGCTTATCCCCTTTGAGCTGAGCTGGATGTGCTGCATTGAGCCGTCAAATCTGTCAGAAGAATTGCGCTCCCTGAAAATCGGCGTGGACTCCATAAACTGGTACCGAGAGGAAATAGACAAGTACACCGAGATGGTAAAGGCCGCGGAAAGGCAAGGCCCGCCAATCGAGTCACCGGGCAAAGGGAATAATAGGCCTGCGAAACAAGACACCACTGAAATAAGTGAAGCAATTATTGGAGAGTTTGCCAAGACATTTCTCGCTCGGTGAATAGCGCCCTTCTGGTAGTTACGCTGTTTTTTTAATCGAATATCCCAAAAGAGATAGCCATGATTAAATATCTCGTCGCAGCGATTTCCTCAATTCTCCTTCTTGCTGTCGGTCTGCCTGCCAGACCAGACACCCTGAACGTACCAGCCGAAATCGTATTTCCTTCTTCGGTTGGCGACGTGACCTTTGAGCATCAAGTACACATACAGGAGCGCAAGATTGCATGTGTTCAGTGCCACCATCAGCTAGATGCCAAGAAGTTGGTAACCCCCCACCCTGAGTACTTTGACTCTGCCACGGTTAAGTGCAGCCTTTGTCACGATGAATCAGAAAAGACCAAGCAGAAAGCGTATGCGTGCTCGGAATGCCATCACACCAATCCAACCAGCATCGCGGATGAAACACTCAGTGCAAAAGTCGTAATTCACAAGAAGTGCTGGGAATGCCATCCGGTCGGTACTGGCAAGGAGGCAAGCAAGAGTTGTCAATTCTGTCATTCGGGCAAGAAGCGGTAGCCATCGATGACTTTCGGCAAATAATCAGCGTTTGAACGGGACATATCATGGATAGAAGGCAGTTCTTTGTAGCCTCAGCCACCATTGGCGCGGCGGTATTGCCGATAGACAAAGCTAAAGCTGCAGACGCGAAGGCAAGTGAGGAATTTATCGGCGTGCTTGTCGATACAACCAGGTGCATAGGTTGCCGCTCCTGCGAGGTCGCCTGTTCGATTCAGAACGGCAATTTCGTTCCGGATGTGCAGAATGACAACGCATTTGAACATTACAGAGACACAAGCGACAAGCAATACACCGTCGTCAATCGATTTAACACCGAGAAGGGCGAAGTATTTGTCAAAAGGCAATGCATGCACTGCTGGCAGGCGGCCTGTGTATCGATGTGCCTGGTGAACGCCATGCACAAGACCAAGGAGGGACCCGTTCTCTGGAATGGCGAAAAATGTCTGGGATGCAGATTTTGCATGGTTTCCTGTCCCTTTGATATTCCAAAAGCGGAGTATTACTCGTGGAATCCAAGGATCATGAAGTGCCAGATGTGCTGGGAGCTGTTGCAGGAGGGGAAGAAACCAGCATGCGTAGAAGCGTGTCCGACGGATACCCTGATGTTTGGCAAAAAGCGCGAGCTAATGGAAATCGCACGACATCGCATTTACAACCACCCGGATAAGTACGTGCACCATATTTATGGGGAGAACGAAGCCGGAGGAACCGGCTGGTTGTATTTGTCCGCTGTTCCGTTTGAACAACTCGGGTTCAGAATTGACCTCGGTACAACTCCCTATCCGGAATACACGAAGAACTTCCTGGTTTCCGTGCCGCTCGTTCTTTTCGGCGTACCCGCACTGATGGTGGGGCTAAGCGATTTGACGGACAGAAAGAAAGAAGTCCAGGAAAGCGAGGAGTGGACAAATGAATAATGCGGCGGTTGCCACTAGTGAATTCAGCAGGGTTGCGAAATTCGTTTGGCAGGAGTTAAAGCCGAGAGGCAAATGGATTACGCCCTTCAATGTCATCTCTATTCCAACCATATTAACTGGCCTTGTAATTCTATATTTTCGCTTTGTAGACGGCATCGGATCAGTCACCAATCTCAATCAACACTATCCGCTGGGTATTTGGATCGGGTTCGACGTGGTTACCGGAGTTGCCCTTGCCGGGGGTGCCTACGTCGTGACCTTTGTCGTCTATGTGATGAAAATGGAGAAATATCACTCGATTGTCAGGGTGACTGTTTTGAACGGCTTATTGGCCTATGTCTTTTATGCGGGAGCCTTGACGCTGGATTTGGGGCGACCCTGGCACATAGTCAACCCGATTATCGGAAACTCATTCGGATATAACTCCGTGTTATTCCTGGTTTCGTGGCACTTTCTGGTTTACATGCTTACCCTCGCCGTGGAATTTTCGCCCGTGGTCGCCGAATGGCTGCAACTGGAAAGGATGCGGAGATTCGTTTCGAGTCTGACTCTTGGCGCGGTGATACTCGGCATTACCCTTTCCATCCTCCATCAGTCCGGCCTTGGCGCGCTGTTCCTGATGGCCAAGCCGAAGATACACCCGCTCTGGTATTCCGAATTCATACCGGTCCTGTTTTTCGTATCGAGCATTTATGCAGGATTATCGATGGTCATATTCGAGGGAACGATCAGCCACAAAGTGTTCCGGGATCTGCTCGGCGGGGGTAACCAGCGTCGTTATGAAGAAATCGTTTTGGGCCTGGCCAAGGGCGCAGCCATAACTATGTTTGTCTACTATTTCTTCCAGGCGCTGCTTTTCATACACGAAAAGCGGTGGGAGCTCATTACAGACGCGTGGGGGTACTGGTATCTCCTGGAGGTCATCGGCTTTGTTCTTGTACCCTGCTTCATGTACGCCTATGGGGTAAGGCATAGAAACCTGGGAATAATCAAAGTGGCCGCAGTAATGGCGTTGATCGGCATCGTCCTCAACCGATTGAATGTAACCGTGATTGCTTTTCGCTGGTACGACGTACATAAATACTATCCGTCGTGGGAGGAGATCGTAGTAACGCTTACGGTGGTGTTTACGGAAATATGGGCGTTCAGGTGGATAGTGACCCGCATGCCGGTCTTCAGCAAGAGCGACTAGGAGCCATGATGGAGTACTATACTTATGTAAACATCTTCGCGACCAAAGGCCTGGAATACCTCTTGTTACTGGCCTTTCTTGCACTGTTCATATTCTTTTTGAGATACCTCTCGGGCTCTGCAGAGAAGGGTTCGGCCCCGCCGGGAAAAGGCTCTACAACCGCCGGCGATAAGGCAGCGACGGTTGAGGTGGCAAATCGAAAACCCGGATGAGCGTGGCCCCGGCGGCGCGCGTTACGGGGGTTCCCATACCAGCTCGGAGAATAGGCTTCGGCGCAACGCGATGCTACGAATGCTGATCGCCCGTATTCTGCATTATCGGCCTTACTCATCCGCAAAGCTTGTGCCAGCGCGCTGCGCTCATATCGATAACCCACGGCGCATCTGCACTCGTGCAAGCCACTTCCGTAATAGAGGCAGTTCGGGCAAAGCGCTCAATGTGGACCATACGATGGGTGATGAAGGCAAGCCTCAGGGGCAGCCCAAAAGAATCGCCTTGGGCGAACCCAAATAGGCTTCAAGAATATCAAAGTGAACTTAAATAACACCAAAATAGGTTCGAAGCTCATAGTGGCAATTGGCGTCATCACAATTGTCATTAACGGCGCGTTTTCCTACTTCAGCATCAGGGCGCAGAGCGAGGCCCTAATTTCCCAGGCGGAAATACACGCAAACAAGCTGAGCGACGCAATAAAGAACAGCATATTCACAAGCATGCTCGAAAATAAGAAGGAAGAAATACAAGCGATCGTAAATACAGTGTCGCATGAGCCGAGCATTATGGAAATCCGGATATTCAACAAGGAAGGAATGGTAACGTTTTCCTCTCGCGCAAATTTAATCGGCACGATGGTCGATAAGCGCGCCGAAGGCTGCTACGCATGCCACGCGGCAAATGAACCATTACAAAAGCTTCCCATCAGCGACCGAACTCGCATCTATCGAACCAGTCCGGATTCTCCGCGCATACTTGGCGTGATAAATCCGATCTACAACGAGACCTCCTGCTATGAGGCGGGATGCCATGCACACACAAAGGCCCAAACAGTGTTGGGAGTACTTGATATAAAAATGGGCTTGAAAGATGTGGATCAGCAAATTGAAGACAGCAAACTCAGATTGATCGTTTTTGCTGCCATTGCGATTCTTGCCTTAAGCCTTTTTATCGCTTATTTCGTGAGAAGGTATATTAGTAAGCCAGTCCGTGAATTAGTCAACGCAACGAACGAGGTAAGCGCAGGCAATCTCAATTACACGATAGAAAATACCGGTAAAGATGAACTCGGGATTCTCGCAAAATCGTTCAATAAAATGACCAAGAATTTAGCGGAGGCGAAATTGCAGCTTTTCCAATCCGATAAAATGGCCTCACTCGGGAGGCTCGCAGCAGGAGTCGCGCACGAGATAAATAACCCGCTAACTGGTGTGCTGACCTACAGCAGCTTTCTCCTGAAAAGGACAAAGGACAATCCCGAGTTGCAGGAAAACCTGGAAGTCATAGTTAGAGAAACGATACGAAGCAGGGAAATTGTCAAAAACCTGCTCGACTTTTCCCGCCAATCCCCTCCCAAAAAGCATAGTGCCGATATAAATAAGGTTTTAAAAAGCGCAATAGAAGTGGTTGCGAGTCAATTACTGCTTAAGCGGATAGAACTCGATGCGCGTTTTGATACGTCTCTACCGGAAATCAGGGTTGATGCGAATCAGATTCAGCAGGTCATTATAAATTTGCTAGTCAACGCCGCCGACGCGATTGGTGATAGCGGTGGCAAGATTTCGGTCGCCCTGTCGTTGATTTCTCTTTCGCCATACGGACTGGCGCAGATAAAGGCGGCGGTTTGTCCTAAAGGGCATGACCTTATGGATAGTGAATTGAGAATTTACGGCCTGCCGACGGTAAAGGTAAAAATTGTTTCAGGTGGGAATGTTGGTGTGGTAAACCTGGATCCGGTCTACGGAAAACACAGGCACGAATACGGAATTGAAATTGAGAAGGGGAAGGACTTGCAGGTTTTATGTCCGCAATGCAATGTCTCGTTAATTGAGGAACATGTGAATTGTCCGAAGTGCGGGTCATCGGTTTGCTGCTTTGATGTACTCTCACACGGAATGTTTGAGAGCTGCACGAATCCAGCATGTAACTGGCAAAGATGGCGGGCGATGGACGAAGCAGGGCACAAGGACTACATGGAGGTGAAAGTTAGCGATACCGGACAGGGAATTCAAAAAGAGGATTTGTCCAGAATATTCGAACCGTTTTACACCACAAAAGGGCAGCACGGGACCGGTCTGGGATTGGCGGTTATATGGGGAATAATAGATAGTCACAACGGAACGGTAAATGTGGAAAGCGAGTTTGGAAAAGGAACGACATTTACAGTTCATTTTCCTTTGGAGGGGTAAGACGACAGAGGCGTGGCGTCTTGATTCATGCGTTGAAAATGGATGCTGATTACGGGCCGTCTTTGCGGGGTAAATCTTTCTATTTTGAGGGTGTTCAAAAATTGTGTCCTCTCAGGAACGGGGTTAAGGTGAAGTGGGTGGAACGAGAAATACTGTTCGCAAATCCGAAGCCGGAAAGCATCGCGGAGGTCCAGGAACTTGCGGTTGTGCGGCATGATCCAGATCAAAACTGGCCCATAACGCTTCTGCTATAAATGTTGCGTGCTTTACGGCCGAAAGAGCGAACTCGCTTTGCTGTTGCTTGTCGCAGGGACCGGCCGTTATGCCATCGTCCGGCCAGATCTTCATTCCACATGACATGTCCATTGCAGTGTTACGCCGCGCTCGATCTCTCGGGAGCGTCAGCGCGATGTTGCGGTTTTCAGTGCTGAGTTGGTATCGGTTCATCAAATGATCGATATGACGCAGACGCGTCATACGTAGGTGGGGACGGGAAACATGTACGGTAAAAGGCTTGCAACAGTTGTGATGGCGGCATCTTTCGCTGTGGCCATGGCATTTTTCCTGGGCCAGGGCACCGCCCGGGCCGCCGGCAACGCTCTTTCCCCCGCGGACCAGCAATGCCTTGCGTGCCATTCCGCCGAGGGGTTCGAGAAAAAGCTGGCGAACGGAGAAACACTCTCCTTGTATGTGCCAGGGCCGGCGTTTGCAAAATCGGTCCATAACGCAATCGGGTGCGCTAGCTGCCACGCCGACATTACGCTTGAGAATCACCCTCCGCTCAAAGCGAACATCGCCAGCATCCGTGAAAATCAGCTCGCACTGACGAAGGTCTGTCAATCTTGTCACGCCGACATATTCAAGCAGTACGAGGGCAGTATTCATGCCGCCCTCGTCCGTGAAGGCAACCAGAGCGCGCCCGTCTGTACGGATTGCCACAATCCGCATGCAGTGATGTCCAAAGCTGAATATGACGCAGCTACCGGAACTCCGTGCAGCAAATGCCACGATCCTATCTTCAAGGCGTATGCCGTGAGCGTGCATGCCAAGGCCGGTCTGGGCTGCGCCAGTTGCCACCATGCACACGACGTGAGCGCCGCTACCACGGGGGATCGGCTAAAGAACGAATGTCTCGGGTGTCACCAAGATGTACTGGCTGCCCACCAAAAGTGGCTCCCGAACGCCGCGCAGCATTTCGAGACGGTATCTTGCCCCGCCTGCCATGCGCCGGGGGCCAAACTCAAGGTCGACCTCAGACTATACGACAATGCCGGACAGCAGCGGCTTGTGGAAAAGGTGGGCGTGCCCCAGTTCCAAAGCCGGGCCCGCTTTGCCGATGCCGAAGGCACTGGCCTGAATGCGATGGCATTGCGAAGTCTGCTGCGGGGATTCAACCAGGAGGGGATTAAAATGACGCTGCGCGGCCGTTTGGAGGCCAGCACAGGTCCTGGGGCGCATCGCCTCATGGACAAGTCCCAGGCCATCCGGAATTGCGCAAAGTGCCATCAGGCAGGCGCCAGTCCCTTCCAGAGTGTCACTGTTTCCATCGTCGGACCGGACGGCAGGCTGGTGCGCTACGGCGCGAAACACGAAGTCCTGAACTCGATTATCTCAGTCGATTCGATCGGCGGCTTCTACACCATCGGCGGCACCCGGATCAAGCTGCTCGATTGGCTGCTCGTCCTCGCGCTGCTGGGCGGCATAGGCGGGCCACTCGCCCATCTGACGATCAACTGGTACTTCAAGAGATACGCGAAGAGAATCGGCGGGGACGAGGACTCCTAAAACGCCCGACCCAAGGTCGGCAGGTGGGTTACGGTCGCCCGCCGAAGCCGATGCCTCCAAAGTTAAAGGAACAATGCAATGCCGAGAATTTACGTTCACCCGCTCCCTGTCAGGATCTGGCACTGGATCAACGCGCTCGGATTCCTGGTGATGCTGTTCACCGGGTTTCAATTGCGTTACATCGGATTGATTGATGTGCTGTCGTTCCGGACTGCGGTGGTCGTGCATAACTGGACCGGTTTTGTGCTCATCGGCAATTTCTTCATCTGGCTCCTCTTCTACCTGTTTTCGGACAAGATCCGGGTATATCACCCCGAATTAAGCCCGCTGAAGCATTTCCGCGCGACTTTCCGCCAGGCCATGTTTTACGGCTATGGCATCTTCAAGGGCCAACCCAATCCGTTCCACGTCAGCGTCTACAACAAGTTCAACTCGCTGCAGAGCATGAGTTACCAAGTCATCATGATGCTGCTGGTGCCGCTGCAGTTTTATACGGGAGTGCTACTGTGGGACGTCAAACGCTTCTCCGGCATGATCAACGCTCTCGGGGGAGTGCGCGTGGTGGACACAGCCCACGTGCTTATTTTCATCTTCTTCGCCGGATTCATTCCCTTCCACATGTACCTCGCGACCCTCGGCCATACGCGCACGGCGCATCTCAAATCCATGTTGACCGGTTACGAAGAAGTGGAGGAAGAGCAAGGTGGCGGCAAGTGAAAAACCGCGTGTTGTGAGCGGGATGGCCGAAACGAGGGAGCGCGATCGCTTAAGGAAATAACGTGCATTCGGCGGTCTGAGAAAAGGCGGGGATCCCCCCGCCTTTTTCATGGTGCGCCCGGCAGGGCGCACATACTTGGGGGTGGAAGTCCCCTACATGCCCGGCAAGGGGAAGTGTTAGCCGAACGGCAAGGGTGTCGCGGGCGACTGCGAATCTGAAGGAAGCTGAAGGCAAAGC
>Ga0307377_10001916_pt1 | contig 25261 bp, 23 predicted proteins | sample TR3MG_FD_202535 | JGI IMG/M metagenome (GOLD analysis project Ga0307377, IMG submission 202535) | Soil microbial communities from Risofladan, Vaasa, Finland - TR-3 | ecosystem: Environmental > Terrestrial > Soil > Coastal area > Acid sulfate soil | place: Finland: Risofladan, Vaasa | collected... | reverse complement strand
TGCGCACTCGGGACCATCGCTTGCCAGCAGCGCGACATCCCCGCAGGCAGCGAGGCCACGCTGTGCATCCGGCCGGAGTTCATCCGCATCGCCCGGGGCGAGAGCGGCGGCAAGAACGTGGTCAACGGCCGCGTCGAGACCCTGATCTTCGTCGGCGAGGCCTACGAGGTGGAAATCCGCGTCGGCAAGGAGCTGCTGCTCGCCAAGATCGATCCGGAAGCGGATCTCGAGGAAGGCAACGCGGTCAACTTCAGCCTGGATCCAGAGCATTGCCTGCTGCTATCCATCTGAAGCGCGGCAGAGCCGTGGCTGGTAGCCGATCGAAACTGACGTTCTCGCTCATCGGGATCGTCGGGATTCTGACCGTGGGTCCGGTGCTCATGCTGCTGCTGGGGAGCTTTTCCCAAGGGCTGACCGCCTTCGGCAGCTTCACCCTGCAAAAATACGTCGAGGCCTATACCGACCCGGCCTTTTATGAGGTCATCGTCAACACGGTGATTTTCGTCCTGGGCTCGTCGCTCGTGGCTACGGTCCTCGCCTTGTTCCTCGCCTATCTCAATAACCGCACCGACATCCCGATGAAGTTCATGTTCAGGATCATCTCCATCCTGCCGATGATGATCCCGCACCTGCTGTTCGCGGTGAGCTGGGCGCTTTTGCTCAATCCCTCCAACGGGATGATGAATCTTGCGATCAGGGACGTCTTCGACCTGGAGAACGCGCCGTTCAACATCTATTCGCTGTGGGGCATGATCCTCGTGGAGGGGCTGCTCGACATGCCCGTCGCCTATCTGATCATTGCGCCGGCGATGGCGTCCTTCGACGTGGCGCTGGAGGAATCTTCGCGGGTCTTCGGGGCGGGCACGTGGCGAACCCTGATCCGGGTGACCCTGCCGGTGCTGCGGCCGGCGATCCTCGCATCGTTCGTGCTGGGCGTGGTCCGCGGCCTCGCGGCCTTCGCCGTGCCTTCGGTCCTCGGCATGCCGGGTCGGGTCAATGTCCTGTCGACCTATCTGTACCAGATGGTCGCCACCGGCTTCGCCCCGGATTACGGCAAGGCGGCGGCGGTGGGCATGAGCGTGCTTGCAACCTCCATTACGCTGATCGTGCTCTACCGCGCGCTCACCGCGGAAAGCGAAAAGTACGTGACCATCTCCGGCCGCGGCTACCGTCCGGCCGTGATCGAGCTCAAGGCGGCGAAGCTTCCGCTGTTCACCGTGATGGCGCTGCTGTCTGTCATCCTGATCGTGCTGCCGGTGGCGGTCCTGTTCTACACCTCGCTCGTGCCCTATTCGATGGTGCCGAGCGCGCGCGCTTTTTCGCTCATGAGCTGGAAGCACTGGATCGAGGTCGTGGAAGATCCGATCTCGCTGCAGTCGCTGAAAAACAGCCTGTTCCTCGGCGTTGCCGGCGCTACGCTGGGCGTGCTCTTGTCCGTTTTCGTGGCCTACGTCATCGTCAAAGTAAAGACGCGCGCTGCCGGACTCCTCGAGTCCCTGAGCTTCCTGTCGTTTGCGTTCCCGGGCATCGTCATCGGGGTCGGGTTCATGTGGTTCTTCGTCCAGGCTCCGCTGTATGCCACCATCTGGGCGCTGCTGATCGGCTACATCGCGACCTACCTGCCTTACGGCATCCGGCCGCTGGCGAGCGCCTTCGTCCAGGTACATGCACATCTGGAAGAATCGTCCCTCGTCTGCGGCGCGAGCCCCTTGACCACCATGCGCCGGATCATCGTCCCCCTGCTTATTCCCGGCATCGTCTCGGCGTGGATCCTCATGGCCAGCATGTTCGTGCGCGAACTGACCCTGTCCGTGGTGCTCTCGCGGCCGGGAACCGAGGTCCTGGCGGTTCAGATACTGCGCTTCGCCGACGACGGCCTCTGGGGCAGACTGTCGGCCTTGGGGATAATCATGATCTTCATCTCGACCGCGCTGGTGGTCCTGGCCACGCTCGTCGGCGCAAAGTTCAGGGCAGTGGAGGGCGGGGGATAGGCGCAGCCGATTACAAAGCCTACCCGTACGCCGCCTTATGCCAGGCGAGGCACCAGGAATAGTGCAACCCGGTATGTAAGCGCCATGCTAGTGTCCCGAGTCGCTAATTCGCTGAAGAAAAGACGCCGAGAATCGACGCCATACGGCGTTGCAAATGCTCGCAAGGTGTCCAACCTTGCTGCGCTTTGCGCCTTGTCTGGCGCCGATTTCGCCGCTTTTCTGCTTCAACCTTTGTTTTCGCGTCAGCGATTTATTCAACGAACTAACGACTCGGGACACTAGATAGAGTCTGCGAGTCATCAGCGTTCTCATTTTTCAGCGCCGGATTGGTCGGTCTCGGATCGGAGGTCGGACAATGAATCCAGGTTCCCTCGCAATTGCGTCAGCGCTTGAATTGCCCCTTGGTCGGTTTTGCGGAAACCTCGCGACGCGCAATGGCGTCGGCCAGATTGCGCACGCCGATGGCGCAAGCGCGGTTGGACATCACCTGCTCGAAGCTCAGGCGCCGCGAGAGCTGCAGCCGCGTATAGGCCAGGTGCAGAACCGCTTTGCTGTCGAGACTTGCCGCCGGATTGAAGGCCAGAGGAATTTGTTTTCCGGAAACGGACTGGATGCGGTGGCGCATGGCGAGCTTCCCCCGAAATTCAATTTTCCTAGCTATCTGTAAGCAACGCGCATGCCCGAAGCCCTTTCTCTCTGTTCTCAAACCGTTAGCGAATGGGGAGTGGCGTTCCGGCGCAACGTTATGGCGCAATGCCGCAGAAAGGTGCTTCGGCTTGGTGCGGGATGGAGGATCGCGCGGTAGGTACGCTTTTGCACGAGCCAATGCGAAGTCGCTCAACGCACTGCATGATTGACCCTGCCCGTGGTTGGCCCATGTTGGACCTGGACATCAGATCCGTAGGCTTTGATGCGCTGGCGACGTCGGTCGAGCGGCAAGCCGCTCGACGCGAGCCGCTGCTGCATCATCCTGCCCTATGTCGTCGGCGACGGGCAATCGACCGAATCGTCCTGCGGTCCGGGCGGGGAAACCGCGCTACCCTGGAAAGATATTTTTCTTCACGACTGCATGAACCCCCCAGTTGCCGTCGACAACCTGGGTAACTCCAAAATCGACAGCTACTGACATAAGGGAGATTGCCTCGTCTTCGTTTAACGCTTTGGCGGTCATCAAGAAATGGCGCATCTTGTGATACGCATCGCGCATGGCGCGGTCCAAAGAGGATTTGGCGAAAATCTCGCTTTGAGCGGCACTTCCCAATTCGGCGAGGTAGTTCGCATAGCTAAATCCGTGGACAAGCCACTCGTCCTGGGTTTCCAGCAGCGGGTAGTGCAAATCAAAGAGTGGCGTCCCTGCCACGGCATCCTTCTTATGCAAAATGAATTGAAAAGTGCCGGTAAGCGAGCATTCTATCGCTGTACCACACAGCTCTGAATCTCCTTGCGAAGCATGAGGGTCCCCTACAGAAAACATTGCCCCGGCTACGGCGACTGGATAATAGACAGTCGCTCCTTTACCAATACGCCAATTGTCGATGTTACCCCCCGTATAGTTTGGGGGAATCGACGACACCAGTTCCGCTTCGCCTGGCGCGACGCCGATCGTTCCGAAGTGCGCTCTCACCGGGACACGAATGTCTTTCAAGACATCATTATTCTTTACGACGGTTCGGTGGTCCACGGGCACCCCGGGGTAGTCTATCGTCGGATGAACGACCCCAAACGGATCGGTTTGCGGCGTCCAGCGATAGTTGTATACCGCGCGTGCCCAATTCCTTTCCCCAGAAGCATCGAGTTCGTAGATTGTTATCACCTCGCGCTTTTTGGGTTCGGTTATCGTATCTCCGTATTGGAAACCCCAGTTGGCGGCCGCATTGCTTCCAAATGTCTTGCCCCGATAGATCGGGTTAGCGCTCGGCCTGGGTTTAACATCGATAATTCTTACCTCCAGGATGTCCCCGGGCGCGGCGTCTCTAATGTGAACAGGCCCGGTGCAAATATGAACGCCCAGCCCACCGCCGGCACCCACCGCCGCATTCATTTCACCAACACCCCGGCGATCTACGGCTTTGCCGCTTTTGTCCCAACGAAATACGCTCTCAGCCCCTGGATCCCCGTGCACCATACGTTCAGCGTCATCGTTCGCGTGATGCGTGAGGGTTTCGATTGTCACGTAATCACCCGAGTCGATTTCGATGACGGGTTTGGCTGAACGACTAAAGTACCCCCACAGGACCGTTTCCTTGCCCGCTGGAATGTAGTGATGTGTGGATATACTCGCTTGACGACCCTTGATCTGTCGCGCGCCGGAAGGTGCACCGGCCGAGCCCGTTGCGCCAATCGAAATCTTGGCGGCCTTGGCTGCACCTTCTTCAGTCAGCAGGGCACGACGCGATACCTCGACAGCCTCATCGATATCGTGTTCATTATGTGGTGTTGAACCGTGTTGACAATCCGAATTGCATATATGGTTACTCATGCTGTCTGCCGCTTTGGTTGATTGATGAAATTTCGAAATTGAGATTATTTTTCGCTGGCAATTCAAGAGTGCTTTTCCATCAGCCTTTCGTGGGAATTCCTGCAATAAGGTCAATTTCCACGAGGGCTCCGACGGCAAGTCCATTGACGCCGACGCAAGTGCGGCTTGGCAATGGCCCGCTAAACCAGCTGCCGTACGCGGTGTTGAAGGCGGCGTAATCATCGAAGGAAGTAAGGTAGACACGAACCATCAAAGCATCGTCTAGGGTTAGCCCGAACTGGGACAGAACGGCCTCAAGGTTGCGACGCACCTGCGTGGCTTGCGCGACGATTGCGCCGGCCACCAATCTACCGGTGCCAGGATCGGTCGGCATTTGTCCGGTCACGAACAGAAGATCTCCCCATCGAGTTGCATGCGCGAACGGCCCCACCTTGGGCGGTACTCCATTGCCCGAGGAGAAGGAGAACGTTTGCTTGCTGACAGTCATGCCGGGACTGCTGCGGCGTAATCTGCGCCCATAACGCTCAGAAATCGGGCGGTGAGAGGGTGCTTGGGGCTTGTCAGCACATCGTTGGCGGGACCTTCCTCCGTCACCGTGCCATTACTCAGAAATACCACCCGGTCCGCGATTTCCTTTGCAAATCGTACTTGATGCGTCGAAATGATCATGGTCAAACCGTCTTCAGTGGCCAGTTTCCGGATGACTTCCAATACCTCATTCACCAACTCCGGGTCCAGCGCAGACGTGGGTTCGTCTAGCAGCAAAAGACTTGGCCGTGGGGCCAGTGCGCGCGAAATCGCCACGCGTTGCTGTTGTCCGCCTGAGAGATGTCGGGGCAAAGCATGCGCGCGGTGACTCAAGCCTACGCGTTCCAGCAATTCGTGGGCCCGTTGATCGGCTTGCGCCTCGGACATGCCATGAATCCATTGCAGAGGGCCGGATACATTTTGCAATGCGGTCAAATGGCTGAACAAATTGAACTGCTGGAACACCATGCCTACGCCGAGAGCGGCACGCTGTTTGGCTACTTCCGTCGGTGTTAAAAGAACTCCGCCTTCCGCGTATCCGACTCGGCGTCCGCAAATGCGAACGACGCCATCGTCCCATTCCTCCAATCGATTGATGCAGCGAAGCAGCGTACTCTTTCCGGATCCGCTGGGACCCAGAAGCGCCACGACTTCTCCCGTCCGAACCGTCAAGTCCAGCCCATTGAACACCGGGTGCTTGCCAAAGCGCTTTGACAGGTTTTGAACCTGGACCACAATCTTGCCCTGCGCGAGCTCGGCGGAACGCGCCGCCCGATCCTTGCGCGATATCGGCGTCACGACGGCCGAGGGGGGCTGCTCCTTTGCAGCAATGCGTTCGGAAGTGGCACTATTCGCCGGCTGAGCAGGCCCGGCAGCTAATCCCCCCGCAGTCTTTGTCCATATCCGAGAGAACCACTGCAAAAGCGGATGTTGTGATGGTATTCGGTCCAGGTCCAGCAAATAATCCGCAAGCAGTTGCAGTCCGCCAACCGCACTGGTGAGCAATAGGTAGATCACCCCGGAGGCAAAGAAAATTGAGAAGAAGTCGAAAGTAGAGGACGCAAGCTGGGTACTGCGCAGAGTCAACTCCGGGACAGAAATTATCGACGCAAGAGAAGAGTTTTTAAGTGCACTCACGGATTCGTTTCCGAACGCGGGAATCATGGTTCGGATAGCCTGCGGGGCGATAATGCGACGCATCAGGACCAGGGATGACATACCCAAGGCTTGGCCTGCCGCGACTTGCCCGCGATCCACGCCCAATATTCCAGACCGTAGCATCTCAGCAATAAACGGGGCCTCATTGGCAGCCAATGCGAGCCCCCCTGCGGCAACCGCGCTGAGCTTCAATCCAATATGGGGCAGCGCATCATAAGCAAACACCATTTGCAATATGAGTGGCGTGCCGCGAAAGATGACAGCATAAGTCCGGGCGAAACCGGACAACCAGCGATGGCGAGACATTTGCATGCCCGCCAGTATCATACCCAGCAACAATCCTCCTGCAAGGCCCAGCCCAGTCACCTCCAGCGTGAGCACAATCCCTCGAAGGAGGTAATCCAGGGTAATGTAATGAAGGAAGAGTTCCATTTTTTCGCTAACTGAAATGAATGCCCCCCGGCAAAGGCGGGGGGGTTACCTCGCTGAATTATTTGCTGCTAATTACCCGTGGTGCCTCTAGGGCGCCTGCATCAAGCGACCACTTCTTGAGCAGGGCGGTCTCCACTCCGCTTTTTTGGATCTCAGTCAGCGCAGCGACGATTGCATCGCGGAGTTGCGGATTGTTCTTCGGTACGCCAATTCCGATAAAGTAGGGCAAGGTGACAGCAACTGCCTTGCTGAGTTTGTCCGGATAAGCTTTGACTGCTTGGTCAACTGTATTGACGTCGTTGATGTAGGTATCTGCACGGCCCGCCAGGATCGCTTGAATGCAGTCCGCATTGTTGTTGTACAGCTGCAGACCGGGCGCGGGCTTACCCGCGGCCTTGCATGCGCCGGCCAAGTTCTGAACCAACGGGACTTCGACAAAGCCGGTGTTCTCTGCAGCGGTTGTCCCGCACATCGATACGTTGATCCCGGAAATCTTCTTCGGATTGCCCTTTGCCACGAGCACACCGTCAGAAACCTTGGAGTACGTGACGAAATCGACAGCTTTAGCGCGCTCCTCAGTGGCGTAAATGTCCGAAATAATCAAATCCGCCTGCCCGCCCTGCATCGTGGGAATCAATGCCGCGAATGCGACAGGTTTATAGCTAACGGTGAATCCGAGGCAACGCCCGAACTCCTCCGCCAGATCGATATCGAACCCGATATATTTGCTGGGGTCTTTTGGATCGAGCGACTCGTAACCCGGCGTATGCGGATTTATCGCGTCAACAAGCGTCTTACCTTTGAGCTGCGGAAACTTCGCTTGCAATGCCAGGCACGCCTTTGAGGGCACGGAGCTTGCCGCTGCTGCATACCCCGGACTGGCGACGACTGCTGCACAGACTATAGTCAGCAAAGCCTTCGACAGCCAACTGATCGGCGAAAGGGGCTTCTTTATTGCAGCTTGCTCTCGCGTGTTAAGAACTTCCTGATGCTTAGGCATTACAGTTTCTCCCGGTTGATGTGATTGAACGCAGGAGAAGCTTGAGCACGTTACGTGCCATGTGTAAAAAAGCGCTTCTGCGCAATGACTTCAAGAAACAGACGGCCGCTGCCGTTGGCGCAGCACGCACTAAAGGATCGCAAAATGGGCGGGAACGCACTGCTTTAGGGCGGCTCGCCGCCCTGGCAAGATGGTTTCAGTCGCGCGGCATGCAGGCGCAGCTGCTGTAGTTCAAGCTCGCCGGCATCGAAGGCAACAGGCGCTCTATGAATGTGCGCCGACCGCCGCCCAGCGCGAGTCGGGCCGAGGGCGATCAAAGGAAGGTCGAAGCGCCACAGATTAGTCGCTCAAGCAGGGTACGTCCTGCCACAACGTTCTCACTGACAACATCAGACCTTGCCCAATAGCGCTTACATATGAGGCGATCTGATCTCAGGCAGTAACATTCCATCTCGGGAGCAAGTTTCAACGGACTGTCAGGACGTCGGGATTGACGACGTTGATCGGCGCGCCGGCTGCATAGGCGAGAATCTGATCGAAGATGTCGCCGAACTGGAGTTCGTAATCTTCGCGCGTGACGTAGCCGATGTGCGGCGTGCAGACTACGTTGTCCATGCGCAGCAGCGGGTGATCAGGGTCGAGCAGCGGTTCCTCTTCGTACACGTCCACCGCCGCCATGCCCGGCCGGCCGCGCTGCAGCGCCGCCACCAGCGCGCCGCGCTCGATCAAGGGCGCGCGGCTGGTGTTGACGAGCAGGGCCGTTGGCTTCATGCGCGCGAGGTCGTCCGCCTTGACGGTACCGCGCGTCGATTCGTTCAGGCGCAGGTGCAGGGAGACGACGTCGCAGCGCTCGAACAAGGCCTCTTTGCTGGGTGCGACCGCATGACCGTCCGCCTGCGCGCGCACGCGCGACGCTTCCCGCGCCCAGACCAGCACGTCCATCCCGAATGCTTTGGCGAAACCCGCGACCACGGCGCCGATCCGGCCATAGCCGTATATGCCCAGCGTCTTGCCGCGCAGGCTGAAGCCGACGTCGCTCTGCCACTTTCCGGCGCGCAGCGCTGCCATCTGCTGCGGAATCCGGCGCATGGCGGCGATGAGCAGCCCCCAAGTCAGCTCCGCGGTGGCATACGATGGCGTGTCGGCATGCTGGTTCGAGGAGACGACCACCCCGCGCCGGGTGCAGGCGTCGACGTCGATGTGCGGAAACACACTGCGCTGACTGATGAGCCTGAGTCCGTCCAGGCGGTCGATCAAGGGCGCGCGGATTTGCGTCCGCTCGCGGATCAGCACCAAGGCTTCGGTGCGCGCCAGCCGCCGCGCAAGCGTGTCGACGTCCTGCACGTGGTCGTTCCAGATTTCGACCTCGTGGCCGTCGAGCTTGCGAAAGCAGGCGAGCGTGCGCACGGTGTCTTGGTAATCATCGAGGATCGAGATCTTCATGCAGCGAGGCTCCACCGTCGTTTCCCTGGGTCGGTCGCAAATTGTTTTGCGCGATGCCTGACGATTTTAGCAACTTCATCGCCCGCACCGGAATGGCACGCGCTTTGCTCCTGTAGGGACGCGTAGCGGGAAACGACGCGGGCGTGCCGTTGCCGGGAGAATTGCGCACCGGCATGATGCTTTCCGCCCACGCTCCGCACTGCAGGAGTGCGCGCGCGGCACCGCGTGCCTGACCAGCGCGTCACGCCAGGCAAGCCACTTATCAACCGTCAAATGGAGAACGCAGCATGAACCGCAACGACGTAACCGAAATGATCGTCGCCGCCAAGGTGCAGAAGGGCATCAAGTGGAGCGATGTCGCCAAGAAGATCGGCCTCGCCAAGGAGTGGGTCACCGCCGGCTGCCTCGGCCAGATGGCGTTCGACAAGAAACAGGCCGCCATCATCGGCAAGACCTTCGGCCTGCCCGCGGAGGCGGTGGCCCTGCTGCAGACTGTTCCCTACAAGGGCTCGCTGCCGAGCGCGGTGCCGACCGATCCGCTGATCTACCGCTTCTACGAGCTGGTCAACGTGTACGGCAGCACGATCAAGGAGCTGATCCACGAGGAGTTCGGCGACGGCATCATGTCGGCGATCGACTTCAAGATGGACGTGCAGCGCGAGCCGAACGCCGCCGGCGACCGCGTGAACATCGTCATGTCGGGCAAGTTCCTGCCGTACAAGACCTACTGACCGGCCGGGGGCGGCCGGCCGGTGCCTTCGGGCGCGCTTTTTGCGCGGCCGGTCCTTGCCCTGCGCTTCAGGCGGCCTTCTGCGCCTTCTGCCCGGAAACGTCTCTGGTGGTCCAGTCGTAAGCCGGCAGCGTCAGGAACTCCACGTATTCCCCGGTCGTGAGCCGATCGAAGAGCCGCGCGGCTTCCTCGTATTCGCCGGCCTCCCACGCTTTGGCACCGAGCAGCGCCTTAACCTTGGGCAGCTCCTCGGCCAGCAGCTCGCGGAACAATTCGGCGGTGACCTTGCGGCCGTCGTCGAGCCCCCCTTTTGGGCTGCGGATCCATTGCCAGATTTGCGAGCGCGAGATCTCGGCGGTCGCCGCGTCCTCCATCAGGTTGTAGACCGGCACGCAGCCGTTGCCGGCCATCCATGCGCCCAGATACTGGATGCCGACCGAGATGTTGTTGCGCAATCCGCCTTCGGTGATCGGCTGCATCGGCCGAAAATCCAGCAGATCCTTGGTCGTGTAGTTCACGTCCGGCAGCTGCTTTTCGCGCTGGTTCGGCTGCGGCATGTACTGGTCGAATACGTCTTTCGCGATCGCGACCAGGTCCGGATGCGCGACCCAGGTGCCGTCGCAACCGTCGGTAACCTCGCGCAGCTTGTCGGCGCGTACTTTCGCCAATGCGGCCTCGTTCGCGACCGGGTCGTTCTTGATCGGGATCTGCGCCGCCATGCCGCCCATTGCATGCGCGTTCCTGCGGTGGCAGGTCTTGACCAGCGTCAGCGCGTAGGCGCGCATGAACGGCGCCGTCATCGTGACCTGCGAACGGTCGGCAAGGCAGAATTCGGGGTTGACGCGGAATTTCTTGATGCACGAGAAAATGTAATCCCAGCGTCCGATATTGAGGCCCGCGGAGTGCTCGCGCAGCTCCCACAGGAATTCGTCCATTTCGAAAGCGGCGAGCACCGTTTCAATCAGCGGGGTGGCCTTGACCGAGCCGCGCTTCACGCCGAGCTCGTCCTGCGCAAAATTGAATATGTCGTTCCACAGTCGCGCCTCGAGGTGCGACTCCATCTTCGGCAGGTAGAAGTAGGGGCCCGTGCCGCGCGCGAGCGCCTCTTTCGCGTTGTGGAAGAAGTACAGCGCAAAATCGAACATCGCGCCGGAGACCGGGCGGCCGTCGATCAACACGTGCTTGTCGTCGAGGTGCCAGCCGCGCGGGCGCACCATCAGCACCGCGGTTTTGTCCTTGAGGCGGTAATGCTTGCCGTTCTGCTCGAATGTGATCGACCTGCGCACGGCATCGCGCAGATTGATCTGGCCCTGCACCAGGTTGTCCCAGGTCGGGGCGTTCGAATCCTCGAAGTCCGCCATGAACACACTGGCGCCCGAGTTGAGCGCATTGATCACCATCTTGCGGTCGGTCGGGCCGGTAATCTCGACACGGCGATCCTGCAGGTCGGCAGGGCAGGGCGCAACGGTCCAGTCACCGTTGCGGATATGCGCGGTCTCCGGCAGGAAGTCCGGCAGCTTGCCCGCGTTGAACTCCAGCTGCCGTCGGGCGCGCGCCGCGAGCAGTTCGCGGCGGCGCGGTTCGAAACGGCGCGACAGTTGGGCGAGAAAGGCCAGCGCCTGCGGTGTGAGGATCTCGGCGTACTGCGGCGTGATTCTGCCCAGCACCTCGACCCCCGGCGAATACGATGCTCCTTGTTTCATGCGAACGGCTCCTTAATCGGCAGTAAAGAGTTCAGGCCAGTCCGATTGCCGGCTGATTCGGTCGCCCGAGCTGCCCGTCCCGCCTGCCGCTGCGGGACGCGCATACCCTGGAACCCAATCGGCTTCGGCTCAACCCACGGCGGCGATTTTGACCGGCGCGTCGTGGAACTGCGCTTCCTCGGTCGAGCCCGACAGGGCGGTGGTCGAAGACTGCTTGCCCTGGACGACCTGCGTCACCGCGTCGAAATAACCGGTGCCGACCTCGCGCTGATGCTTCGTCGCCGTGTAGCCGCGCTTCTCGGCGGCAAACTCGGCATCCTGCAGGCGCACATACGCGGTCATTTGTTCTTGCGCATAGCCCGACGCCAGCTCGTACATGCCGTAGTTGAGCGCGTGGAAGCCGGCGAGCGTAATGAACTGGAACTTGTAGCCCATTGCGCCGAGCTCGCGCTGGAATTTCGCGATCGTCGCGTTGTCGAGGTTCTTGCGCCAGTTGAAAGACGGCGAGCAGTTGTAGGCGAGCATCTTGTTCGGATGGACCTTACGGATCGCCTCGGCGAATTTTCTGGCGAACGCAAGATCGGGCGTCCCGGTTTCGCACCAGATCAAATCGGCGTACGGGGCATAGGCAAGACCGCGCGACACCGCCTGGTCGAAGCCCGCGCGCACGCGGTAGTAGCCTTCCGCCGTGCGCTCGCCGGTGAGGAACGGCTTGTCGTTTTCGTCGACGTCGCTGGTGACGAGCGTCGCAGCTTCCGAGTCGGTGCGCGCCAGCAATACGGTGGGCACGCCCATGACGTCCGCCGCGAGGCGCGCGGCACAGAGCTTTTGCACCGCTTCCTGTGTCGGCACCAGCACCTTCCCGCCCATGTGGCCGCATTTCTTCACCGACGCCAGCTGGTCCTCGAAGTGCACACCCGCCGCGCCGGCCTCGATCATCGCCTTCATCAGTTCGTGCGCGTTCAGCACGCCGCCGAAGCCCGACTCCGCGTCGGCGACAATCGGCGCAAACCAATCCACCGAATCATCGCCCTCGGCGTGGTGCAACTGGTCTGCGCGCATGAGCGCGTTGTTGATCCGGCGCACCACGCTGGGCACGCTCGAAACCGAATACAGCGATTGGTCGGGATACATCTGGCAGGAATCGTTCCCGTCCGCCGCAACCTGCCAGCCCGAAAGGTAGATGGCCTTCAGCCCCGCCTTCACCTGCTGCATTGCCTGATTGCCGGTCAGCGCGCCGAGCGTGTTCACGAAAGGCGTGGTGGTGAGCAGGCGCCACAGCTTGTCGGCGCCGCGGTGGGCGAGGGTGTGTTCGATGTGCAGCGACCCGCGCAGGCGGAACACGTCCTCGGCCGCATAGCCTCGCTTGACATCGCGCCAGCGGGGGTTCTCTTTCCAGTCATCCTCGATTGCCTCGATGGCAGCGGCGTGCTTGCTCGGGTTATTGCTCATGGTCCGTCTCCTTGGGTGTTAAGTGGGTGAGCACACCGTAATCCAGGCAATGTGTGAAATCCACATAATAAAAGTTGACAATGTTAATTTCACTCCTATAAGCTTACGAAACTTCACAGGGGCATCTTTACCGGAGGGCGGACCAAGCGTGGACCAAATCGTCAGGAACAAGCACTTCCTCGGGGCCAAGCTCCGGGCGCTGCGAAAAGAGCACCGAATTACGCTCGACGACCTATCCGAGCGCTGTGCGCAGATTGATCCGCAGTCTGCGCCGTCGGTGTCCTACCTCAGCATGATCGAAAGCGGGCGCCGGAGTCCGTCTCAGGCGATGCTCGCCCTGATCGCGGGTGTGTTTCAGCGCACGCCTAAGTGGTTTCTCGATCAGAACGCGGAGTTCACTCCGGCAAATCGCGAAGACGCAGCCGGCGGCGCGGCGGGGATTCCATTCGAGCCTTCGTTTCTTTTCTCCAAGAACCTGCTGCAGGCCGCGATCCCCGAGCTTTTGTCGCAGACCGGGACCACCGGGCGTCAGTTCGCGCATCTGTTGATCCGCGCGCATCAGGAGACGTCGCGCAACGAATTTCCCGATCTGGAACGCACCGCCGAAAAGATCGGCAAGCGGGCGCTTCCGCTCAAGGTCGACGATCTGATGGCGCTGTGCAAGCGCCATGGCCTCGAGATTCGCTGGTTCGAGCGCAAACCGGCGCCTGTGCGGGGCAGCCACAACGGGGCGCGCAGCGTGATGCGGTCCTTTTTCGATGCTCCCGACACCGTTTATCTGAACAAAGCCCTGCAGGCGGATCCGGCGCGCCTGAAGTTCGATCTCGCATCTCACATCGGGCACAAGGTGTTGCATGGAGGCGACGGACTCAAATCGCCTCACGCTTCGGGAGCGGAAATGGGCGAAAGCCAGGACAGCGCCTCGCCCTATAACGCAGGCATCGAGGCAAGGGATGTTCTGCTCGCATGGAGAGATTTCGAATGCAGTTTCTTCGCCGGTGCCCTGCTCTGTCCGAAAGTGCCGTTCCGCCGCTTTCTGATCAGAGAGCGTTATCGGATCGAGGCGAGGCGGGCGTTGGAGCTTACCCCGGCCGTCATCATGCGGCGGATGACCAAGGTGTCCCCTTATCCATACTGGCACTTTTTCGATGCGACCGCGCCGGGGCGCCTGCGCGCCGTGTACCGGGGCAACGGCATCCCGCTGCCATGGGGCAACATGTCGCAGGCGACCGATCCGTGCGCGCACTGGGCGGTGTTCCGCATGTTCGGCAATGCCCGCAACGACTCGCATTCACAGATTTCCGTGCTTAAAGTAAACGATCGGTGGCAACTATACTGTTGCCACACGCTACGCACCCACGACATGGCCGGAATGCCGCACGTGCTTTCGGTCGGGGTCGACCTGGGTCCTGCGCTGTTCGCGAACGATGCAAAGGGAGCCGAGATCGTGGACAGCATCGCGGATGACTGCATTCGTAAGGGAGGCGAGGCGAAGATAGGTCGCGCTGCGGTGGAGGCCATACGCGCCGTCGCCAATATCCTCAGCATCGCCTGGGTCGAGGAGTCCCTAGAGCAACCCGCCCGCATTATCTGTTCCCGCAGCTCGCGCTGTCCGCGCCAGGGGAAATGCAACGTGGCTCCGGTGGCCCATGCCGGCGACATCACGGACATTAAACGGGAAATTCTCAGCGCAAGGGGATAGTGGCATACGCCAAACCACTTCTCCTATCGGCTAAGGCCGTCGGCCGGGTGCGCGCTAGCGGACGGTCAGAAATAGTACCTCGCCAGCGCCTGCCACAGGCGCCGTTGCGGCACTGCGCCGTAGGTGCTTCCGGGCTCGCCCGTATCGAGTTGGGATTGCAGCGCGATATCGACGCGGGGCCAGTGATAGCGCGCTTCCAGCCATTGCAGCCGGCTATGGTCGACGAGATCGTGGCGCACCATGGCAGTGAGGTCGAGGTTCTTCACCAGCGCGTCCTTCCAGACAGCGTAAAGAAACAGGTTGTCGCGCGTCGGCAATTCCTGCAGCTTGGTGACGAAACTGCGGTAGCGTCCGTAGGCCGCGGGCGGGCCGTGCCGCAGCGATTTCCACGCGGCTTCATCCATGCCGGCGCCGTTGTATTCGTACTCCGCGGTGAACGAAATGTTGTTCTGCGTCGTATAGGTCAGTCCGGTCGACAGCTGCGAACGGAAAGCCGCATCGTCCGGCCGTAGCAGCGCCTGCGCTGCGAGCGAGGGCGCGCGCCCCCCCGACCATTCGAGGTAAGCGACCGTGGAATCATTGGGCAAGGCGGTCAGGTTCATGCCCAGCTGCGGCGACTGTCCGGCCCCGCCGGAGAGCAGCCATTGCGGACTGAGCGTGTCGGACACCTTTTCGCTGAGAGCGATCTGCCAGCGGTCGTGCCGATTGGTCGCGCCAAAGTCGGGGTTAAAGTCGGCGCTGCTGGGCTGGTCGGCGAGCCTGGGCGAATAAAGCGCCGTGAGCGATCCGCCGTTCCACAGGGTCTGGCCGCGCAGCATCGCGCTGCCGAGGCGGTTTTCGCGCAAGCTGTGGGGGTCGAGCGAGACGACGGTACGCAGCGCGCCGGCGCGAAAATAGTCGGTCGGGTTGTAACCCATGGCGACGCCGTTGCGCGCGTTGATGCGCCCCAGGTCGGCGATACGATCCGGCGCCGCCTGCCAACTCAGGTAGGCCTCTTTCAGCGTGTTGTAATCGCTGTTGCCGGCGGCACCGTCGCTGCGGTTCAGGTCGAGGCGGTCGGCGAATACGGCGCGCCAGCCGGGGGCGAAGGTCTTGTCGAATCTGGCGTCGAGCGAGGCGCGCGAGCCGTGCACCGCGAGTCCAGGGCCTTGCGGTCGCCACTCGCTCACGGCCGCTTCCGTGTACACCTGCCAGTCGCCGCCCTGTTCCGCCGTCGCCTTGGTCTGGTCGGCGAGCAACAGCGCGGCGTCGTCGTCGTCGGCCAGTGCCGGCGCCGCCGCCAGCAGCAGCAGGGGCAGCAACAGGGCGCGCACGCGCTACTCGGGTTTGAAGCGCGGCAGATAGTCGCGCTGCAGCCAGGCCTCCGGCACCTCGCGCCAGGCGTAGTCGCTGTAGCGCATCACCGTCACCCAGTTCGGATCCAGCCCGTCGATGATCACGGTTTCAGTCGGCCGCTCCGCGCCCAGTTGCGGCTGGTAGCGCCGGTAGTAGGCCGTCTTCAGCAGTTGTCCGCTCTCGGTGTAGAAGCGCGCCTTGACCGGCCGGCTGTTGGACGCATCGATCCACATTTCGATGTGGTGGTAGGTCACGTCCGGGGACACGGCGGCCAGCGCGAGCTTGTAGCAGCGCCGGCTCTGGCGATCGCCGTCGAGGATGCTTTCTTCGCCCGCCAATTGCGCCTTGTAGTCTTTCGCCAGATTGACCGTGACCACGTCGCCGTTTGCGGCCTGTCCGAGCAGGCGCTGTTGCGGCGAGAGGCGGATGCTGGCCTTGGAGGACGGATCGTAGAACCACAGGTCGTTGCCGTTCTTGAGCATCAGCTTGTTGGCGTCGCGCGCCGGCGCGACAAAGCGGATCAGGCTGCGGAACTGCCCGCTGTTGGCGTCGGCTTTCGAATAGACCGTGAGCGTATTGCTGTCGACCTGCCTCGCGTTGCGGTATTCCACCAGCACCACGGTGAGCGCGAACGGTTTGCCCGGATTGCGGATCGCATCGCTCGCGGCGAGGATCGCCTGCGCGCTGGGGGCGGCTGCGGCGTTAGCGCTTGCCGCAATCAATATGCCCGCCGTGATCAGTCGTTTCAACGTCATCGCATCCTCTCCTTCCTATACATGCCTGAGCGCGTCGACGATGAGCATGCGCGCTGCGCGCCGCGCCGGCCACCAAGCCGAGATGACCGCCACCAGTACCAGCCCGGCGGCGGTGCCGAACATCATCCTCGTTTCTCCCCATACGCGTACGGACAGGGGCACCGGATCGGCCTGCCCCGGGGGCAGCCAGGTCAGACCGGCGTGGTTCACCAGCCACGCGACGATGAGCGCGACGACCACGCCGGCCGCTGCGCCGATTGCGCCGAGCACCAGTGCCTCGCTCATGAACAGCCGGCGGATGCCGGAGCGGCGCAGGCCCATGGCGCGCAGCGTGCCGATCTCCGTGGTGCGCTCCATCACTGCCATGCTCATGGTGTTGCCGACCGTGAACAGCACGATCGCGCCGATCAGCACCGCCATGAAGCCGAAGATCGCCGCGAACATTCCCACCGCCTGACCGTAGAACGGATTGAGGGCTTCGAAGTCCTGCACTTCCAGCGGCTCGCCCTTGAGCGTCGTCGCGAGCAGCTGCTCGAGGCGCGCCTTCGCCGCCGGAATCTGGCTGGTGTGGTGAAGCTGCAGCACGACCGCCGTGGCCTGCGGTTTCTCGTTGCCGTAGAGCAGGCGCTGCGCCTGAGCGAGGTGCATGCCGACGAACATGTCGTCGAACTCCTTGAAACCCTGATGCTCTGCCTTGACCACGTGCAGCGAGGCGACGTTCGGCGCGCCGTGGACATTGGCCGCGAGCAGCTCGATGCGCGCTTCGTTCTGCGGCGCCTTCGGCCGTGCTTCCAGCGCCGCCAGCGCAGTGACGTCGGCCGGTGCGGCGGCGCCGGCCGGTGCAGCGGCGCCCTGCGCCGCCTCGGTCTGCTTGCGGCCGGGGCAGTTCGGCACCTTCAGCGGCCCGCATAATTCCAGCACGCGCGCCACGCCCGTGCCGACGACCACCGCGTCCTCGGCGGTGCCCGTGAGCGCGGTGTCTCCCGGATGGAAAGGCAGGTCGTAGTCGTTCCAGCGCCGCATGCGGTTGCGGTCGGCGACGACAAGTCCGGTGCCGATGATGGTGCGCGAAACGCCCGCGGCGTAATTGCCGGCGATGCCGCCGAGCGAGATCGTCGGCGTCACCACGGCCAGCATCGGCGCGAGCACCGGGTCGTGCGAAACCACGTCGATCACATCCTGGTAATCGGCGATGCCGTAGGCGGCGGGGTTGCCGGTGCCGTAGAGAAAATAGTCCTTGCGCTGGATTTGCAGGTGGCCGCCGCGCATGACGTAGCCGGTCTGCAGCGAAAGCGTGATGTTGCGGGCGTAGCCGCCGAACACCAGAATCGTGACCGCGCCAATGACCATGGCGATCAGCGTCGTGAGCGAGCGGCGGCGGTTGCGCAACAGGTTGCGCAGGGCGAGCGACAGGGTCCTCATGCTGCGCGCCGCACGATGTTTTCGATGCGGCCGTCGCGGATCATCACCGCGTCGTCCGCCTCGGCCATCACCTTGGGATCGTGCGAGGAGAACACGAAGGACACGTGCAGCTCGCGCTGCATCGTGCGCATCAGCGCGATGATCGCCGCGCCGGTGTGGCTGTCGAGGTTCGCGGTCGGCTCGTCGGCGAGCACCAGGTTCGGCGACGGCGCGAGCGCGCGCGCAATCGCCACGCGCTGGCGCTGCCCGCCGGAGAGCTGTCCGGGAAGATTGCGCGCCTTGTCCGCGATGCCGACCGCTTCGAGCAGCGTCGCCACCCGCTGTTTGCGTTCGGCGGCGGCCATGCGCGTGAGCAGCAGCGGATATTCCACGTTCTCCTCGACTGTCAGCACCGGCAGCAGATTGAAATTCTGGAAAATGAAGCCGAGGTGGCGCGCGCGGAAGTCCGACAGCGCGTCGTCCGACAGCTTTTGCACCGCTTCGCCGGCGACGACTAATTCGCCGCGATTGGGCTGGTCGATGCAGCCGATCAGGTTCAACAGCGTGGTCTTGCCGCTGCCCGACGGGCCGGAAATCACGGTAAAGCAGTTGGGACGGATCTCGAGGTCGATGTCGACCAGGGCCGGAACGTCGACCGCATCCAGGTGATAGGTCTTACTGATTTGATTCATGGTGACGACATTCATCGGGGCCTCGGGGTTTTGGGCTGGCATGGCGACATCCTAAACAGCCTTTGCCGCGCGGCCAAGCGCGATGCGACGAAACACTGAGATTGGAGCGCCAGACGCTGCAGGCCGGCGCGAACCGCGGCGAGCATCCGGCTCGCGTCGAGAAAAGCGGATTGATTCTCGTGTCGCTTCGCATTACACTGCCACCGAGCAGAAACTAGAAGCGCGCACACAGAAGCGCGCATGCGCGCCGCAGGCGCTCCGAGCCGGAGCGCCGTCGCAGCCATCAGTGGGGAGAAGTCACCGGGCATTCGCAGCCAGTCACGCAGTATCGCGCCCGGTGGAGAAGCCAAACCGAGGTCTTCTTTTCAGAGGAGTGGCAAATCATGAGACGTATCGTTCCGTTGGTTACATCCTTGATCTTCGCCGGCGCCTTGGCGCTGAGCCTCCAGGCGAGAGCCGCGAGCAGCAAGCCGATCCTGATCGGTCTCGACACACCGATCCAGCTCCAGGTGGGCAAGGACACGGTAGCTGCAGTGAAAATGGCGGTCGACGAGATCAACGCCAAGGGCGGCGTGCTCGGGCGCAAGCTCGCCTACGTCGCGGCTGACGAGGGCACTGACCCCCAGCTCGGCGTGAGCGCCATCAACAAGCTCACCTCCGACGACCACGTCAACGTCCTGATCGGGGGCTACGACAGCGGCGTAACGTTGGCGGAGGAGCCGCATATTGCGCAGTCGAAGACCATCTGGATCGGGGTCGGCTCGGCCTCGCCCAACATCACCGCGCTGGTCGGCAAGGACTACGACAAGTACAAATACATCTTCCGCGTCAATCCGCTCAATTCAGCGCTGCAGGCGGCGCAAATCGTCGATTTCGCCAAACACGTCGTCAAAGGCCAGCTTGGCCGGGACAAGGTGGCGATTCTCGGCGAGAGCGCCATCTGGGTGCGCGGTCTGGTACCGGTGCTGGTGAAGGGCCTCGAGGCCAATGGCATCAAGGTGGTCTACCAGCAGTTGTTCGACGAGACCATGAACGACTTCACGCCGCTGTTCGCGCGGGTCAAGGACAGCGGCGCGCAGTATCTGCTCACCATTCTTTCGCATGCCAACTCGGACGTGTTCGTCAAGCAGCTGTACGAGGCGCGGCTGCCGATGCCCTACGGCGGCATCGACGTCAAGAGCATGACGCCGAACTTCTGCTCGCGCGTGAACGGCGCAGCGGTGGGCGAGACCACGGTCAACTTCATCACCCGCGCGCCGATCACGCCCAAGACGATCCCGTTCTGGGACAGCTTCGTGAAGATTAACGGCCGCGCGCCGGTGTACACCGCGCCCGGCGCCTACAACTCGGTGTACTTGTATGCCTGGGCCGTTAAGAAGGCGGGCACGACCGACGCCGACAAGGTGATCAAAGAGCTCGAGAAGGCTGACTATCTCGGCGTGTCGGGCAAGATCAAGTTCAATAAGGTGCACGACGATATCGACGGCACCGGCTACCAGAACCTGCTGTTCGTGCAGTGGCAGAAGGATTGCACGCGCGCCGTGGTCTGGCCGCAGTCCGTCGCAACCGGCAAGGTGGTCCTGCCGCCGTGGGTCAGCAAGTAAGCGCTGCTCCGGGCGGCTCTAGGTGTTGACGGTCCTCATCTACGGGGCGGTGACCAGTGCGATCCTCGCCATGCTGGCTGTGGGGTTTACGCTCATCTTCGGCGTGGCGCGGATCCTCAACCTGGCGCACGGCGCCTTCTACGCGCTGGGCGCCTACTGTGCTTACAGCCTGACCGCGATCTTCAAGCTGCCGCTCATTGTGGCGGCGCTTGTGTCCGTGGCGCTGGTGGCGCTGTTCGGCGTGGCGATGGAGCGGGTGCTGGTGCGCCCGCTGCGCCAATCGAGCCTCGCGGTGCTGATGATCACGCTCATGGTGGCGCTGACCATGGAGCAGGCGCTGTTCGTAGTGTTTGGCTCGCAGTCGAAGAACGTGCCCGCGTTCATCAATCACCCGGTCAACCTGTACGGCGTGTCGCTGGACGGACAGCGACTGCTCGCGCTCGCCATCGCAGTGTGCCTGATCGGCGCGCTGTGGCTGTTCATCCAGCGCACGCGGCTCGGCAGCGCGATCCTGGCGATCTCGCAGGACCCTGAGGCGGCCCAGTACATGGGCATCCCGGCGAACCGCATCTTCTCGCTCGTGATGGGGCTCTCGGCGGCGCTGGCGGGGGCGGCCGGGGTGATCGCGGGGCCTTTCCTCTCCGTGCGCCCGACCATGGACCAGACCGCGATGATCACCGCCTTTTCGGTGGTGATTGTGGGTGGGCTCGGCTCGATCCCGGGCAGCATACTCGCCGCCTTGGTGATCGGTTACAGCCAGACCTTCGTCGCCTTCTACCTCAATCCGGAGTGGACCGGCACCGTGTCTCTGGTTGCAATTCTCCTCACCCTGGTCCTCAGGCCCTCCGGGCTCATGGGACGCGCAGTCGGCGCCTGAGCGCGATGCGCACGCGCGACTGGCTGGGAGCGGCGGTACTGGTCGGGCTGTTCGTGGTGTTGCCGCCGCTGTTGCACAACCAGTACTTCACCGGCGTATTCATCGTCTGTGCCATCGACGCCATCTGGGCCGCGAGCTGGAACTTCTTTTCCGGACTCACCGGGCGCGAGAATTTCGGCCAGGCGCTGTTCATCGGGGGCGGCGCCTACACCGCGGCGTTCCTCAACGGCTCGTTCGGCCTCAACCCCTGGTGGAGCATTCCCGGCGGGATCGCGGTGGCAGTCGTGCTCGGGCTGGTTGTCGGCTTTCCGACCCTGCGCCTGAAGGGACCCTACTTCGCGCTGGCGACGCTGGCCTCGGCCGCCATCATGCAGCAGGTGGCGATCAACCTGTGGCAGTACACCGGCGGCAGCGAGGGGATCTACGGACTGGACTCTCTGATCGACTCTTCGCTGGGCTACTACTATTTCGTGCTCGCCGTGATGGTGGCGACGGTCGTCGTGCTGAGCCTGATCGCGCATTCGCGCTGGGGCACAATCCTGCGGGCGATCAAGGGCGACGAGACCGCCTGCCAGGCCGCGGGCATCAACGTGACTGTCTACAAGATCGCGAGCCTGGCGCTGAGCGCGGCTTTCGCCGGGCTGGGCGGTGTGCTGTTCGCCCACTACCAGCAGGCGGTGACGCCGAACGATTTCGACGTGTTTCTCTCGATCAGCGTCATCATCATGGCCTACGTGGGCGGCATCGGCTCGATCTGGGGGGCGGCCTGCGGCGGCATCCTGCTCAACCTCATGCTCGAGCTATTGCGCGGCATGGGCGAATACCGCCTTTGGGTCTACTACCTGATCCTGATGGTGGTCTTGTTCTTCATGCGCAGCGGCGTGGTGGCGCCGCTGTGGCGGCGCCTGAGCGGCGACCGGTCGGCATGAGCGCACTGCTCGAGGTCGAAGGCCTGACCAAGCGCTTCAGCGGCGTCACCGCCGTCAAGGATGTTTCGTTCGCGCTCGCCGCGGGCGAGATCACCGGCGTGCTCGGCCCCAACGGCGCCGGCAAGACCACGCTGTTCAACCTGCTCACCGGGTTCCTGCCGAGCGACCACGGCGCGGCGCGCTTCGAAGGCCGCTCCGTCCTGGGGGCCGCGCCGCACACGATAGTCAACCTGGGCATTGCGCGCACGTTCCAGCTGTGCCGGCCGTTTCACGGCATGACGGTGCGCGAAAACGTCGTCGTCGGCTGCCTCGCGCCGCGCGCCAACGTCGGAGCCGGGCTGGAGCAGCGCGTCTCCGATATCCTCGAGGAGGTGGGCCTGGCGCACAAGGCGGCGCAGCCGGTCGACATCCTGCCCTACGGCGACCTGCGCCGCCTGGAGATCGGGCGCGCGCTCGCCACCCGGCCCAAGCTCTTGCTGCTGGACGAGCCCTTCGCCGGCCTCGGCGCGGGCGAGATCGAGCCGCTGGTGCAGCTCATTCACCGCCTGCACGACACGCAGGGCCTGACCATCCTCATCATCGAGCACAAGCTGCGCGAGTTCATGCAGCTGGTGTCGCGCGTCATCGCGATGGACTTCGGCGAGATCATCGCGATCGGCGAGCCGGCCGACATCGTGCGCCACCCGCTCGTGATCGAGTCCTACATCGGAAAGGCTGACCATGGCCTTGCTTGAAGTCGCCGACCTGGTGGTGCACTACGGCAAGGCGCTCGCGCTCGACGGGGTGTCGCTTAACGTCGAGGACGGCGAGGTGGTCGGGGTGCTGGGACCCAACGGCGCCGGCAAGAGCACGCTGCTCAAGGCGATCTCGCGCGTGGTGGCGCCGAGCGCGGGCAACATCCAGCTCAGGGGCCGCTCGCTGAATGCGCTGCCCGCGCACCGCGTGGTGGCCGAGGGCGTGTGCCATTGCCCGGAGGGACGCCGGCTGTTCCCGGAGCTGTCGGTATTGAAGAACCTCATGCTCGGCGCCTACCTGCGGCGCGACGCGGACGCGGTGCAGGCGGACCTGGAGCGGGTCTACGCATTGTTCCCGGTGCTGCGCGAGCGCACGCGGCAGCAGGCGAGCACGCTCTCCGGCGGCGAGCAGCAGATGGTGGCCATCGGCCGCGCGCTGATGGGCGGGCCGACTCTGCTGCTGCTCGACGAGCCGTCGGTCGGCATCGCGCATCGCCTCAAGACGGAAATCTTCGAGGCCATCCGCGGTATCCGGCGCAAGGGCATGGCGATCCTGCTGGTGGAACAGGATGCGCGTTCGACCATCGAGATCGCGGACCGCGTCTACGTGCTGGAGCAGGGGCGCGTCGCGCGCCAGGGCCGTGCGGAGTCGCTGGTCGGCGACGACTACATCCGCCGCGTCTACCTGGGCGTCTGAATCGCTCGCAAGAACGCTCCCCCCGGCTTCGATTAGAAGGCGGAGTCAGACCGCAACGCATTCCCACAGCTGCGCGAGCAGCGCGGCGGGCAGGACGACGCCCTCCTTCAACGCCTGCGCGCGCCGCGCGAGTTCGCGCTCGCCGGGCAGCAGCACCGGCTGCGCCGGGTCGGCAGCCGGGGTGTCTTTGATCAGTTGACGGAAACGCGCCATCGCAGCGGTGTAGGCATCGCCGCCGATGGTTTTGGTTTTGCTTGTCATGCAGATATGCCGTGCGAGCGAGTAGCGCCGTCATCTTAAACCGATCCCAAAATTCAGGAAGGAGACAGCATGGCTTCGGGTCAAGAACGCCGGGGTTACTATGGAAAGATACAGGCCGGTGGAAGCGGTTGACGCAGGGCGGTTGCTTTTGGTAACGTTCGAGCACGCTCCGCGACGCCATTCGCGGGTCCAGCGATACGACCAAGCCATTCAACACGGCCGCCCGCATGCAGGCGCGCCATCGAGGAGAAATCAACCATGCGGCCAGTCCGGACTTTTACCAGCGCAATTGCCGTCGCTCTGTTGTTTGCGACCGCCGCATCCCCGGCGGCCGCTGCCGACGCGATCAGGGCGGGCTCGATTACCAATAGTCCGCCGATGATTTCCTACGCCTCGGACGGCACCACGCTGCAGGGCGCGATCGTCGATCTGGCTGCTGCGATGAGCAAGGAGATGCACCGAAAGATCGTCTTCGAGGCGATACCGTTCAAGGGCCTGCTGCCGGCCATGGAGGCAAAGCGCATCGACATCGTATTCTCTCTGATGAACGATACCCCGGAGCGCGAGAAACTCATCGACTTCGTCGACTTCTTCAACCTCAGCACCATGCTGCTGATCCGCAAGGGCAACCCTGACCACGTCGAAAGCCTGGAGATGGCTTGCGGCAAGACTGTTTCCACGGTGCAGGGTTCCACTCAAATCGCCTTGGTCGACGCGGCCAGCGCCAAGTGCACGGCGGCCGGGAAAGGTTCGATCCAGAATCTGCAATACTCGCAACCTTCTGATGCGCGCCTGCAGGTGCAGTCGGGGCACGTCGCCGCTTTTCTGGGTAACGCGCCGGTGATGGTTTATCTCGCGAAGACCGCGGGCGACGGCAAGATATTCGACGTCGTGCCGGGGCATGTGTACCAGCCTGTACCGCTCGGCATAGGCGTGGCGAAATCGAATACGCGACTGCGCGACGAATTGCAGAAGTCGCTCAACGCGCTGATCGCCAATGGCAGCTATCGCAAGATCCTGGAGAAATACGGCATCGAGAGCGGCGCCGTGACTTCGGCGACGATCAACGGCGGCGCGAATCTGAAGATGTAACGGGCGCTCGAAGAAGCCCCTATGACTCGGGTCGTGCCGCTGCGGCGCCCTTGGCTTTGGTTGGGGAGCGCGCTGGTGGTCGTGCTCGCCGCGCTGCTCGCAGTGTCCGTCTGGCGCAATCCCAATATCCAGCACGGCGTGATCCTGCAGTACCAGTTCGCGCCGGCGATCCTCGCCGGGCTGCGCACGACGGTGGTGCTCGCGCTGCTCGCGGCGCTCATCGGCACGGTGCTCGGCGTGCTGCTGGCGGTCATGCGCCTGTCGGA
>Ga0307377_10001915_pt1 | contig 25262 bp, 37 predicted proteins | sample TR3MG_FD_202535 | JGI IMG/M metagenome (GOLD analysis project Ga0307377, IMG submission 202535) | Soil microbial communities from Risofladan, Vaasa, Finland - TR-3 | ecosystem: Environmental > Terrestrial > Soil > Coastal area > Acid sulfate soil | place: Finland: Risofladan, Vaasa | collected... | reverse complement strand
ATGTACAGGGACGAGGCCCCCCCGTAGATCGGATCGCCCTGGATTATGGTGGGGGCACCGGGAAAGCGAAGAACGGCCTAAAATCCGACTACACCTTGGACGGCCAAGCCCGGACCACGGAGGCCCAGAAGTGGGCTGGGTGGGGGACAGCTCTTAAACCGAGCTGGGAGCCGTTCATCGTCGGCCGGAAGCCGTGAAATGCCTTTGGTCGTCCGTCTCCTCCACGGCGATTGCATGGAGCGTTTGGGGGAAATACCCCCAAACGAGATATACGCTGTTGTCACGGACCCCCCTTACGGGTTAGTCCTCCACCGTGCGAACTGGGATGCTCCTTGGTTGGAGCCGGATGAGAAAGTCCCTTCGGACGAGGTGGAGAGTTTTGATCCCACCAGGTTCCAGGGGTGGTCCGAGAGGTGGCTCCATCTCTGTTTTGACAGGCTCCCTGCCGGTGGACTGCTCAAAGTATTTTCCGCCACCCGCACTGCTCATCGGATGATGGCTGCGATGGCCAAAATCGGGTTCACGGACATCGGGTTCGAGGCGTGGGTGCGGGGTCAAACACTGCCCCGAGGCATGGACATCGGGAAAGCCTTTGCCCGGCAGGCCGAAGTGGAGCCCAGACGCCGTGAGAAAGCCAAGCTCGCCAAGGCGTCCCAGAATTGGGCGGGCTGGAATACGATGCTCAAGACGAGCTGGGAGTTCTGTGTGGTCGGCCGGAAGCCCTGACAGGTTTATCCACGGGGGGTTATTTTGGGCGTCATTCGAGTAGTAGCCAGTCATGAGTCGGGCCAATCGCAGAGTTGCCCGCGTCAAAGACCTACCTATCGCTGAGTTGCTGACTGGGTATGGGTACCCCATCCACGGGGGTAACCGTGAGGAGCAATTCCCTTGCGACCTTCACGGTGACGGTCTGGACAACAAACCATCAGGACGTTTCTACCCGGAGAGCAACACGGTCTACTGTTTCACTTGCGATAAGACCCGTGACACGATTGAGTTGGTAAGGGAAAAGCAAGGGCTCGATTTCTGGGGTGCCGTCAAGTTTCTGGAGCAGAAGTTTGGTCTCCCCGCGCTCCCGTGGGAAGCAGACGATAAAGGGTCATGGGATGCCACTTCCTACCAGGTAAAACAGATCCTGGGGAGTCGGAAGACCTTCGAGGATACCCTGCGCCGTCTGACCAACGTCATTCAAGACATGAGGGATTTCTCGATCCCGATGAGTGAGATCCTGACTTTCTGGGAAGCGAGGGACAAACTCGCATGGAAATTCGCAAAGCAGCAACTAAGTGAGGATCAGGCTCGGGCAGCGGCCGATGTCTTGAGACAACGTATCCTGGCGCTCATTAGCCGGAGCCCAGGATGACAGCCTTTCGCCGTTACAGCATCGACGGCAAGGGGTGGGGGGCCATCAAGGTGCTCCGGCCCATCGTCGATACGGAAAGCGGACAAGATCCTTGGGGAGAGTTGGCCCCTCTGAAAGGGACTCCGTTCGAGGGTTTGATCCCGATAGTATCGGGAGAGGCGCTTTCTCACGCCCTACACGGCTATCTGAAGCCCCTCCTCGGGGAGATAGGCCCAGATCCCAAGTCTCTCGCCCGGATGGTCCCCAAGGCCCAGAGAGAGTGCGAGGAACGGAAGCGGTGTCCGATGTACGTGGCGGACTGCCACCCGGGCCCGAAACAGCCCGATTGCTTCGAACCGTCCGGGCTCGAAAGTGACGAGGCAAGAGCGGCGGCCGGGATTGTCACAGTAGCATGGGCGGAAGGCCGGTACGTTCTCATAGTCGTAGGCGAAGAGTTCAGTCTGTGAAAGGTGGAGAAGATGTCGATAGACATTGGGACTTTCCTGGTAGAAGCCCAAGAGGTTCACGTCAAAAAACGAGCGTGGATGGAAACCAAGCGTTTCGTCCTGGGCACCCAGGAGAACCTAGCCCAAATCGTCGATGAGTGTATCGCCTCCAAACGGTTTGGCATCGACCTGGAGACTACCGGGCTCGACAACCGCGTGTTCAACGGAAGCACTAGAGATCACATAGCGGGGGTTTGTTTGTCCCCGGACGGGATCGTAGGGTATTACATCCCCCTCAATCACCAGAGCGAGGAACGTGACGGCAACCGAGAACCTCTGGCCTGTAATATCCCCCGGACAGTCTTCGATCGAGAGTTCTTGCGACTAATCGAGGCGGTGGATGCGGGACAGTCCGCTGCGGTGTTCCACAATGCGAAGTTCGACCAGGAATTCCTCCAGTTCAACGGCGGTCCGGCCTATGGGGAGTGGGAGAAACCGCTGACATGGGATGACACTTTGATCATGGGGGCTTTGCGGAACAGCCGTTCCCGGAGCCTCGGCCTCAAGGATATGGTGAAAACACCACCCGAAGCGGGAGCGGAGGCATCTACCGGCGGCCCCGGGCTCGGTCTGGAGATGATCGACCTTCACGAGCTATGGGGGCACGAATCAGCCAAAAAAAGGTTCCCTTACGATTTCTCTACGCTCGATCCAAACGACGAGGCGTGCCTCTGGTACGCGGCCAGCGACGCGATCTGCACCCTCCTCCTCTACAACCTTCTGGCCGAGACTCCGGGTTTGCTCCAGCCAGACAATTGGGGTTTCGACCAGAACTCCATCTACAAGTTCGAGAAAGGTTGCCTGCTCGCTACCCGGTGGATGGAGCGCAACCGGATTTACGTCCACCAGCCGACCGTACTGGAATTGATCCGGCTCGGTCAGACCGAGTGGATGGACGCGATCAACACGGTCTACACCGAAGCCTCTGCGCTCCTCAAGCGGGATGTGATGCCCGCCTACTACAAGTACCTACGAGACCATTTCGTCGCGGATCCGGCCTGCCACGAGTGCTCTGGAGAAACCCCTGATTGTAGTCATTGTGGTGACAAAGGCTACGACCCCAGCAACCTCATCGAGTCCCAGGTGAATAGCGCCCTCGCGGCGGTCAAGCACAATCGCGACTACGAAGACCCCCGGGGTGTCCACAAAGAGGGCGCTCTCGAATGGCCGATGATCTATGACGTGAACGCCCCCATGCAACTCGGGCGCATGTTCGAGGAGATGAAAGTCCCTGGGTTGCGGCGTACGGAGAAAAGCGGCCAGATCAAGACATCGAAAGACGAGATCGAGCGTGTCGTTGAAGAAGCAGGCAGGACTTTCCCCTTCATGGGAAAAATCCGCCGGTTTCGGGAGGTGTCAAAAGCCCTCTCATCGAACCTGTACGCCATGCTCCGGGATGTGGATCCCGATGATCACACCATGAAAATCGGTTTCCGCCAGAACAAGGTGGACACAGGGCGTTTCTCGACTCCGGCTAAGGATGCGGCTAAGGCCAACATCGCCGGGATGCCCTCTATCAACTTCCAGGCGATCCCCCGCTATGACCCTTCCGGCAAGAGTCGCCCGGTGTGCATGGGGCGGTTGCGTGAGTGCATCCGGGCTCGTCGCCCTGGTCGGAAGATTGTCGCCGTCGATTACTCTGGCGAGGAGTTGAGGCTGATCACGAACCTGTCCCTTGAGCCCAAGTGGTTGAAGGAGTTCTTCCACTGCGCCGAGTGCGACCGGATGTTCCCGCAAGGGGATGGGAAGTCTACACCGGAAGCTCCGCCTCCTTTCTGCCCCAACTGCGGCAGCGATAAAATCGGCGACATCCATACCCTGACAGCATTGGGCGTCTACGGGTCTGATGCCCGTAACAAGTCCGACTGGAAAGAACTCCGTGGGCACGCGAAATGTGTTCACCCAGACACCCTCATTCGTACTGACGCCGGGATCCACCGAATCGGGCTACTGCCTTCGCAGGATGATCGGTTCCTATCCCTTACCGACAGGAAAGTATGGGTCAGGGAGAGCCGTTGGGAGCCCCTCCTCGAAACTTACGGGGGGATGCAAAAACCCCTGCACCACATCATCACCCGACGGGGGGTGCTGACGTGTAGCGAGGAACACCGGATTGCTCTCGCGGATGGGACACTCTGTTCTGTGGATACTGGGCTGTCGAAAGGGATGTTGCTCCCAGAACCTTCTGCCGGGATCGACTTCGTGGACGCTCCTTGGCCGGTACTTCGACACAAGGTCTTCCAAGGTGTCCCGGTTATCGAGATCCCGACGAACGCGGATTTGGCGTACCTGACAGGGGCGATCTTGGGCGATGGGACGAAGAGCGTTAGCTCCTGTGCCATCACACACGGGCCGGTAGGGAAAACAGACCAGTTGGGCGTTCCCTATGCGGAATGGCAGCGTATCCTTATGGCTTCGTGTGTTGCTGCCGGTTTCGAGCCAGTTCCAAGGGCGAAATCGGTGTACCTCGGAAGTCGTCATGTCATCCGCTACCTGGCGGCCCTTCAGGTGTACACCTTGCCGGAAGAAACTTGGGGCACACGGCGTCTTCGTATCCCGGACTGGATCTGGTCTGCTGGGCCGCAGGCCCTTTTCCCGTTCCTGGGGGGTTTGTTCGATACCGATGGGTGCGTGTCTGCGAAAGACAAGAACCTGGCGATCACTACGAAGGACCCGGTTTTCGCCGGGCACATCGCAACCGCCCTCCAAGCACTGGGGATGACCGTTTCCTTTGACGTGTCTTGGAACAAGACCTACGAGCGGTGGTACTACAGGATTAAGCTGTTCCGTGAGGACAGCGTAGTTTTCGCCCCTCACATGAAGCACCCCGGGAAAGTGCGGCGTTTGCTCGCAGAAGGGCGGGTGTCGAAACCCTGGTGTGGTAAGCGGAAATCCAACGAGGTGCTCTTGGTTCTTGACGCGGGTACGCAGCCCTGTATGGACCTCCACGTCGGGTCGGAGGATCATCTCTACTGGGCCAACGGGTTTCTCAGCCACAATAGCCTGAACTTCGCTATGTCCTACGGCGGAGCTTCTTCAGCGGCGCAGCGGGCGGTCGGATGCACGAAGCAGGAGGGTGCCCGGATCAAGCATCAGTTTGACGGGACGTACCTGACGCTGGCTCGGTGGTGGAAACAGCAGCACGCCCTCGGCAAAGAGCGGGGCTATGTGATGACCCCGTTCAAGCGGAAATACCCAGTGCCGGATATCACCAGTTCGGACGGGTTTTTCCGATCGAAGGCCGAGAGGAACTCGGTCAATGGCCCCATCCAAGGGGCAGGTGCGGACGTGTGCAAGATCGCGATGGCGCTCGTCTACAAGGAATGCAGAAAGCGAAACTGGCTCGACCGAGTGCAGATGATCGCCACCATGCACGACGAGCTTGTGTTCGAGATTGACGAGGAGATTCTCGAAGAAGCTCTCCTCGTCATCGTCCCGATCATGTGCAGAAACCCCGCTATCCTCGCCCAATGTTGGCCTGTCCCCCTGACCTGTGACGTGGAGTTCGGGGATGACTGGTCGGTGCCTTATCACCTGGCAAAATGCCAGTACAAGCAGAACAAAGACAAAGACGGAAACAAGATCGGGTTCCCACCCGAAATCGCTCATTTGTTTCCCAATGGGGGTTTCCCACCGGGGGAGCAAACCGTCGAGAAGGACCCGCAAGATAGTACCCCGGCACCCTCAGTTGCCCCGGTTCCCGCCGCCACGCCCACAGACGCACCTCCTATTCCGCCAGCATACACCCCCCCTGTCCTAGAGCCTCCAAAACTGAGTAAGGGTGACTACTACGACTTCAGGTTGTCCGTTCCGTTGACCTTGGACGTCGCCCTCCGTTTGGCCGAAGTCATCCACAAGACTCGGGGCCAGGGTAGTCGGATACTCCGGCTATTTTCGGCCAGCGGGGAAAGCCTCGACAGTTGGCTAGACCACGTAACCAATGGGGAACCTCTCACTGTCAGTGATGTCATGTTCCATGTGCTTGCGGTAGACCGGGGGTTGTGTCTCTAGTAGGGTCTTGGACGGGTAGGGTCAGAGGATGCTGCAGCCACTCTCTCTCCAACACGAAGGTCAAGTGGAGCGATTTGCTTGTGTCCACTGGAAGCATTGGCCTCCGATTGAGGCGTTTCGAGGCCGTCCTGTCGAGGAGTTACGCAGGGAGGGGTTTCTCGATGGGAGGGGTTACGCTCAGTACCTAGTCTGGGAACGGGTTTGTGGCCTACTCGAAATGGAAGAGGTGAAGTGTCGGGTCTGCCCTCATGTGCGTTTGGCGCAGATACACAACCACCTTCCTTGTCTTGTGACCCTTGATGGGAAGCTCATCGTCCCTCTCGGGGATCGGGAGGGGGAACGACTCGCACGGGGCTCGCTCGTGACGGGGATCCGGTTCCCCCAGGCAAGGTGATGACATGAGTGATTTCCTCGAAGGGTGCAACGATCAGCACGTCCCGGTGACCGACTTCATGGACACCTTCTGCAAAAGGTGTCGGAACCGGGACTGTATCCATGCGGGGTGGGCCGAAGACAGGTTCTCTGTCCGAATAGCCGGGCAGGAGGAGCGATTTTTCAACCCCGAACGGGCGGACCCCCGTCTTCCGAAATACGCCCAGATCCTCGCATCCGAGTTCCAAGACATGCTCCACCATGCAATGGCTTTGGAAATTTCCGAGAAACGTGGGGACTGGGAGATACCCGAGATTCCGATTCTCGACGGAAACACGAACGTCGGCACACTTGATCAGACGCAAGGGGTGGATGCAGCCGTAAAAGTGCTCGCCACAGCCCGAGGACACACGTCACCGAAACTACCTGAGCCATCTCCGCCGCCAGCAGCCCCCACAGAACAGGCGAAACCGACCCCCCCCGTCCAGGCGAAACCGACCCCCCCAGCAGCTCCGCAAACACCTCAAAAGATGGTTTCAGTCGTGATGACCCTCCCGCGAGGTAATACCAGCAACCCGGCCGGGGGGGTCATGGTCGATGGAAGTCCCGCTCCGGCTCCTGCCCCCAAACAGGTAGAGGCCGACCTGTGGGCTATCCCCGCTGCCAAGAATGAGGTAAAGATCCCAGTCGGGGGAAAAGTGGTTATGGGCGGGGAGCCGGAAGGGACTTAAAATGGACTTGGACGAAATCCTGCAGAACTACCTCGACAAGCTCTCTGAGCGATCTCCAGCTCTCCGGGACATCATGGACCGGGCAAAAGCAGGTGAGATCGACGAGAAGGGAGCCATGCAGGCGATGCTCCAGGAGATCGGTGATGATCCGGATTTGAAACGGGATCTGGAGGTCATGGCGAAGGACATGATCCCCACATCCCCAGATTCGGGGGCTCTCTGGCAACCCTCGGGCGATCTCCCCGAGTTCATGTTCCGAGGTAAGACGGGGATTCCGGCCCTCAATCCGCTGTACGAGGCAGCCCTGGTCGAGCGGGCACAGTTCGATGGGGATATACCCGAACTCCGCTATGGGCCTCTCCGGGATGGGGTCGCACCGGCTATCCCAGTAAAAACGAAGGCCCGACAACCCGCCGCAATCGGGCAGATGTTGGAAGATGCCTCGACCAAGACCCGTCAGGAGATCGACGCCAGCGAGGACAGACGACACAAAGAGATCGAAGCGGTGGCCGAGGGTACCGACAAGAAGGTGATCGCCAAGATCGGGGAGGCTGGAAAACTCGTCGCCAAGGAAGGGATGGACATCGCCAAGGAGAACTGGGGCTCGGCCGAGACCGACATCCCCACCTACAGGCGGGGGGAAGTTCCGGCCCCCATCTCGGTTCCAAAGCCATCGGGATCGGCGTTGATCTCGATGACCCCACAACAGCGTAGGGAACGGGCATGGAAGTTCCTCTCGACCACCCAAGGTCGCAGGACGGCGGTGGAAACCATCCGGGAGCTGGTGGCGAAGAGTCTCAGAGACGGTGGCCTTGATGTTGTCGAGCGGGACACCAAGCCCGGGGACGCAGAGGAGCCTATCGCAGCCCACGAGTGGAGTCTCACGCTGGGAGGGGCTGGTTCGACCCAAGATTCGTTCTCCGTCATCGACGTTGCCGCCAGGGCGCTCGGAAAAGGCTTGGAGCGGAAACTCATCGGGCTCCCCGTAAAAAGGGTTTTCCTTGAAATCACGGCGGTAAACGCCGTGGATTCGCGAACCGTGGGGTGGGCAGCCCGAGTTTTGGAGTAGTACGTGGCATGTCCTCAGTGGTTTCCTCACAGCACGCCAATCTGATCGAAGCCTTGATGTTCGGGTTGCGCCAGATAGAGAGCAACCCGATGTGGTTGGTTATCGTGACTCCGGCTGGGAACCTGGATCTTTGTAGGAGGTTTTTGTCAGGGCTACTCCCCCAAGATGCGAAGTATGCGGGGCGCACCGCCCGGCTTTCTCACGGGGGGGCGCTTTCCATCGCTGGAGGCAGCGAGGAGATTTTTCTTCCCACGGGTACCCCGTTCACCGCCATGTTCGTTGGGTGGGGTGACGCATCCAAGGCGGATATGGGCGACATGCTACGGTGGAAAGCGGCTGCCAGTCAGATTGTCAGCAAGGTAGACCATGAGTGATCCCATGGATGGGGGATTCCTCACGGTCATTAGCATCCTGCTCATCCTCTGGGTGACGCTGTGGTCGGACGGGGAGAGTGGGAGTGACTGAGCACGCCGTCTGGACCTTCCAGGTCATCGGAGGAGAGCCTTTCACCCTCACGGTGCCCAAGAATCCGCCCCTAGAGCACAGGAGCGGCATGACCCCCGCCAGATACATCGCCTGGTGGCTGAAGACCAAGGAGGTCAAATGACCGAGCGAGAGAGAAATCCGGTGTCGAGGTCTAATCCGACACCAAATCTGGTCGTTTCCCTCATTGGGGGGTGCTCCGTTCCCCTGAAGCGATTGGCTGGACGCATCGAAGCCGTCCTGGCCGATGAAGGTTTGAACGTCAAGATTCGACCCCCGGCCCGGTACTCCGGCGAGTGGGAGTATGGGTATGACGGGCTCACCAGCGAGGAATTCGCGAGCATCGAACAGGAAGAGGTTGCCCCCTCTCGGTCAGAAGAGATCACGATTGCTCGGTCCAATCTGGAGGAGCGTCGTTGGTTGATGCTCCTCCATGGAGTGAACGTGGCACTGACTAGACTGGGGCTGGGAGGTATGATCGAAGTGGTTTACGACAGCAGACAACTTCAGCCCGGCCCCCACTATGACCCCGAGAACATTACGTTCACGGTCCGGCGACGTCCTTGAAGACCAAGGAGGTCAAATGACCGAGCACGCTGTCTGGACCTTCCAAATCACTGGAGGGAAGCCTTTCAGGCTTTCAATACCCCAGAACCCTCTCCTGGATCATAACGGCCGGATGACCCTCTGGAAGCTCGTAGGCACCGAGATGCTGGCCGATCAGGTCGAGCACGATATCTCGAAGTTTGGGGGTCAGGTGAAACGCTACGGTGAGCAGCAGACCCCGGAGTTGATCGAGGCCCGGGGGAAGCTCCCGGACTAGACCCTCTTGAGCCGGGTCACGGCGATGATGTGGCCCTTGTCGTTTCGGATGGCTCCGTCGTTGGGGCCGGTGCCGGGGACGAGCACGTCGGCTCGGCCCTTGATCGAGGGAGCCCCGCCGACGAGGCCGGAAACGATGAGGAAAACGCCCTCCTCGGGCTCCGGGAGATCGATGACCTTACCGAAGCTGTCCGCCCCCATGACGGGGACGGGGACGCCCTCGACGCTCCCGAGGGAGCCCGAGGTCGCCGTGACCCGGGCGACCGTCCCCGACGGGACGAGGACCGTGTCGGTCCCGTCGAGGGACCGGAGGGTGATGGGGTGGGGGGTGAGGTTCATCAGGGTCGTCATAATGTCTCCGTTTCCTTCTGCGAGGACCCCACCCGGAAACCGGGTCGGTTTAGCCTCTTTTTTCTGCTTTTGTGACGGGAGAGCCGATCTCTTCTGACAGTTCAGGACTTCGGTCCTCGGAGACGCCACCAGAGCCTCTTGAACGGCCCGGCGCAGCGGAGGGTGTCGTAGACCGCCTGGCAGCGTTCCACGTCCGCCATGGCCGTGTGGGCACCCTCATTCGTGATTCCGAGGAAAGTGCAGACCGTGTCCAGGGAGAGCTTTTCCAGGCCACAGGGGGCCAGGTGCTCATAGGCGAGGGTGACGGTGTCAATGCGGTGATACCCTAGCCAGCGGGACTTGCCCTTTCCAAGCTCACGGTCGATTGTGGCCTTGATGAAATCCATATCGAAAGAGGGGTTGTGGCCAACGATGGTGCAGCCCTTCAGGGTCTCCATCATCCGCTCAGCCCCTTCCTTCTGGGAGATGGCGTCGGCCCACGCCTCGGGCGTGTAGCCGTTGACTTCGAGAGCCTTCGGGGAGGCCGTCTCGGGGTTCTCCATGCAGAGCTTGAACTCGACGCGGGTCTCCGACTCGCCGACTCGCCGGATGACCGCGGCGAACTCGATGACTTCGCCGGTTGAGGGGTCAAGCCCGGTCGTTTCCGTGTCGATGAAAGCAACGGGCTTGGTGGAGAGCTTCGTCATCTGACGAATCTACCCGGAGACAGGAGGGCTTTAGCCTGGATTTGCGGTCAATTCGGCGGCCTTCGGGGAGGTGGCGTCGGCAGCAGCGAGGAAGGCGCTCAGTGCGGCAGGGATGGGAATCTTGGGGGGCTTCGGGGTCTTCTTGACGACCCGTTGGGTTCGGAACTTGCGGAGGTCTGAGATGCGGGAGGGCAACCGCTTGAACAGGCGGCCTTCCCAGAAGCCCGCGCAACAGCCCATCAGGCGCTCGAAATCTTCCTCATAGCCCCCCCAACTCGTGCCGTTTCGGGCGTTCCGGATGAGATCCGTAGCGCACAGGACAGCATCTCGGCCCTCGGCCGTCTTGGTCCCCTCGTCGTGGATGACCCTCTTCCAGAAATCCGACAGCGTGAGGCCGTCCTTGTTGGTGCCCGCCCCCCAATGGTGGAGGGACATGAAGACTGCCCGCATGACACTGGCCCGGTAACCCTTCTTCGGGAAACCGATCTGGTCAGCCAGGAGGAGGGCTTCCTTGAGTTCCGGGATCGCCTCGGCAAGGAACTTTTCGCTCCCGACCCTGCACGCGGACCGGCCTTTGTCGTCGCCCGTGAGCGTGCCCTGGCTCCAAACTTTCTGGAGGGCATGTGCGAAGTCCCCATCTTTCAGACGGGGGCTCGTGAGGGTCAGACCGTGCCGACGCATGGTCGAGTACATCAGGTCTTTGGTAGTCTTACTCGACTCCGGCGGGTCGAAAGAGTGGTAGAGATCCCGCATCTCAGTCTCATTGGCAACGGTATAGATTTCGACCATCACCTGTGCGGGCTTCGGGGCGGTCCCGAGTTCCCAGCCGAGGGTCCGCGTGTGCCCATCGATCTTTACGAGCTTGCCGTTGGGTCCGATCTTCGCAGCCGCCACACTTCGCAGGGATTCGACTCCTGACCGAAGATGCTTGGCGATTCTCGGCAGATGGGCGAGGGTATTCCTCTGCTCGGGGTAGTCGGGGATGTCTCGCCACAGGTTGTAGGCCATCTTCTTGTGAATCATTTCAGTTTTTCCTGTCTGTCTGTCCGGTTGTCGGATTAAGCCGCTTTGGCTGCCATCGCTTGAGCGGCGTCTTCGAGGGCCTTCCTGAAGACCTCCCGCTCTCCCGGTGAGAGTTGAGGGGATCTCTCCATCATCCGATTGAGTTGTGAGAGGAGGGATGTCAACGTCTCGACCTTTCTCCTGTTCTTCACTTCTCCGGTTTGGATGTAGGTCTCGACGATCTGGGAGAGGATGTTGAAGGGCCGTTGCAAAACCTCCGCCGGGATGTCGATTCCGATCTGGAAGGCTTGTGCCGTTTCGAGGATGCGTCTGAGTACACGGCCCGAAATTCGTAGCTCTTGGGCCTTCAGTTCACGCCACGGGCCCTTCTCCTTCTTGGGCTTGGGTTCCTGCACGAGCAAAAGGCTTCCCAACTTGAGCCGGGCGAGATTCGACTGGTAGCGATTCTCGGCTGCCGTCGTGTCCGCCTTCGCCGCCATCTTGACCAGCCGCAACTGGTATTTGAGGTCGGTTTCCTTGGGTCTTCGTGCCAAGTTGGGCGCATTGAGGATCTTTTTCACGTTTGGGGGCCAACCCGTTTTTGAGGTCATTGTTCCGCTCCTTCCGTTTTTCGTGCTTCGCACTCCCCCACCTACCCAATCCGAGAGCTTTTTTAGCCGTTTTTTTCGTCGGCCGTCCAATGCTGGGTTTGGGGGCCACCTAAACATGGGAAAGGACTGACAAAATATGCTTTTACGTTCATGGGCTAACCACCGAACCTTTCTGAGTTGGTCTTTCGCGAGGAGAAGATGGGAAAGCCAGCCGTTTTGGGCGGAACTGCGTGGGTCACGGCACCTACGATTAAGGGCTAAAACGCATATCTCTCCGGGTAGCTACGATAGGATAGGAGTCAGTATGAAAGCCACGTTGATGTTGGCCGACAACAGTTTCATGGTGACCGTGCGCCCTTTGGGGTTGTCGGTCATCGAGGGCGGGGCCCTCAAGCTAAAGGAGGATTTTCTCCAGAAGATGGCGTCCGCTGTCGCCGAAGAGCGGGGCGGTACGCTGATCCGGGCGTGGTGTACCCATGACGGGGTCTACGCGGAGATCGAAGTCGAGGGCTGACATGAAAGTCGATTGGAAAGCCCAGTACCGGGTCTGCCGGGTCTGCGACAAGGCGGTATCGTCCTCGTCGTTCGCCTACGCCCTCCAGCGATTCGAGCAGCAAACGTGCTCATCTGAGTGCTCCCGTCGGGAGATGCTCACCAATCACGGGTGCTGCGACAAGGCGGAGATCCGTGATTGCGTCTGCCACTTTTCGACCGAGTGCCCGGATCACGGGGTCCGCTGCATCGGGACGCACGACTGATAGTCTCCCTATCCCCACCCCCAAGTAGGATGGACGAACTTCGAGCCCGTGCCGAGGCACTAGGGATTGACCCCGCCCCTTTCGGGGACAACGCCCATGCCCTACTCGCCGCTATCGAAGCGGCCGTAGCGGCTCTAGTCCCAAAGATGACCCGCACAGCAACGGCTTTGACGCATCCCGTCGAAATCGACCTCGCGGACTGGCCGCCCCGTTGATCTGTCTATACGCTGTTCCCTGATAGGATGATCGACTGCCCGGACGCCGGATGTGAGTGGTGGATCGCTGATACCGGCGAGAACTACCTCAAGGGCGATTACGTGGACTGCCACAACCCCCCTCGTCTCCCCGACGAGTGGATCGTCGCCTTCATCCAGGAAATCCCCGAGGCCCGAGCTTCATTCTTCCGTCTTCTGGGCTCGATGCTCCCTGACGAGCAAGTCCGTCTGCGGGGACTTCTCGAAGGGGACACCCTCACTCCGCTGGTGGACCCGAAGACCCACGAAGACAACTTCCAGCACGTTATGAACGTGCAGGGTATCCACACGGTCGGTCCTTACGGGGGTACGGGCTTTGGTTGAGAAGCGGCGTGACGGCCAGAGTATTCTGGCGTCTAGGAAATTCCTAGCGTATCTCGTCGCGGAGTTTACCTGGAAGATCCTGGCCGCCCTGGTACTTTTCTGGGGCAAGGACTCCATGCCAGGCATGGTGTTCGGAATCCTACTCGCCATCGTTCTTGTAGCAGGTTTCATCGAAGTAGGGTATCTGCTAGGCCAATCCTCGCTAGATAAGTACCTCCGTGTCGCCGAAATCGTGGCCGAAGCGGGCCACGACATGACGATGGGCAACATGCAGATCAAGGCCAACGGGAAACCGAAGCCCAAGCCTGAACAATCACCGCCGGGCGAAGCGCCCGAGGGGTCAACCGTCAAAGACTCGGACCCGCCCGGTCCCCCAACAGGAGAAAACCCGTGAACCTTCGCAAGAAACTGATCCGCCTCGCACACGCCAACCCCGGGCTTCGGAAGGATATCCTGCCACTGCTCAAGCAGGCCCACGGCCCGGTCGTCCTCAAGAACCCTGACGTCCAGATTTACATGATCGACAAGGCGAAGAACAATTCGAAGTTCTACGAGATGAAGGTCACTCGAAGGGGAGACAACTACCTGCTGGAGAAGCGATGGGGGCGTCTCACCGATTCGGGTAAGCTGTTGAAGCCGGGGAAAATGGATGAGATGTTCTCGTCCGAGTACCAAGCCACAGCGGCGATGAAGATCCACGAGATGTCGAAGCTGCGCAAGGGCTACAAACCGGCCCCCCACGGCGAGTACCCCATCGGCCTCGGCCCGGCGGGTTTTTGGCCGCAGGGGCAGGCCGCTTGCGCCTACATCCCCGAGCTGAAGGATCTGCATGTCAAGATGCAGGCCATCGAAGAGGAGCTTGAGGGTTTCAAGTACATCCTCGCTGGGCTCTCAAAGCGGAAGTCCGACATCGCCCCGAAGCTGGTGACGATGGTGCGCCAGGTCTCGGAGCCGATCCAGGCCCTGGACAAGTACCTCGAACACCAGCTCTCTTCCTGCCACTAGGATCTCTGCATGGAACTCCTCCAGAATCCCCGGCAAGGTTTCGCTTTCCTCACCGAAGGCGGCGACATCGACGAGATTGCCCGAGCCCTGAACACCAAGCTCTTGCTCCACCTCCCCCCTTCAGGGAAGGTCGCCAAGGCACGGGGGGCGGCCAAGGCATTCTCATTCCACTGGTCGAACGCTCAGAAGGCGTGGGATGTCATTTCCGTTCGGAGTTTCCCATGGGGGATCGACGGGGCGGAGTTCATTCTATTCGTGGGCCGCAATGCGGTGTCGCCTACGGGGAAGCTCTGGGCGTTGCCGGAGATGCGCTACGTGGCGAAAAAACTCAGGAACCACCCGGGCTACGCTTGGGCCGTAAAAGGTTCTCAACAAACAGGAAACGATATGTCCACGCTAAGAAAAGCTCTGATCCGTCTGGCCCACCAAAAGCCGGAGATGCGCCCGCATCTGCTCCCTCTTCTCAAGAGAGCTTCGCCGCAGATCACGGTGGATTTCGATAGGGGGTTGTTCCTCAAAGAGATCCCCAAGGATCCGCATGGCCAGGTGTACGACGCGGCGTTCCCCTTGGATAAGAATGGCAAACGGATCCGGGCTTTGGCGGAGACCATCGCGAAAAAGAACCGCACGCGGTTGGTGCAGATGCGTCTCTACGACGCGACGAAGTTCATCGATGCAGAGGTCTCCAAGGTGATGCCGGGCAAGCGGATCCGTTGGCACCACTACTCGATGCCAGATTGAAAAAAAAGGAACCTCCGTCTCGATCGTTTCCTGGTGGGTACAGTCTCGCCATGAAGTTACCCCTCCTTCTCCTTACCCTCACCTTCACGGTGGGCTGCGCCAGCTCGATCGTTCGGGACAAGAACGCCTACGAGATGGAAGTCAAGCTCATGTCGGCGTTCTCCGGACAGCAGAGCGAACTGCTCACCACCTGGATCAGCGAGAACTGCACATGCGACGAGGCTCCGGCCTTCAGCACCCCCCTGTGTCAGAAGAGTGCCGAGACGGTCGTCGTGGCCCAGTCCCGCGTTCCGTGGCACGCTCAGATGATGCTCCTCAATGCGGGGATCTCCGAGGACAACCCCGGCGAGACGCCGACGCCTCCGGCCCCCACCACCCTCTGCCCGGCCCCCGCAGCGGCTCCCGAAGCGAAGACGGAGTAATCCATGGATTTCCTGAAGCTGATCGAACAACTCGTACCCATCATCGGCCAGAAGGCGGCTGACGCCCTGGCCGCCGAGATCAAGGGCCTCATCTCCGACGAGTCCCCGGCCTGGCAGAAGACCATCCTGGCCCTCGTAGCGGACGCCGTGGAGAAGCACGGGGTACTCGGAATCCAGATCGCCATCAAGGAGATCGAAAAGCTCCTCGAAGGCGAGACACCGGACATCGACTGGGCCAATCTGCTCGTGGCGAGCGACATCGTCGCCATGCTCCAAAAGGCTGAAGCGGAGAGGAAATCGGAAGTCAGGGATTTCCTTTCCAAGGTTGGTGGTGTACTCGGGGAAATCCTGGCTGGGATCATCCGAGGTCTCCTAGCGGGGTAATCATGGCCCCCTCCTGGGTCATCCTCAAGTACATCCCCGAAAAGCTCTACGGGTTCGCCACTGATCCCCGAACAGATCAGCAGGTGTTCTTCCATTTGGGGGTGTTCCAGCCCGGGGTGCTGAACTTACCGGGCAAGCCCCCACCCTGTCCACAGAGTCTCTGCACATGGCCGGAGATAGCCCCGCCGCCTATCCTGGGTGAGCCCGTCCGCCTCTCTATCGCCCCCTCCTCGGAAATGACGCAGCAAGAGAACCAGGCTCCAAAGGCGACACTGGTCGAACGGCTGACTTCTCCGACGCCCCTGTCAGGCACCGTCGAAACCTTCGACGCCTCTCGCGGGTTCGGTTTCATCCTAGGTTCTGACGGAACGACATATCACTTGCATAAGAGCGAGGTGCTTGACGGACGGATGCCCCTGCCGGGTCGGCTCACTGTATTCTTCCCGGGCATCAGGCAGGACAAGCCTCGGGCCTGTCATGTGAGGGTTTGTACGCACACCACATCCCGGTAGTTCTCGTTAATATGTCTATTCCCGTGCTCAGGTATGGCCTTTCGAGGTAGGATCGTTCGCCTTGCATATGCGAACCCGAAACTTCGTTCACATCTCCTACCCCTTCTCCACTTAGCGGATGCCGGGGGGGAGTCTGCACCAGAAGAAGAGGCAACCTCTTCCAAGGGGAAAGGCCCCCCTCCCAAATGGGACGAGTTTCTCAAAGCAAAATATGAGGGTGGGAAAAAGAAGATTCCGAATCCGAATCCTGAAACCCGGAAGGATTACCCCACCGTTAGTCTCAGTACCGCTCTCAAAGACAAGGGGATCTATAACAGGGTACTTGAGGAGTACAAGAAGTGGATCAAGGGAGAGCCCGAGGAGAAGAAGCCCGAGGAGAAGAAGCCCGAGGAGAAGAAGCCCGAGGAGAAGAAGCCCGAGGAGAAGAAGCCCGAGGAGAAGGCTCCTGTGTACGAGACCCTTGATTCCAAGGAGAAGCGAAGGGCCTTCGTACAAAAAGCAGCGAATGCTGTCTATCAGCTTAATCCAGATCACAAAAATGCCTTGAAACAGTACACCGAAAATGCTTTCCTGGATATCAATAGCATCCTGAGAACCGGCAAGAGGAGCACCTACAAAACGCGAGGTACCGAATTGTTTGATCCCCTGAGTGACAAGGAGATAGCCTCCGTCACTAAAGCCATGGATGAGGCTTTTGCCGTCAAGTGGTCTACTACTCCTTCCAACATCTCGCTGACCCGCGGGGTCGATGGGGATCATCCTCTTGCCAAGGCCCTCCATGCAGGTAATTTGCAAGTCGGTACTGAAGTGGTCGATAAGGGATTCATGTCAACGACCATCCAGCCCCCCTCCGAATGGGTATGGGAGGAACCCTTAGAAGGAGAGGGGCCTGGTGCAAAAATGGTGATCAATTGTCCCAAAGGGACGAAGGGTCTGTACCTAGAGGGGCTTACCTCGAACAAAGGGGAATACGAATTTCTACTCAATAGGGGGACACGACTGCGAGTTGCCTCTTATGATGCGAAAGCACGTCTTATTGTGCTAGAGGTAGTAGCGTAGTATGGCAAAGAAGAAGATACCCACCAAGTTTCTGTACGGTAAAGGGGACACCCTAGAGATACGCCCGCCCGGGAAGAAAGAGAAGAGGGAGGACGGGAAGAAAAAGGACGGGAAGAACCCCGAAGGCAAGAAGGGCAGTCTTCGTAGTACCTTGATTCGGCTGGCTTATGCCAACCCAGAACTCCGATCACATCTCCTGTCCCTTTTGAAATGAAATCGGGTAGGATCCTCCGTGTCCAAAGATGACGCATCCCTTCTTCCCCCAGGGGCGGCCACGCCGACAAATGGTGAGACCAACATCTTCGGCGGCAAGAACCCGTATGGGCTCTACGTCCCGATGTCGGAGACCGAGCAGGAGGTTCTCCAGCGGCTTGTCGAGACACAAGACCTGATGGTGATCATCCACGGGTGGGGCGTCCTGGAGAACCCGAAGGTCACGTTCGGGGATCTCCGGGTGAGCATCCCGATGACGATCAACTTCGATAGCCCGGCGCATCCGGTAGACATCTGGTTCCTCGACCTGGAGCTGAAGTCGAGGAAAACCGGGATGACGTTGGTGAAACAACGTCAGTCCACCGTCTACGATGGGCAGCCCGTCCAGGTGATGGCAGGCGTCGAGCTGGACATGGTTTGGGACATCGCCATCCACCACATGAGCCCGGAGTTCGTGAAAGCGATCAAGCCGGGGGCGACCGGCCTTACCTCCCGGCGACTCGATCGGGAGACGGGAGACGCCACTCTCACCGGCAATATGAAGATGGGCGACACGAAGGCAGGAGTCCTCCAATGGGCCGAGAAGTCTGCGGCCAAGCTCAGGGAGGATGACGTGCGTCAGGCCGTCCGGGCGACCCGTCAGGCCGGGTACGAGGTCAAGGTGACCGGAGACGGCATCGTCGCCCCGGACCTCCCCAACCCCGACCAGGACTGATCTCGCTAGCCGTCCTATCGCCTCCCCAGGGGTATGAGCGACTCCCTCCTTCGGAAGAAACTGATCCGACTGGCTCACGCCAAGCCAGAACTTCGAGGGGAAATCCTGCCTCTGCTCAAGACGGGCGCGTCTATCAATCTGCCAGGGGACGGCTCCTACGACTATGTCGGGGATGACGTGGCGCAAGCCCTCCACATCATCCAAGGGTACGCCCTGAAATGGCGTCGGAGTCAGAAGGACCCCAAAATCAAGAACATCTGGAAACAGCTCGAAGGGACTCTGGGAAGATCCCTGAGCCTACTCAAAGAGGGTAGGGAACGGGTGGAGTGGCTATCCCGTGAGGTGGACTACGACTAGCCACTAGCCGTCCTATCGCCTCCCCCGGATAGGACCCGGAATGAGAAGACGAGCGTGCGGCGAAGGACCGGGTAAACACCTGACCATCATGGACCCCCAGTTCAACCTGCGGGAGATCGCCAAGCACCTCCTCTTGGTCGAGGATCATCTCCAGCATCGCCACAAGTTCTGCCTCGATTGCCTCCGTAAGCACCTTCTCTGCATCGAGGCTCTCGCTGAAGAGGCGACAACCCTCGACGCCGAGATCGCCGCCTCCTTCGAGTGCGAGGGTCTGGCGGAGCTAGCCCGCCTCTGGTTGTCGAACCTGGCGGACGGTAGGGACCCCGTCGAAATCGCCCAGCAGATCCGGAAAATCCGCAAGGAATTGGTGCCGCATGTGTATGATCCTCGGGGGGTAGCGGTCAGAGTGGCTTCTGCCTATCTCCATCGCGGAACTTGCCCACACATCTAACGGGGGATCGATGTCAGAGCCCGGACGGATCGAATGTCTCTGCGGACCTATGTTCTCAGGGAAAACCAGTAAACTCCAAAGGCGGCTCCGTCGAGCGCAGAGAGAGAAGAGGGTCGTTCAGGTCTTCAAGCCGGTCACGGACGACCGCTACGACGCCGAGTGCGTCTGTTCCCACGACAAGGACAAGTGCGCTGCCACGGTGTTTGACCCAACCCATCCGGAAGAGATCCTCGAAAAGCTCCGGCCGGACGCCGATGTGGTCGGCATCGACGAAGTGATGTGGTGCGCCCCCCCGATCGTCACGGTCCTCGACGCCATGGCGGAGCGGGGCATCCGGGTCATCGTTGCGGGTCTCGATCTGGACTTCAAAGGAGACCCTTTCGGCCCGATGCCCCTCATCCTGTGCATCGCGGATGAGGCGGTGAAACTCGCCGCAGTCTGTGAGTGTGGAAAACCCGCCACCAGATCCCAGCGACTCACGAAGTCCAAGGAGCGGGATGAGGTAGGTGGGGCTGACAAATACGCGGCTGCTTGCCGCGTATGTCACACAATCTGACCCCTAGAACCCCTTATTTTTTGGGGTTCTGATCTATCCCCCATCGATCGGACGAAAAACTACCCGTTTTTTGCCCTTTCGCTAACTTCGCGAAATGACAGAATCGGCGTGTCCTACATTCGCTAGATGAGTCAGAAGCCCCTATTCATCTATCCCAAGATAACTAGGGATTCTGCACCGATAAGTGACTTCAGCGTCCGCTAGATGACCGATGAACACCAGTCTTCCCAGGCGGTTTTTGGTAGCCCGACGGGAATAACGGCTTCTGCACGTACAAACCCTCGATTATGGATAATTAGTCGGAATCTGACAACCGTAACCCCCCGGAATCATTGGGTTCGGGTAGTTACTCTCCCCGAACCCCCGTTTAGGTGGGGATTCCGGCAGGCTCACAGGAGTCTAGTAGGGCCTTGACGGGGGTGTCGGCAGACAGCGGGGGAATCCCGCTCAGACGATGCGGGCGTGGTAGTTGAGGAAAGGGTCCGAGACCTTGATGTGGCGGATCTTCTCGGCGAGTCCGGCCACGGCCATGGCGCGATCCTCAGGGGTTCCTCGGTCATCCTCCCAGGCGTAGGTGATGACGTGAGAACCCTTGAGTTGGAGGTGATCGCAGACGAGACCGATCTCGTCGTCGAGTTCTTCCAGGTAGGAGACCGGAATGACGTTCTCGCAGACCCGACCCGCTCGGGCCTCGTACCGCTTGACCATCCGGGTCTGGGCGACCTTGGCGGACATGATGACCCGAACGATGACGGCCGGGGTGGCGACCCACGTCGTCATTTGCCGGTAGAGCATCGCGTAGGTCTCGAACTCCCGGACCGGCATCTGTCCGGCTCGGACCAGGCTTCGGGCGAAGCATGTGTCCTGGTAGAACCCTGCGTCGATGACGCTCATGCCACCCCGCAGGGCAATCTGCTGGGCCTCCAAGAACTGTTGGAGGCGCTTCCCGAGTAGGTGGAGCTGGGTCATGCCCGCGAGCTTGTTGTACGGCTGGGGACCTTCCCTGCCCCCCTCCTCCCAGACTTTCGTCTCGGCCTCCCACCGTTCCATCTCGGCGTAGAAGTCAGCCAGGTAGGGGTTTCCATTCTCCTTCTCGTCAGGTTCTCCGAAGTACCGTGCCCCGAGAGCCCTCGCCAGCTCCTCCGACAACGTGCTTTTGCCGGAAGCGATGACGCCCATGGTTACGATCGTTTTCCCTATTTGGTTTTGGCCGGTTTGCTCCACGCTTGTCCCCTGGTTAGATGTCGATGTTTTGGATCGCCTTGAGCAGTCTTCCGGCGATCCGGTACGGATCCATGTTGGTAGGGGGGCGCTGATCTTCGATACATTCGAACCCCCCCGAGGATGAGACTACACAGGCTCGGAGAGCCGGTAGCCAAGAAGAATTTCCGTCTTCTGCGAGTGCCGTTCCGAGACGGAGAATAGTGTCAGCGAGATCGATGCCTGTTGAGGCCATGCGCCGTATTCGCTCTGTCGAGAAAAAAGCCGAACTATTCAACCCCGAGCCTCTGAACGAGGGGGAGAGCCCATACTCGCGGGCGACTTTGATGAGCAGGTAGCGGGCGATCCAGAGGTGGTCGGCTACCACTAATGCCGTGGCGGCATCGGGGTCGACGGTTGAGGGCATCCCTCGATACCCGACCTTGAAATTGCTGCCATGGAGATCGGCGCTGTGGATCATCAGACCCGCATCCATACAAGCCCCGATGTGCCGTTCGATCACCATGAGCACGTCTTTGGCGCGGGGGGGCCCGGCGGGGTCGAGTGAGAGCAGGCCAAACCCTTGCCGGAAGCCCCACCACACCGGATCATCCCTCCCGAGGAGATCCCGAAGGGCGCTCCGGTAGTTCGTGTGGGGGCAGTTGTCGTCCCGATCCCGAACCTCGCAGAGCGTGATGAAGCTGGGCTGCGGACGGAGGGGGTCAGGAAGGTAGTGGCACGGACTGAGGATGATGATCCCCTCCTCCGTGTGTGCCGTCCATCGTTCGATAACGGGGACGAAATCCTTGTTGGCGTCTACCCCAACCGGGATGACCCGGGTTTTGGCCTTCAAGATTCCGCCCGGTGAAACCCAAACGTAGTCCGCGAGGCCGATCGCCTGAGTGGGGGTGTCGGGGCCGCCATGGATGAGACGCAGGCTCATGGAACACTGTACTCAAAAGAGGGCTAACAGGAGCCTCTCTTGGGGTAGGAAAGAATAGGGCGGATATGGAACGACTGGAAAACCTGATCCATTACGAGGTCATTGCTAAGAGGCGCTCCGATTGGCGGCTCGCGATCGACGCTCTATTGCAGGGGAGACGCCAAATCTTCGAGGCTGTGGTGGCTGCCATTCAGCAAGAGCTTCCCGTCGTCGCCAATTTCATGCGGGCTTCAGCCCTGTACCGGCTAGGGGGTCAGCAGGTTTTCAGTGTTGGCCCTCGGCTACGGGACATGCTCCACGAGACGGGGGCCAGTAGCATCCCGAAGGAGAAGCTCAGGCTGCCCTATCCGTGTTGCTACGTTGTTTTCCCGGATTGCCCCTGGCGCATGTGGGGCGGTGAACGAACTCAGATGCACTTTCTCTCCGGGGCTTACCTTGCCGAAAGTGACCGGGGGATCACTTTCCTTCTCTGGGGCCGGGCGAACGAGCGGTCTCTCGACCCCTCCGACGATTCCAGCTTCAACCTGGGCCTGGACATCTCCGAGATCCCGAGTACCCCCAGCGACCCCTCCTGCTACGACATCGATCGTTACCTTGACATGATCATGAACGATTCGGGTCGGGAGGTCTCGGACCCCCACATGAGCCCCCCGGAGGGCCCCATTCGTGACGAGCAGGCACAGACCGTTCAATCGGCCGTCCGAACACTCACGAACCTCATCTTGTACCTCAACAGCACGAATGCCGAGATCGAGCGGAAACCCGGAGTGGATGCCTCGAAACTCCAGAGTGCCCTCAAGAGAGCGAAAGGGTCGAAGAAGCAGAAGAAGATCGAGCGCCAGATCCAGAAGACCCTTGGCCCGAAGGTCATTTGGGTCGGACGCTCGATGGAGCAGACACCGAAGGAGGCTTCCGGTGCGACCCGGAACGGGAATACCGGGACGTGGATTTTCCGGCGAGGTCACTTCCACCACTTCTGGGCCGGACCGAAAAAGGACACCGACGGGAACCCACAGAAGGGCACCCATCAAGTGCTTCAATGGCTCCCCCCAGTTCGACGGGATCAGGCAGCGGTCGTTGCCTCGCAGACCCGGATCCACAGGATCAAAGGAGAGGAGAAATAGGGTCTGGACGGAAAGGGTGAAATTGGGTAGAACAAACGCAATGCTCCTCCAACCAAGCGTGCGACATCCAAAGTTAGCTCGACAGCAACAGAGGAGTTATGAGCGCACGCAAAACCAAGAGGAAGTCTCGTAGGGCTACCGCCCGAGCGGAAGCCCGCGAAAGCTACGAAACCCAGGCCGACCGGAGACGGCACCACCGTCTGGAGAAAGCCCGAACCCGAACCACGCACGCCGAGAAGGCTGCGGCTATCCTGGCATCCCATGGGAAAGACCCGGGCAAGGGTCCGGATCCTGACGGCCCTCTCAGCGAAGCCGGGCAGCGCCGCGTTGATCTTTTCCGGGTGGTCAAGGAGCGGGCCCCCAAAATCGCCAATCCCCTCGGGGACCAGATCGGAGCCCTGACCTCACAGGACTGGGTCCGGGACTTGGACACCTGGAAGCCTCGGGGGAAGGGGGTCGCGTCCCTTTTCCGGAGCCTGGCAGAGCACTTGTTTTGCCGCTACCCGGTGCCCGCGTTCCTCTACTCGGCATTCACGCCTCCGGGGAATGTTGCCCTCTTCGCCCACCTTGCCGGGGGCGGGAGCCTCGTGAAGGTGGCCGGGAGCACCATGATGCCCCCGAAGCTCACCAAGAAGATGTGCCACGAGTTCATGCAGACCAAGGGGATCCTTGGCATCGTCCCGGCTGTCCGGCAGGCTCAGGTTCGGTGCTTGGGGGGAGACCGGCGACTTGCTCGTCTCGTGATCGACACCCAAATCGGCCGCCACTTCTACCATGTCGGGGGCGAGGAGGACTTCTGGGCGACGGTCATCCAATGGCTCTGCGCTCAGGGGATGGTCGAGCCTGGTCAGATTGGCCCGATCATCGACTTCGTCCGAAACCAGCGGGAGCAGGACCGGGGATACTCGATCAAGGGACGTACCGCCCGGTCGGTCATCCGGCAAATGCAGGTCTGGCACCGGGAGCTTCGGCAGACCCAAGCCTGGGGTGGTTGGAAGCCGACCTCGGAGACGTTCCCGGCGTCGGGGATCAAGGGCGGTCGTTGGAAGACGCAGAAAAACCTCCGCAAGGGGGGAGCCCCGATCATCACGATCTGGGAGTTCACCGAGATCCGCACGGTGAAAGACCTTCATCAGGAGGGCTACCAGATGAGGCACTGCGTCTACAGCTACGGCCCTCGGATTGAAGCGGGGCGCACGGCGATCTTCCACATGAGTCGGGACGGTCAGAAAAGTGCGACCGTCGAGGTAGAACGGGCATCCAAGGCGGTCGTCCAGGCCCGAGGCCCCTGCAACCGCAAGCTCGACTCCGACGAGGAACGGGCTCTCCTCGCCTGGGCGGCCAGCCAAAGCCTGACCGTGAAACTCGGCTACTGGTGAGAAAGTAGGCTAAAATCTACCCCTTTCAGGGTAGGGGACAAGACGCTACTGAGTCCCTGGTGGTCTAGCATGGCAGAAGAGTACAGGACGCTGTACGGCGATGTTATGCAGGTCAAGACGCCCGGCGAGTCCGGGAAATGCAGGTTCGAATCCTGTCCAGGGCCTTTCGATTCGGTGAAGATATCACCCGTTTGATGGAAAGACCTTACTCGGAGGAGTAGGGTTCGGAGAACGGTAAGAACATCATGCCCAAGTTCCGCAAAAAGCCGATCATCATCGAGGCCGAGCAGTTCCTTCCCGAGAAGGGCCAATGGCCGATCGGCGTCCGCAACAGGCCCGAGAGCCTTTGCGGCTGTGTTGCTTTGCTGGGGGGCGAATCGACGCCTCACGTCCACACGGCCCACCAGGCCCAACGGGTCGATGTCGTCTCGGGGGACTGGATCGTGCCCGAGCCGGACGGGGAGCACTACTATCCAGTGAAACCTTCAATCTTCGAGAACACCTACGAACCCGTCGAGGAGCCATGAGCCTCCGCTGCACCACCGGGGACTACGACACCCTGTACGCCCGCTGGCTGGTCAATCCGGGGGCCCTACTGGACCGGGCACGCTACCAGCCTGGTCAGAGCCTTCTTGACCTTTGTGGGGGCACAGGGGCCGTCTCCTTGGAAGCCCTTCGGAGGGGCACTGATCCCTCTCGGGTCACGCTCCTCGATCTGAACCCCCGGTGCTTGGACGGAAGAATCGAGCAGGTCAAGCTGGACGTGAACTTTTCGGGGTGCCCGCATGAACTTCTAGGGAGATTCGATGTGATCGTCTGCCGACAGGCGATCTCCTACCTCGACTTGAATCTCAATCTCCTCTGGCAGATTAGGGGATG
>Ga0307377_10001913_pt1 | contig 25280 bp, 27 predicted proteins | sample TR3MG_FD_202535 | JGI IMG/M metagenome (GOLD analysis project Ga0307377, IMG submission 202535) | Soil microbial communities from Risofladan, Vaasa, Finland - TR-3 | ecosystem: Environmental > Terrestrial > Soil > Coastal area > Acid sulfate soil | place: Finland: Risofladan, Vaasa | collected... | reverse complement strand
AATTAATCCTGTAGTTGACTCGATTGTGGGGATTATAAGGCGCAATTTCATACTTATCTTCTCCTTCTTTCTTCCCTGCGCTGCGGATATAGGTATAATTTATGCTCTGAGAAAGTCCTGACATAATTTGATGGATAAATTCTAATTCTACGCCCTGGCTATAGGCTTGGGCGACGTTAGAAGGCCTCCATATAAAAGATGGATCCATTGCCCACTCTATCAAATCCTCTATGTTGGTCTCGAATAGGGTCACCCTGCTTAATAAAAAATTCCCTAATTGGTGTTCAAATCCAAGGTCATAAGCCCAGGCCTTTTCTGGCTTCAAATCGGGATTCCCCTCTGCTTGATAACCATAATCTGTGTAAGGCTGGTATAGATCGCAGAACGTTGGCGCTCGAAAGCCCCTTCCCAGATTGAACGAAAGTTTTAAAGATTCTCCTGGCTGAGAGAGCTGATAGACCAAACTGAAACTGGGATTTATTTGACCTCCATATGCTGAATGGTTGTCGTAGCGGAGGCCCATTGTTGTAGTCAATGGCTTAAGGGATAGAATCTCCTGGAGAAAGATAGATTCATTTAAGGTCCTTTCACCAATTATGGTCTGTGAATTGATTTTATTTCTCTGCTTATATTCATCCTGGTGAATGTCCATACCGAGTGTTATCCCGTATAGAGTATCTAACTGAGTCTCTACTCCCCGGGTAACATTTTCGTGAAGGTCATCTCTTAGCTCATCGGGATTTCGGTCTCTCCTTTGGTCGTTACTGCCATAGGCTTTGAGCAACAATTTTGAATTTTCTCCTCCATTTGAGTATTCTAAAATGGCGTATTCTTTCTCGTCCTCCTGATTGTGGTTAGGGTCGGATGCGAATTTTTCCTCTAAAATAATTTTTTCCCATGTACTTGAGTCAAACGTATAATTAACACCGGGTAGTCCCAGTTTTCCTCTATGGTAACCGCCTCTAAGTTCAAAATTTCCGATTTTCCCGGCACTGTATGCTAATCTCCCTGTAAAATTATGGTTGTCATACGCACTATTTTCCCGCCAGCCGTTGGAAGTATTGTTACTTATTGTAAAGTAGGTTTTAATATTGGTATCTTTTGTTCCGAAATTTAATCTAGCTATCTGGGTGCCAAAACTTCCTAAACCAAAATTTACATCAGCTGTTACCTTCTCGTCTTTTGCTTCTCTGGTAATGATATTGACTACTCCTCCCAGAGCATTGGCACCGTAGAGGGCTGAGGCAGGACCGCGCACAACTTCTATTCTTTCAATATTGTCTATGGAAAATTGGCTCAGGTCGGCTATTCCATCTGAGGTGCTATTTATAGAGCGACCATCGACCATTACTAGTGTCTGATATGCGGAACAACCCCGAAGCCCAATGTAAGAGGGAGCTCCCAAGGTTCCATATCTTCTTACTTCTACGCCCAATCTGTTTTTAAGGACTTCTCCCACGTTGTGAGCGTTACTTTCGGCGATTTCTTTCCTGGTGATTACACTGACGTTTGTGGGTAAATCTTTTAGCATTCTGGGGCCCCTGGTGGGAGTAATTACGATGACTCCCATGTCCCCCATATAGACTGCCTGTTCCTCTCTATGTTCCTTCTCCTTCTCTATCTCTATCTCCCTCTCTTCTATCTTCTGAGAGGAGACTATCTTCTCCTCTTCCACTTTCTCCCTCACTTCTTTTAAGTCCTTTTCCAGCTGTTCCTTTAAGATATTGGCCTCTTCTTCTCTCCTTGTCCTCTCAAATTCAAGTTTATCTACCCTCTTCTTGAGCTCCCGTTCCATTCTATTCTTCTCTTCCTCTTTAGCCCTGAGTCTCCCTTCAACTTCACGCTTGACTTCCTCAATTAATGCCTTCTCCTTCTCTATCTCTATCTCTATCTCTATCTCCCTCTCTTCTATCTTCTCAGAGGAGACTCTCTTTTCCTCTGCCACTTTCTCCCTTACTTCCTTTAACTCCTTTCCCAGCCAGGCGAGACCAACCACAAGTAGAATGGCTGCCGAAATCAAAATTAAATTTTTCTTTCTTAGTAACATCCAGATTACCCCCTTAAGAAATGTTTCCAATAACGCAGAGCGGTCGCTCTGCGGCTACAGGTTGCTGCACAATTTGAAATTGTGCCTACAAATCCAACCTCCCTTTCGGGAGGACTCCAAAGACCCTGGAGTCCTTGCGAAAGCAAGGTCCCCTATATACCTCCCTTTCGGGAGGACTCCAAAGACCCTGGAGTCCTTGCGAAAGCAAGGTCCCCTATATACCTCCCTCTCGGCAGGACTCCAAAGACCCTGGAGTCCTTGCGAAAACAAGGTCCCCTATATACCTCCCTCTCGGCAGGACTCCGGACTTTTTCAATTAATATTCGATGCCTCTTCTTTCTTTTACGCCTCGATGAAAGGGGTGTTTTATTTTCTTCATCTCGGTTACTAAATCTGCTCTTTTTATAATTTTCTTGGTTGCTCCTCTTCCAGTTAAAATAATTTCTAAGGACTCTGGTTTCTTCTCCAGAAGCTGCAAAATTTCTTCTTCCTTCAAAAATCCGTCCCGTAAAGCAATCAGTATCTCGTCTAAAATTACCATGTCATAGTTCTTCTGAAATATTTCCTTAATAGACTCTATTGCCTTCAGACATTTTTCTCTTATCCCTTCCGGTGGAATATTTTTATAGAAATGGGGATGCTGAGGAACAAAATTAACAATTTCTATTCCTAGTCCTTTCAGGACTTCCACCTCACCGTAAGAGAAATCTTTCAGGTTTTTGAAGAAGTAAACAAAGCATACTTTAAACTTATGTCCTTTTGCCCTTATTGCCTGACCGATGCTCGCTGTAGTTTTACCTTTTCCGTCGCCGGTATAAATCTGAATTAATCCTTTCTCTTCCAATTTGTGACACCTCCTCAAGATAACCCCTTCGGGGTACTTCTGGCGGTTAATTTTTTCTCCCGGTACTTTCTGGACATCAATTTGCTAAGCAAAGTTACCCGGGGTGCGCCAGTAACAGGATTCTCTTCCACAAGAACTTTGCTCTGGTATACCCTGGAAAGATTCTCTTCAGTTATTACCTCTTTGGGGCTTCCCATTTTATAAATTCTGCCGGTATCAAGCAGAATCAAACGGTCGCAGTACTCACTGGCTAAATTCAAATCGTGAGCTACTATAATTACAGTCAGTCTCTTTTCAGTATTCAATTTCTTGATGAGATCGTAAATCTCTATCTGGTATCCTATATCCAGATGCGCAGTGGGTTCATCGAGCAACATTACCTGTGACCTCTGGGCTAAAGCACGGGCAATTATTACTCTCTGTCTTTCCCCTCCGGAAAGTTCGAAAATTAGACGATTGCTAAAACTGAGCGTGTTGGTTAGAGTCATTGCTTGAGAAGCAATTTGCAAATCTCTTTCTGATTCGAATCCAAAACCTGAGAGCCAGGGTGACCTTCCCATGAGAACGACCTCGCCAACTGTAAATGGGAAAGGGAAATAGGTATCTTGGGGAACGACTCCGATTATCTGGGCAATCTCTTTTTGGCTCAGTGCTAACAGATTTTTCCCATGGAGATGGACTTCTCCTTCCTGAGGCATTAAAACCCTGGAGAGTATCCTCAGGATTGTTGTCTTGCCCGAGCCATTGGGTCCTATTATGCCCAGAATCTCTCCCTCTCTTACCTCAAAAGAGAGACCATCGAGCACCCAGCTCTCGTCATACCTAAATCTCAAATCTTTAACTCTAAAAAAAGGGGTCAGAGTCATTTTTTCTCCATCCATTTTTCAACCATCTCGAGATTGTTTCACTTCGTTCGCAATGACATTAATGGAAAAAGATTGTCTTCTTTTTCCTGAGAAGATAGATGAAAAAGGGGCCTCCACATATGGCAGTTATCACTCCTACGGGAATTTCTGTGGGCGCCATGAGCGTCCTGGCAAGAGTATCGGCAAGTATAAGATATATACTTCCGAATAGTCCAGCTGCGGGCAAAAGTAGCCTGTGGTCTGAGCCGATAATCATTCTCATAAGATGAGGAATTAATATACCCACGAACCCTATAAGACCACTGACTGAAACAGCAGCACCTGTAATTAGTGAAGCACCGATAAAAGCTATCTTTTTGGTGCGTTCTACGTCCAGACCGAGCTGAGTTGCTGATTCCTCTCCTAAGACTAAAAGATTGAGACCGCGAGCATAATAGAGAAGTATGAGAATTCCCACTATCACATATAACGAAACTATCACCACCATAGGATACTCTTGTGAACTCAAGCTACCCATCAGCCAGAAAATTATTCCCTGCACCTTGTGGGGGCCGGCGATGGAGGTGATGAACATAATAATAGCTGCAAGTATGGCCCCGGTTACCACGCCCACTAAGAGCATTGTTTGAATCGATATTTTCCTGTGTATTTTCGAGATATGGTAAACAAAAAGGATGGTGAGTAGTCCTCCGGCAAAACCGAACAGGGGAATTGAGGGTAGGGTACCAATAGTAATGTTTAAACCAAGCAGAATAGCGATTATTGCTCCCAGGGCAGAACCACTGGAGACTCCCAGGATATAGGGGTCTGCCAAAGGATTTCTCAACAAAGCTTGCAAAACCACACCACTAACAGCAAGCGCTCCCCCTACCATGCAGGCAAGTAGTATTCTGGGAAGTCGCACCTTTAACAGAATTATTGCTTTAGTATTCCACCAAGTTTGACCAGGAGAATTAGAAAATATCTCAAGTAAATCCTTAAGTTTGATGTCCGCTGAGCCTTGAAAAGAACAAAATATTATGGTGACAATGAGAAGAATTATTAACAGGAGTATAGTTATTAGCCATTTTTTTAAACTTAAAACTTTCATCTTTGTGGCTCCAAAAATATTTCCGGATGTATTGCCTTAGCTATTTCCATAAGCCCCTCAATCATTCTCGGTCCGGGTCTGGTTAACAGATTAGCTTCAACTACATAGATTTGACCATTACGCACTGCGGATATATTCGTCCACCTCTTCCACCATTTTTTTTGAGCGAGACAGGGATCGTCTGGAGTCATCGAACAGATGATAATCACCTCAGGGTCAGCCAAAAGAATCTCTTCCAGTGAGTATTTACGGTATCTAGAGGAGGAATGACCAACTACATTTCTTCCGCCAGCAATCTCAATTAAATCATGGGCAAAGCTCCCCGGACCCACGGATATGAGTGGGTCTTTTCCCATTCCCAGAAATACACCAGGACGAGAGATTTCAGCGACTTTTTTCCTAACTCCGTGCAGTCTTTTCTTCAAAGCTTGCAAAAGTTCTCTTGCTCTTTCTTCTCGATATGTTAGCTTTGCTAATGAAGAAATGTTAGCAAAAATGTCCTCTATCTTTTTAGGGTCTAAAACGAAAACTTTAATGCCAAAATCTTCCAGTTGTTGGATTAATCGGGGAGTATTGGTTTTCAGAGTGGTCACTACCAGGTCAGGTTCGAGTAATGCAATTGCTTCGATGTTGGGGTTTATGTATCCGCCTACTTTTGGCGTAGTTCTCGCTTGTTCAGGATAGTCACAATAGTCTGTTACTCCCACCATTTCATTATTCAGTCCCAGGGCAAAGAGTATCTCCGTGATGCTGGGGTCGAGAGAGACTATTCTCTGTGGAGGATGGTTGAATCTCACTTCTCTTTCGAGGTCATCTATGACTACGACTCCGTATGGAGAATTCGATTTTAAGGGTGGTGCTTGACTGCTGCAAGAGGATACCAACAAAATGGAAATAATTAAGAAGATAAAATGATGTTTCATAGCCATATTTCTCTTTTTGTAGCCGCAAAGCGTAAGCTTTGCCTCATTTTAGCAGAGCTATCGCTCTGCAGCTACAATTTTATGGGTAGTGTAGCCTTTTATGGGCGTAATCGTAATATAATTGTAGTGTAGCCCTTTATGGGCGTAATGTTTACGGGCATAAAGCCCTACACTACAAAAACCATTATAAACTAATAAGCGAGAAAATTAGGAGGCTGAAGACTTCGGTTAATTCGTTTATTGCGCCGAAGGTATCTCCAGTCATACCTCCAATTTTCCTGGTGATATACCTTGTTAAGATAAGAGTAAATAGAAATATACTCAAAATAAAGAGTGGCAATTGAGTTTTCAAAATCAGAAACGCTACTATTAATGTAAACAGTGTTGCCCCCAACCATTCTCTCAATCTTACCGGTTTACAGAAGAACTTTCCCAGACCTTCACTCTTTGCTCCTTTAGAGAGGGAGCCGGAGATTGCCATTGCCCATCTGCTGGATAGAGGCATCAACAGCAAAGCTTTGTATTTAATTACTTCGGGAATTCCCTCAAGAAGAGCAAATTTAAAAAGAATCAGAATAATCAGTGCTATTGCGCCCATTGTGCCGATATGACTATCTCCCATTATCTTCAGTATCTCTTGTCTATCCTTGCCTGCGTAGAATCCGTCTACTGTATCGGCGAAACCATCCAGATGGAGCGCGCCGGTGAGAATAACTAAAAGAAGAATAATAGATAAATTAACTACTGAATGGTTCAAATGTTTTGAAAGCACGAAGTTAAGCCCCACAAGACAACCACCAATCAAAAGACCAACAAAAGGGAAGTAGAATAAAGACCTGGATAGATAATTGCTGGTAACTTTACCTCTTTTGCCAGAGCTAAAGATAGTTAAAAACTGAATTGCTGCCACCATTGATTTCATAATCCTTCGGAAACTCCTGCATCGGGGAAGGTTGCCATCTGAGTCAATATCTTTATACCTGCATCTACCATATTTATGCCCAGGGCTGCTCCAGTACCTTCACCAAGTCTGAGGTCTAAGTCGAGTAGGGGTTTTAAACCTAAAAAGCTCAACATTCGCTTATGGCCAGCTTCTGCTGAACAATGTGAGGGAATCAAGTAACTCTTAACTTTCGGTTCTATCTCTATTGCCAGAAGAGCTGCTGCCCCGGAGATGAATCCGTCGATAACCACAGGAATCCTGTGAGAAGCACCGGCAAGCATAATTCCCAGTAGTCCTCCGATTTCAAACCCTCCCACTTTGGATAGAATATCGATCGGGTCATTGGGGTCTGGTCTATTGGTTTCTAATGCCTTCTTAATAACATCTATTTTACGCTTAAGTTTAAAGTCATCTATTCCTGTCCCCCTGCCGGTAATTTCTTCTGCAGATGTCTTGGTTATAGCTGCGAGAATTGCGCTGGATGGGGTGGTATTCCCAATTCCCATATCTCCTGTGCCAATAATATCTATGCCTCTTTCCAGTTCTTCTTCCACAATTTCGATTCCTTCATTAATTGACCTTATTGCTTCTTCCCGGCTCATTGCCGGTTCTTTTACTATGTTTTTAGTTCCATAATTTATTTTTCTGATTATAAGATTGGGGTGGGGTTTTAAGTCGCAGGCAACTCCCATATCGACTACTACCACTCTTGCGCCTATGTGGCGAGCGAGAACGTTAATTCCTGCTCCTCCCTGTAAAAAGTTGTAAACCATCTGGCTGGTGACTTCCTGAGGAAAGACACTTACTCCTTCTTTTGCGATTCCATGGTCTCCGGCTAAAGTAAATATCACTTTATTCTTCAAATTGGGACTATCTTCTCTCTTGATTCCCACCACAATTTTTGCCAGCTCTTCCAGTCTTCCTAAACTCCCTCTGGGTTTGGTGAGAAAGTCTAATCTCTTTTGCGTTTTTTCCATCATTTGTTGGTCGATTGGCTCAATCTTTTCAATAACTTTTCGAATTCTTTCCATTTTTACCCCTTTATCTTAACGGGAATCCCTGCCTCCAGCAAGTATACTTCGTCTGCCAGCTTAGCAACTACCTGGTTGGTTTGCCCGGCGATATCCCTAAAATTACGGCCTAATCTATTTTCTGGAACAATTCCCATCCCTACCTCGTTAGAAACTATTAGAGTGGTAAGGTTTCTCTTCTTGAGAGTCCTGAAGAACTCTTTAATTTTCTTCAAAGTTGCTGCTTCTTTTTCTCCGGAAAGGAGAAGATTTGAAATCAAGATAGTTAAACAATCGACTATCACTATACTGGCTTTCCCTAATTTAGCCAAAATTTTTGATATATCTTTTCTTTCTTCTATAGTTTTCCAAGAAGCGGGGCGTCTTTTCTTGTGTCTCTCTATTCTTTTTTTCATCTCTTCATCGAGGGCAAAAGCAGTGGCGACATAAACTACCCCAGATTGTCCAGACGATAACTTCTTGGCCTGGGTAACAGCGAAACTGCTCTTCCCACTGCGTGCTCCACCTAAGATAAGGATTAACTTTCCCATATACATTTCTCCAAAAATTAAAAAACCCAACCTTCACTTGAAAGTTGGGACTGAAGCCTTATGAATTCGGCCAACCCTCCCGCGAAGGCACTATATTGCAAACAGGTTCTCGGACTTGCTTCTGTTAAGAAGCTCACCGTTGCGGGGCAGTGTCCGGTTTTCACGGACTTCCCCTATTTACATAAAAAATATTTAATTTATTCTACTATATATGCTCTTCCTCTGTCAAGCACTTTCCTAATTTCGTCTTCCTATATTCTTTTAACTGTGATAGAACATCATAGGGAATTTCCTGATTTCCTATCAGAATTTCCTCATCCAATATCTCTCCGTGACAATCGGAGCCTCCAGTAATTAGAAGACCAAACGCCTTAGCCCAACTCCGAAATCTCTTTACATCTTCAGAAGAATGCTTAGTATAGTAACCTTCAATTCCATCTAATCCAAAACCTTTGAGTTTTTGAATTATTTCCTTGCTGTTTCCTCCATATAGAGGATGGGCGATAACAGAGATTCCTCCAAGCCGGGAGATCAGGTCGAGTGCTTCTTGAGAGGGCAATCTTAACTTAGGAACGTAGGCTGGTTTGCCATAAGCTAAATAGCGGTCGAAAGCTTCCTGGAGATAGTTAACAAATCCTTCTTCTTTTAAAACTTTCGCCACATGCATTCTACCAACAGAACCTTTGCCAGCGAACTCAAATAATTGTTGGGGATCAATCTTAACTCCCAGATGGTCCAGTTTTTCTAAAATCTCGTAGGCTCTCTTGCGGCGTGCTTCCCTGAAATTGCGGAGTTTCTCCTGAAAATTCTCATCTTGCCAATCGATATAGTATCCCAGAATGTGTATCTCTTCATCTCGAGAAGACTCCGGCTCGACGCTTAGTTCCACTCCAGGAACGATTTCTACTCCCAATTTTTTTCCCGCCTTAATAGCCGAGGGGGTAGCATCAGTATTGTCGTGGTCAGTAATAGATATGGCGGCCAAACCCGCCTTGCTGGCATGCTTAACAATTTCTTCCGGAGTAAAAGCCCCGTCAGAAAATGTGCTATGTATATGCAAGTCTACGTATAGATTTTTCAAAATATGCTCCATTAATAAGTAGATGCTGGAGTCCTGCCGATTTCATCGGGGGAATAACTATCTTCCTCCCTCTCGGGAGGACTCCATACCCAGACTTTCTTCGGGAGGAATCCAGAAAAATTTAAAAATTACTGGAGCGGGCGATGGGACTCGAACCCACGACGTCAACCTTGGGAAGGTTGCATTCTACCGCTGAATTACGCCCGCTTTGATTAAGAAAATTTTATTCCAAAAAGACCCTTTTGTCAAGTAAATGGTTAGAACCCTCATTTGCTGAATTTATATTTAAGTATAGTTAAAATGCCTGAAAGAGCATCTTTCCAGTTGATTTTCTTTCCCTCTTTTAATGTTCTGGGAGAATATGATATGGGGATTTCATGAATCTCGTAACCTTTCTTCAGCAATTTAACTGTAACTTCGGCTTCAAATTCAAACCTTTTTGCTTGCAATGTCAAATTTTTTAGAACGCCAGTTTCAAAGGCCTTATAGCAGGTATATGAATCGGTGATCCTGGAACGGTATAATATATTGACTAACCAGGTCAAAAACTTGTTGCCTAAAAGGTAACGCAAGTAAATAGGTTTGTTAAATTGTAGAAATCTGGAACCATAAATAATCTTGGCTTTTCTATCCAGAATTGGTCTCATCAATTTATGGTACTCTTCGGGGTCATATTCTAAATCAGCATCCTGTATGATTGTTACCTCTCCCTCAAGGTAGGGAATCGCTGTCCTTATTGCGCTTCCCTTTCCCTGGTTTTTCGTATGGTAAATTACTCTTATATTTTCATCCCTCAATTTTTCCAATATCTCTCTCGTCCTGTCAGTGGAACCGTCATCAACTATAACAATTTGCTTATCAATATTTACTTTTTTTACTTTGTCGATGATGTTTAGTATCGTACTTTCTTCATTAAAAACTGGCATGATAACTGATAATTTCACAACTTCTCCTCTTTTAATGTCTTCTTCAAAAACTGGAGAGCTTCCTCTTTATTTTTTAATTTTCCTCCCGCCTGGATTTCTGCTACTCTTTTCAATAACTTGCCAATCAAAGGACCTTGAGGAAGATTGAAACTTTTCATAATCTCATCTCCTCGAACAAGAGGTTTAGGCAAGATTCGTTCTTTATGGTAGTAGTACTTGTTTAACATTTTTCTAACAGTCTGTTCATGTTTCCTTATGGACTTTCGACTTATTTCTATGGCAAACTTTTTATCTCGCTCAGGTAGAATCTTTCGATAAGAATAGCGGTCTGCCAGAGAGAGAAGAAGAGTGTCCACTCCTTCTTCAGAAAGGTCTCTAAAAAAGCGATGGATTGCTCTATCGGTCAACCGAGGAGCTTCATTCAAGTTACCGGGACGCATATGGTGCTTAACCGTCTTCTCTACAATTTTGATTGCCTTATTACTGAATTTAAGCCTCTGCATAATTTCCATAACCAGTGAGGCTCCCTTTTCATCGTGACCAAAAAACCGAACCCTTCCCTCTTCCCTCCTTACTGTTTTTGGCTTACCGATGTCGTGAAAAATTGCTGCCCACTTTAAAAGAGATTTTCTTTCTACTTCACCAAATATTTTCTCATCGAGATGAGCCATTATCTTGCTAGACATCCGGGGAAAGAGCTTGACCAGGTTAGCAAAAATCTCTTCCAAGGATTTGAGAGTCTCCAGGGAATGTCCCCACAGCCCTTCCCGGTGGTAATAATTTCCAGGTTTCTCCTTCATTATTTTTATTTCAGGAATGATTCTGTTCAAAAGTCCTATTCTGTGCAGTCTTTGAAGATATCGATAACCTTGAGGTGCAAAGAGAATCTTGAACAATTCGTCTCTTATTCTCTCTCTGGCTACGCTTTTAATTAAATCGACCTTCTTTTTAATTTCATCCTCTGTTTTTTTCTCTATAGCAAATTCCAAGGTGGCTGCCAGGCGATATCCGCGGAGTAATCTCAAGGGGTCATCGTCAAAAATTTTGCGAGAAGTTCTCCTTACTATTCTCTTTTTCAAATCTCCTATCCCGCCAGAAGGGTCTATAATTAACCTGGACAGGAGTTTCGCCCGTTTTAAGGTTTTGAGGCTTCCTTCTATTTGGTCTAATCTCACAGCCATTGCATCGATGGTGAAATCTCTTAGTAAAAGGTCTTCTTTTATTTCTTTTCCGCGCATTTGAGAGAAGTCTAAATTGAATATCTGTTTATCTTTCTTCTTGGATATTTTCTGTTTTACTACCCGATAAATCCTGTTTTTCTCATCCAGAAGAACAAAACTGCCGCTCACTTCACTGGCGAAATTCCTGGCGAACTTCTCAGCATCTCCTTCAGGAACAAAATCAAAATCCCCGGTCTCCCTTCCCAATAGTAAATCTCTTAGGGAACCACCCACCAGAAATATTTTTCTGTTAGATTTATTTGCAAAATTTAATATCAGTTTCAGCAATTTTTCCATTTCAGTGCATGCGTTAGAAGGTCTCTGAAAATTCTGGACTCCTTGCGAATCGCGTAGGGGCGACCCTTGTGGTCGCCCGAACCTCCCTTTCGGGAGGACTCCACAAATTCTGGATTCCTTGCGAGAGCAAGGTTTTTTCCTCCCTCCCTTTCGGGAGGACTCCAAACTCCGATTTTGATAGGGCTCCTATTTCTTTGAGCCTTTTTCTAAATTTTCTTTGATTTCTTTTAAGGTGCGTCGTCTCTCCATAGATGGTTTTACGTGTCGAATAATCCTTATAGTCTCTTCCCTGTCGTAGAGCCTATAGCCACCCTTGGTATAGCTGGCTACCTTTAATAAGCCGATGTCGGTGTAATACCTTACGAGAGAAGTAGTTACTCCTGCCAGATTGGCTATCTCACCAATCTTAAGTAACCCTCTTCCCAATCTCTCCTTACGGGACAATCTCTCAATCTTCTTCCTTCTATCTTTTTCCTTTGGTGCCATCTCTTATCCCTCCTCTTTATTTTATGGTCTCAGTCTCCAGAGTGGGAATTGCTTCAAGCAACTTTTTTGTATAGGGATGAAGGGGGTCTTCATATACATTCCTGACAGAACCCCTTTCTACAATTTTTCCCTGGTACATTACCGCTACCCTGTCAGCTAAAAACCGCACGACGTTCAAATCATGAGCGATAAGAAGATAAGATAATTCCAGAGAATCCCTCAAATCGAGCAAAAGATTTAGAATCTGAGCCTGAACAGAAATATCCAAAGAAGATACGGGCTCATCTGCGACAATCAATTCCGGTTGCATAGCCAGTGCCCTGGCAATGCCGATTCTCTGTCTTTGACCTCCACTGAACTGATGGGGATACTCATTTAAAATATTAACTGGCAATCCCACTCGATTTAAAAGTTCTCTTGTTTCCTTTTTTATTTTCTTATTTTTTACTTTCTCGTCAGTAGCTTCTAATCTATGTTTAACTGCTTCTCCAACAATAGTTCCTATTGTGAGCCTGGGATTGAGACTGGCAAAGGGATCCTGGAAGATTATCTGTATTTTTCGAGCCAGCTCTTTTCTTTTCAGTAAAGAGATATCTTTGCCGTGGAAAAAAATTTCCCCATCTGTGGGTTCAAATAGCCCCACAATCATCTTTGCTGTGGTGGTTTTGCCACAGCCGGATTCCCCTACCAGGGCAAAGACTTCTCCTTTTTTGATTTCAAAGGAGATACCATCAACAGCTCGTACGTAATCGATAACTCTCCTGAACACTCCTCGCTCTACAGGGAAATACTTTTTCAGATTATCAACTTTTAACATAACTCCTTCACCCTACCCGTCCCGAGACCGGGACGGGACCGGGAAAACCGCCCGCTAAGCTGGTCGGGCACCGTTTACGGTGCCGTCTAATAGACGGCACGAATACACCTTACCCAGTGATTTTTGACTATCTCCCTGAGTCTTGGCTCCTCGGGTTTACAGTCCTCAATAACTTTTGGACATCTGGGATTAAATTTGCACCCTGAAGGTAAATTACTGGGGTCAGGGACTTGTCCGGGGATTGCTTTGAGTCTTCTCTTCTTACCCTGGGAAGAACTTGGCAGTTCTTCTCTTGAAGGAAGAGACTCTAAAAGCCCTTTAGTGTAAGGATGTAGAGGATTATGAAAAATTTCAGAAGTTGACGCTTCCTCAACTATGATTCCTGCATACATAACTGAGACCCTTTGACAGGTCTGGGCAACTATGCCAAAATCGTGAGTGATCAAGACTACCGAAAGTCCCAGTTTCTTTTGTAGTTCAGTTAGAAGGTTTAGTATCTCTTTTTGAATAGTGACATCGAGCGCTGTGGTTGGTTCATCAGCAATTAAAATTTCTGGATTGGAAGAGAGAGCTATGGCAATCATTACTCTCTGTTGCATTCCTCCACTTAGCTGATGCGGATAGGACAACATCGTATCTTTTGGCTTGGGTAGCTTAACCAGCTCAAGGAGTTCGATTATCTCTTTTTCCATTTGATGAGTAGACAAGTTCTCTTTCTTGTGAAGAATGAGAGATTCAGCAATCTGCTTACTTATTTTGAATACGGGATTAAGAGAAGTAAAGGGGTCTTGAAAAATGATAGAGATTCTATCTCCTCTTATCTGGAGTAATTTCTCGTCGGATAACCTCAGGAGGTCTTCTCCCTTAAAAAGGATTTCGCCCGAGATAACCCTACCCTCCTTTTCCGGAATTAATTTCAGTATGGACAGAGCAAGCGTGCTCTTTCCGCAGCCAGATTCACCAACTATACTTAAGACTTCGTTCCTTTTCAGAGTGAGCGAAGTATCTCTCAGTGCCTGGATAACTTTTCCTCCTTTATAAAACTCAACGGAAAGATTTTTGACTTCTAAAATTTTTTCCATTGCTATTTTTTCCTATTCAGACATCCTTCTGTTTAAGGGTCAAACTTTCGTTTGACACTCCAAAGGACTAAATAATTTTGGAGTGTAAAGCGAAATCTTTACCTATTCTGCCATCATTCTGGGGTCGAAGACATCGCGCAATCCTTCGCCAAGGAGGTTATAAGCCAGAACGGTGATAAGAATTGCCAGGCCGGGGTAGAGAGAAAGCCACCACGCCACAGTAATATAATCTTTGCCTGCAGTTAAAATATTACCCCAACTGGGAGTTGGCGGCTGGACGCCCAGACCAAGAAAGGACAAAGCCGATTCAGTCAAAATTGCTCCGCCAATCCCTAGTGTGGCTGTAACCAGAATGGGGGCCATTACATTGGGCAATAGATGAACAAACATCACTCTTATGTTTGACAAACCTAATACCTTGGCTGCCTGAACGAACTCTCTCTCCCTTATTGAAAGACATTCACCTCTGACGAGTCTGGTTAAACCAGGCCATCCTGTCAACCCGATAACTACCATTACAGTCCAGATATTAGGCTCAAGGAAGGCGATTACCATCAAGATTAAAAAGAATGTGGGAAAGCAGAGCATTATGTCTACAAATCTCATAATTACAGCATCGAGCCAGCCTCCAAAGTATCCAGAGAGAAGCCCGAGAATACTTCCGATTATAATGGCAATTCCTATTGCTACAAATCCCACAAGAAGTGAAATTCGAGTCCCGTAGATTACTCTGGAGAGAAGGTCTCTTCCCAGATCATCGGTTCCTAAAGGATGTTTAGTAGAAGGTGGCTCTAACCTGTGAAGAATATCCTGCTGGTGAGGACTGAAAGGGGCAATGAGAGGAGCAATAACTGCTACCAGTGCTAAGGAGAAAATAATGAGAGCTCCCAACATAGCCAACTTATTCCTTCTAAATCTTTTCCAGAAAATCTTCCACATCTATTTTCCTTTTCAGAGACCTCTTTTTATCGATATCTAATGCGGGGGTCGATAAAAGCATAAGTTATATCGGCGATTAGATTGCCCAATAGAGTGAGAAGAGCAGCAATAACTCCCACACCCATAATTACCGGATAGTCTCTGGCCATAATCGCCTGATAACCGAGGCGTCCCATTCCCGGCCAGGCGAAAATGGTTTCAAAAATAAATCCGCCTCCAATTAAAGCGGGAAGTGATAGTCCTAAAAGAGTAACAATGGGAATTAGAGCATTACGTAGGGCATGTCTATATATCACTTTCTTCTCGGACAATCCTTTGGCGCGGGCGGTGCGGATATAATCCTGGCGGAGTACCTCTAGCATAGATGTTCTCGAATATCTGGATAAATATGCCAGTCCGCCAAAAGCAGAAACAAAAACAGGTAAGATTAAATGTTTAATAATGTCCCAAAGCTTTCCCCAGAAAGAAAAATAAGGGAAATTAACGGAATGCATGCCTGAAATGGGAAGCCATCCCAGAACAACGCCAAAAAGTACCATTAGAAGCAAGGCGAGCCAGAAAGCAGGCACGGAGAAACCCAAGAAAACAAATACTGTCATCCCCTTGTCAAAAAATGAATCTTGTCTCACTGCAGAGATAACCCCTATGGGCAGGGCAATAAAAAAGATGAGAAGTAAGGAAAGGACGTTTAATAATAAAGTTGCCGGAAGCCTCTCCAAAATTTTTATAATCACCAGGCGTCCGTCTTTAAAAGACTTTCCAAAATCGAAGCGCACTAACCGACTTAGCCAGAGCCAATACTGGACGTGGAGCGGTTTATCCAACCCGTATAAGGAGTGGAGACGGGCTTTAGCCTCAGCACTAACCTTGGGGCTGAGTCCAGTCAGCATATCGGCAGGTCCTCCGGGAGAGAGATGAACGACTACAAAAGTAATGATTGTAATTCCCAGGAGGAGCGGAATCATGAACAATAGTCTGCGAACAATATACTCAAGCATAGTTTCTTCCCTTAAAAAACTTTCGTTAAAATCAGGACGGCCATTATAATAGTGATGAATACTTTTACTGAAATTGCCGCCACTCTTCCCAGAAAAGCACCCAGTCCAGCAGTAATAGCTCTTTTGGAACCCTCTTTCTTGAACAGTTCAAAAAGGAAAGCTCCCACAAATGCACCTACTAATCCGCCCACCAAGGGACCGAGAATAGGCAGGAAAGAACTACCTATAAAAATACCGACAATGCCTCCTAAAAAAGCACCTATCAAACCCAATCTTGAGGCGCCATAATGCTTTGCCCCAAAGATATTGGAAAAGAATTCGAAAATTTCACCCACAACTGCCAATCCCAGGAGGAGAAGTAAGAACCAGACTGTTATTGTTTGAAAACGGGTAATTAATCCATAAACCAGGGCGTCAGCAACAATAATGAAGGTTCCCGGCAGTCCGAAAAAGGGTGAGATAATCCCTAAAAGGAGAACGGCTATAAAAGCGATTATTCCCACAATTTCCATTTTAACTACCTCCCCAATATGATTAAGTGGTTCTTTTCTCTATGTAAATTTTACTGCCTTTATTTAAATTCAAACGCTGTGAGGCATCATCTCCATAAAGCGAAATCTCCAAATTATCGAAACTGCCAAATATGGCAATGGGTAGACCTTTTTTCTCTTCTTGATAGGAAGAACTAATTTTTGATATCTTTGCTTTCCCTATGACTATTTGGAACTTATTGCCCTCAATGAATCGGAGAAAAGCATCCTGGTTAATATTGGTAATCAAGTTTCCAAAATGGTCGACATACATAACCTCACCCATTAGACGATTGTTTTTTATTTGAGGCTCAGAAAATTTTAGTTTTTTTATCTTTTTTATCGCCGTGCCAAATTTCTCTATTTTTTTTCCTCTGGAAAGATGTGCTGCTACCGGAGCAAAGATATCCCGGCCATGAAAAGTGCGAGACACTGGTTTCAGAAAATATTCTTCATTGGTTATCTGGATAATTCTTTTTATATCTCTTTCTGTGAGAAAAGATAGAACTCCGTTATCGGGTGCTACAAAGATATACTTTTCTGTTTCCACTATTACAGATTTCCGCTCACTTCCCACTCCCGGGTCGACCACTATGAGGAAGACCGTGCCTTCAGGGAAATATGGGTAGGAGCTTTTCAAAAGGAATGCTGCATCGTGGATATTGTGGGATTCTATTTCGTGGCAGAGGTCAACAATTTTTGCCTGGGGATTAATACGATATATTACTCCCTTCATAATTCCTACGAAATTATCATTTAATCCAAAATCTGTTAATAAACCAATAACTCTCATCTTTTAGTATTTGGTAGCTCCGATTCATCGGAGCGTCAAGGAGTAGCAGACTTTAGTCTGCGTCCAAGAATTCCTTTTTCAACTCTTCTGGCAATATCTTTCGATTTTCTAAAGTTACCTCAATGAGTTCTACGTCTTCTCTTTTTCTAATGGCATCAATAAACTTATTGTGTCTTTCCTGGAGTGTGCCGATTACTCTTTTGGAGCTATCGAGTGCTTTAATTACTGCTTCCTGAAATTTAGGAGAATAGAGTTCCATCCTTCCAATCTCGTCGATGAGGATAATCTTTTTCTTATCATCATTTACAGCAAGAGAAATGCTCCTCCCGGCAATATTCTCTAAATCTTCAATATTAACTCCGTATTTCCCTACTCGATAAGGGCTGTTTAAAGCTTTATAAGCTAAGATTCCCTTTTTACCCCTGAGAGTAATAATCCTGAATCCTTTCCTCTCCCCTTGCTGGCGAATCTCCTCAGTATAGAATCCTCCCACTTCTTTCAACCCGCTAATCAATTTCATAATAACTGTGGTCTTTCCCACACCGGGTCTACCGGTGAAGAGAATGTTCTTCTTCATTTTTTTCCAGATTATGCTGGCTAAACCTGTAACAGCGGTTTATTATTCGGTAGCCGCAACCTTTAGGTTGCGTGGAATATGCGCAGGCTAAAGCCTGCGACTACCTAAGAGGATACAAAATTGTTGACAATTGAAAATATTTTCTATATCATATCCCCGTGATATAAAATGGCAAAAATAATATTTTTAGGTACTGCTGGGGCAGTAGCCTCAGCCCAAAGAGATAATACTTCCTTGCTTTTTATGGATGATTCCGGAGAGAAATTTCTTATAGACTGTCCCGGAAGTCCTGTAACAAAACTTGCTAAACTGGGTTTCGATTATCGCGAAATTTCTAACCTCATATTAACCCATACTCATGTTGACCATATCTATGGAGTACCTTCTCTCTTACATTCCCAGTACAGGTTAGGAAATAAAATAAATATCTTTGCTACCCAGGAATGCCTCCTTCTTATCAGAGGACTTATCTCTTTTCACCGGCTTGAAGACCCTGAGAAGTTTCCTGAAGTTTCTTTCCAGACCATACCAACTGATAAGAATAATTTTCTCTTTTTCCAAAAGGAAAATACCCTCATCTCCTCTTTTCCAGTAAAGCATACTCCTGATTCTATAGGACTCAAAATTTATCTTAAAGATCTCCCACTCACCTGTGTCTACTCAGGAGATACAGCATTTAGCCGCACAATTGTTGAGGAAGCAAAAGATGCCGATTATCTCATACACGACTGCGCCTGTCCATCACGCTTTGCCAAAGAGCTTGAAGAAATGCACACCTCAGCCCTGGCTTTAGGAGAAATTGCCGAGGAAGCTCAAGTTAAGACCCTCGTTCCTATCCATTTTTTTACTGAAATCGAATTTAAAATGGAAGAAATAGAAAACGAGATAAAAAATAATTTTTCAGGAAACCTTATAATTCCTTCTGACTTCGATTCTTTAGAATTAAAGCCTCAGCTTTCTTGATATCTTCAAGAGAGTTCACATTGACCCGCCAGGTATCAATCTTTTGGTAACGTACTTCAAATTTTTTATCTATTAAATACTGTAAGGCATCTCCAATGTAGTATTCTCCCATTGCTGACGGTTTGATATGTGGGATGGCTTTAAAGATATCGGGCTCAATAATTAATAGCCCACTTATTCCATAATCAGAAATTTTGTCCTTTGGCTTCTCCACTATCTTTTTAATCAGATCTCCTTCCCAAACTACCTGACCTGTTGTTTCAGGACTCTCTTCTCTATTGATAAGGAGAGTTGCCAGGGGACGAAATTTTAGATGAGACTCGATGAGTTTTGTGAAGTCGTAAAAGGAAACAAGGTCACAATAAGCCAACAAGAAGTTGTCTTCACCGACAAATCCTTGAGCTTTTGCCAGTGCATCTCCCGTGCCTAATGGTTTCTCCTGTTCTATGTAGGTAAGCTGCGTGTCCCATTGTCCCCCGTCGCCCAGTCTTTCAGAAACGGTTCCCTGCTCGCCAGGCGAGACAACAATACCTACTTGGCCAATTCCTGCCCTCCCAAAACCTCTAAGGCTGTACTCAATCATCGGTCTTCCTGCTACAGGGATTAAGGCTTTAGGAAGCGAATTGGTCAGTGGCCGAAGTCTTTTACCAATACCAGCAGCCAGAATTAAACCTTTCATGCCTTCTCGTTCATTATAGAAACCTCCCTTTCGGGAGGACTCCGAAAAAAGGGGCCTGACCCCTTTTTTACCCCTTTTTTTATCCAAACATTCTCCTCAAAAAACCTAAAGGTCTCCTCATCTTTTTGGCGTAATCTACAATCTTGTATACTTCAATTCCTGTCTTTTTCATAATAAGTTCTATTGCTTTAGTCTTTCCCCCCAGAAAATCTATTAAACCAAGCTTTTTTGCCTCTTCCCCTAAGTAAATCTTTCCAGTGGATATTTCTTTTACTACTTCCTCGCTTAGTTTTCTGTTCTTGGTGACTTCTTCTATGAAATTTTTGTAAATGGTATTGAGTTCTTCTTTTAGCAACTCTTTCTCTTTCGGGGTCGACTTCTTATAAGGTATGCCAAATGTCTTGTAGACACCTGAGGCCATTGTCTCCACGTCTATCCCGAACTTTTTCATCAGCTCAGAGAAGTCGGGTCGAATGGACGCCACACCAATACTCCCCAGGGTACTTAAGCGGTCAGCTACAATACTGTCGCAAGATGAGGCAATCCAGTAGCCACCAGAAGCAGCATATTCTTTTATCCAGGCTACCGTGGGCTTTCCCAGGCTTTTGATACATTCTGCAATCTCTTTACAGGGGAAAGGTCTTCCGCCGGGAGAATTTATTTCCAGAATCAAACCTTTAATCCGGCGATTCTTCTTTACACTTTCAATTAATGGAATTAGTCCGGCTGAGGATACTGTTCTGGTCATAGCCAAGAAAGGGAAAGACGAAGGAGGGCCTTCCTCAGAAATAACCATCCCCTTAATTGGAATAATTGCAATCTTTCCTTTTTTAGCCATCTTATTCTCCTTGTGACAAACAGTCACTCACTTTGTCCTCTCTCCCCTTAGGGTCAGGGTGAGGGGGTTCCTTCGATATATCCTTTCCTACTTTAAATTTTTTGACTTCCTCTTCGGGGATAGGAGAAACCGCCCATGTTCTGGGGTTGCGAGAAAAGAATTGGATTGTCCTGGCTCTTCTCTTGCGTGCCAGTTCAGGCACCTTAGAGAATCCTTCACCGATCCAGATGTGAAATCCAAAACGCATACTATCTGACTCCACTATCCCCAATCTCTCTTAATCCTTCTAAAAGAACAAACCTTCCCAAAGGTTTAACCTTGCACTGAAAACTTTTGATAAATAAATTATTGTTATATAATCCTCCACTTAAATAGAAAAATTCAGGTTCATCTATGAATTTATAGACGTTCTCTGCTATTCCTTTGACAAAGCTTGCCAGAATATCGTTTATCTCATACCCTTCTGAAATCTTATCGAAAATTTTAGCCATACCTAAAACTCCACAAGTCACTCCCAGGGACTGAGAAGTTTTCTCTATCTCTGATGTCTTTACATTAAAATGGTTCTCCAGAAGCTCAATAGAAAATCCTAAAGTTGCTCCACAGAGAGCGTTCCAATCCATCTCCTCATATTTACTACTTTTCATTTTTACATATTTGATGTCCCTACTTCCCACATCCACCACCAGAAAATTCCCGTTTCCAATCAATCTCCTGCTACCCTTTTCCAGAGCAACCAATTCATTGACCACTCTATCTGCTTTCAATTTCGCGTTATGCCCGCAGGCTATATCGAATCTTATGTCACTCTTAAGCAAGTCGAGAGTCTTCATAACTCTATACTCATCTTTTTCTGTGTTTAATATCTTGGTATAACTGGTTCCCACATCGCCTAAAAGCATATCGCCTCACTCCATCCAGCGGGTCGCATAAATGCCACCCCCACAAAAAATGTACCTGTCACCTTTTTTATGCACCGCCTTTAAAAATGGTCGCTGTCCCTATTTAAGTAGAGATAAGCTTCGATTTTGCTTTTTACGGAATTATCGAGAACATCGTCAACTTCAACATAAAGTCCATTATGCTTTTTTGCCAGATATTTCGCCAAGGAGTTCTTGCTGCAGAAAGCCTGTGCATAGAATACCGTAGGCAGGTCCTCCCTTATCATGATTTCCAACTCCAGGTCTGCGGGAACTCTTGCTTCCATACACCTTGCCCAGCCGAAAACATGGGTCTCTTTAGGAAATAGGTCAAGTATGCTGAAATCATTGGGAGGGACTCCCCAGAAACCATAATTTGGCTTTACATACTTCAACTTTGACTTATCAACATCTTTAACCACACTGTCCACTATCAAATCAAACTTCTTTCTCAATTCCAGGTCGCTTTCGCATACTGTCTGGGGATGTCTACGAGTAGCATTATTTTGAGTGGTAACTATAGGCACATTAAGCTCACGCTTAAGAATTTCACTGACGAACCTACCATTGTCACACTTGCTATAGCCATTATCGAAAATGATGAGGTCTAATTTTATAGTCAAAGCATTGGCGATAATGCTTTTAATTGTAGCACAGTATATCTTTGGTAAGTAGGATTCAGCTTTGGTGTTATCAGTAAAATCGAAAAGAGTGTCCAGGTCTATGAAATCGTTTCCTCTATATTTATCTAAAACTTCCTGTGGGGGAACTCCCACTATGCCTATCTTCATCTTTTTTTCCCCTTCTTATTAACCAGACGCCAAAATATACAATCGGTGTATCTAATAACGCAATTAGTAGTTTGATAATATATTGTCCTTTAATTAATGTAAAAACTGGCATTACACCATAAAAAGCAATGGTAATAAAGACAACTGTATCGATGAACTGTGAGACAAACGTTGAAGCATTATTTCTCAGCCAGAGATGCTTTCCTTTGGTAACCTTGCGCCAGAAATGGAATGCCCAGATGTCGTGGTACTGGCTTACCAGATAAGCAATAAAACTAGCGATAATAATCCGCGAGGTGCCACCCAGAATCTTGGTGAAGGCCTCTTCTCCAGTCCAGAAAGAAGCTTTGGGAAAGATGAGAGTAAGTCTAATCAGTGCCAGGACGACCAGTAGAGTGATGAACCCACTAAAGACCACATATTTCCCTTTTTTTTTACCCCAAACTTCGCAAATTATATCAGTAATGGGGAAAGTTATGGAGTAGGCAAAAACTCCTCCCGGGACTATAAGACCAGCTATATTGACAATCTTGCTCGCCAGAACCCCGGCAATGACCAGGCCACCGACAAAAATGGCTATCAGAAGAATATAAATCTTCTCTTCTCGCTGAATAGCCCTTTCAGTTTTTCCCATTCGTTTCTCCTATCGTCGATATAGGATAGAATAGCAAAAGAACTAAAATTTGTCAATTAAAACTGTCTACTTGACTATTTATACTAATTTTGAGGGTCTTAAGTGGAGGGAGCTTGATTTTCTGGGAAGCTGTGCAGGCTTTAGTTTTTGGAGTCCTCCCGAAAGGGAGGAAAGCAAAAAGTTGTAGCTCGAGAGCGACAACTCTGCATTGTAGGGGCGGCACTCCGTGGCCGCCCAAATGAAGGGACGGCACAGAATCCGTCCCCTACAGAGAGGCAAAGCTTACGCTTTGCTGCTACATTTTTGAATAACCCTTGCTTTCGCAAGGACTCCATAGGTTGTGAAATGTTCCGATGGATCGGAGCTACTCCATATTAAAATTGGAAGCTGGGGGTGTCGTAGGTGCACTGGCAGGGGATTTTTTTGCACTTGGGACAGCCTTCTTTATACTTTTCGATTTCCTTTTCTACATTCACATCTAAAAGGTTGGCTAAACTTAAAAACCAGGCAAAAACATCTCCTACTTCTTCCTTAAAATCACTCTTTTTGCCTTCACGAATTAGCTTGGCTAACTCCCCTACTTCTTCAATAAACCAGACAAAAGTCCTGGCAAGTCCTCTCTTCTTGTCTCTGGAATAGTAGAGTTTGTGCATTAGATTCTGAAATTCTCTTATTTCCAATTGAACCTCCTTTTACCCCCTCGCCCCTGGCCGTGGCTCGTGCCACCCTGGCCGTTAAGGCCCAGAATGGACAGGCGCACAGGCAGGCCTAACTCTCTCCCCCAAGGGGGATAGGGAACTTTTTTCCCATTTGTCAAATCTCTTCCCAAAGGAAGAGTTGTTTGTCTATTTCTGGTTCGAGTTCCTTCTTTGCAGGATAAAATTTTCCATTTAGAGTTATAAATTTTCGTGCTCGTTTAACAACCGTGCCCAACTTTTTCAACTGTTCCAGTTCCTTCAATTTAGTGTTTTTCCTTATATCCAGAATTTTCCTAGCTGATATTCTACCAATTCCAGGAACTCTGATCAGTTCTTCGAACGAAGCTTTATTTATTTCTACCGGAAACCTGTCTGTATTACTTAAAGCCCATACTAACTTGGGGTCTTTATCCAGATAGAGATCCCCTTTCTCATCAAAAATCAATTCCTCTGGAGTGAAATTATATTTCCGTAAGAGAAAATCGGCCTGATAAAGACGGAATTCTCTCAAAGGAGGACAAGGACGCAAGTTCTCCAAAGGAGTATCTTCTACCGGAGTGAAAGCACTGTAATAGACTCTACGAAGGTTATGGCCTCTATAAAGATTGTGACTCAGAGAAAGGATTTCCTTATCCCCCTCCTTTGCCGCTCCTACTACGAGCTGAGTGGTCACTCCTCCTTTCAAGGGATGTTTCCCATGAAAAGAGGCAATCTTCTTCAACCCATCGAGCAGTTCTCGATGGAAATTCTTATCCGCAGATAGTTCAGAAAGGCATTTCTGGTTTGGTGCTTCTAAGTTCATAGAGAGCCTATCTGCTAATCTTCCTGTGGCTTCGATGAGGCCAGTATCTACACCAGGCAGAATTTTACAGTGTATATATCCCTGGTAATTATACCGTTGCCTTAAAATCTTTAGAGTCCCCAGCATCTTTTCTTGACTGGCATTAGGAGAAACATTTATTGCTGAAGAAAGAAAAAGCCCTTTAACCCACCTTTTCTTATAGTATTCCAGGAAAAGAGAAGCAAGCTCTTGAGGTGTGAATTCTATTCGAGGACAATCTCTGTCTTTCCTATTTACGCAGTAGAAGCAGTTGTTCTCGCAAAAATTAGTTTGCAGAACTTTAAACAGATTTATACATTCACCTTTTTGTCCTGCCGCAGGATAGATGAGACTGGAACGGGCAATGTGTTTCTTAGGGAAAATAGCCAGGGGGAAACCAGTTACATCGAAGCCAGCCAGTTCTCCCAATAAGTTTGCTTTATGATGTAAATTCTGTTTTTTCATACTCAAATTACGGGCATAAAGCCCCTGGGCGACCATAAAGGTCGCCCCTACGCGACCAAAACATTATCCGTAGTGTAGCCCTTTATGGGCGTAATCTCTACGGGGACAAGCCCCTACACTACTTACATTGACGCACCGTTACGGACATAAAGACCTGCATTGCCAATGAAGCAGAGCTTCGCTCTGCTGCTACATTCGTTTACCAGAATGAGCGCCTATACTCCTTTACTTTTTCTTCTTTTTTGGCTTCTTCTTCTCTCTCTTGGCCGGTACTTTCCCTGGCATACTAATCACCACCCCTTTTTCCAAGTTTTTCCATTAAGATAGGAAGATTAACAATGTCTTCTTTATTATACTCCAGTAACACTTGTAAGGCCTTTTTGTTATTTTCTTTTTCGTATTGGTACCATAGTTCCATAGCTACCCAGCCATCTATCTCTTTCAGGCGTCTT
>Ga0307377_10001909_pt1 | contig 25320 bp, 44 predicted proteins | sample TR3MG_FD_202535 | JGI IMG/M metagenome (GOLD analysis project Ga0307377, IMG submission 202535) | Soil microbial communities from Risofladan, Vaasa, Finland - TR-3 | ecosystem: Environmental > Terrestrial > Soil > Coastal area > Acid sulfate soil | place: Finland: Risofladan, Vaasa | collected... | reverse complement strand
CAGATGTTACTACTGTCGTTGGGGTTGCTGCGACAACTACGCTTCCTGCTGTAGTCTCATCATAAACCTCAATCCCATGTAGTGTTGTACATCCGTAATCATTCAAGTCAACTTGAACTGTGTCAGTTCCACCAATCGCTGTTACTGGAAATGATACACTAAGTACCTTCATACCTAAGTTTGGCGCGACTTCTGTTACTGTTCCTACTTCTCCTAATGCTGTCATATTTTTTTCCTCCTTAATTACCACAATCTGAACCGTCGTGGTCTGGTGTTATTTTTTCTGTTTAAATTAAAAAATAAAATTTAATCTAAAAAATAACAAAAAGGATTTACAATATGTCATCTATAAATGCATTGAACGCAGGATTTCTCATGATAAGACATTCATATATTTTCAAGAAAAACTTGTCTGAATCATTAGTTTTACCTAATCTCTCATAAGTCATATCTTGTAGAACTCTCATCTCGATGAAATCTGTATCAAGGAAGAATATTTGTTTTGCACCTGATGTGTTACTCAAATACATTGAAGGGATCAGTGGTACTGGCCCAACCATAGTTTGAAGTAAAACAGCTGATGGGACACCGAAAGGCAAGACTCCGCCAGGGATATCACTTGGACTATATCGGAAAGTATCTAATATAATCTTTCTAACATCTCTAACAGCAGCGCTTGATCCAACAGCTAACTTAATTATTCCTCCGTCATCGAAAGAATATTGGCAAGCTGTTTCGATATCATCGTATGTCAATGCTGCACCATTCAAATCTACAACATTTGTTGTGCCCTGTAATTTTACAATTCCAGAAAACTCTGTTGCAGTTGTACTTGCATCACCATTAACAATCAAACTCTCTTCCAATTCCTTTATCGCTCTTGCAGCAGTTAAGACTCTTAATTGCATTGCATTAGGTGCACCAACACTTGAAAAAGCACTTCCGCCAAGTCCGCTTCCAGTTCCCTGGAAACCTTCTAAAACGAATGCAGGTTGTCCTGCCTGAGCAGGTCCTGTTACTCTTCCAACACTGTAAAGAAATTTGATAGGCACTGAGGTTCTATCCATAGTGTCATCAGTTTCTGGTAAGGCTCCATCTTCTGTCGCAACAGCAGCAGCCCCTTTTGTAGTAATGTTGTTGTAGTCAGCGTACATTCCTAAGTTTGTTACTCTAGGAATTAACTCAACTAATGGAGTTCTCTTTCTTGATTGATCTACGATCATTGGAGAAAGATAAACAGGAATCATTGCATATCCAGCTGTTCCTGCTCCACCCTGAGTTGTAGTTGTAGCTTTGAAACCTGCCTCAGGTCTCAAATCTATTCCACTAACTGGGTCCCAATACTTTGTCTTGTTTTTCAGACCTGCAAATGATTTTGCGTATGCATCTTGTGCATCCATTCCTTCATCTACAATGCCTGTAAAAGCTCTTTCCATCTTAATTGCAAGCGTTTAAAGGATCAACAGATTTTCCTTCTGCATCAGCTTTTGCTTTTTTTGCTGCATCACCAAGTTGAATCCCTGGAGATTTATGTACAGGTTGACTTAAAGCCTCAGTTATCTTTGCAAGATTCTTTGAGATTTCTCCCACGGCTTCTTTTAAAGCAACATTATCTTTTTCAACAATAGCATATTTCTCTGACAAGGTTTTCATCTCTTCTGATATAGACTTAAACATAGCTTTTTGTTCAGCATCAGTAGATTCATTGCCTTCTTCACCAGTAGGTTCTGCAGGTTTTGCAGGCTCTTCTGGTTTTTCTGGTTCTGTCTCGTTATCTGTCATCTTTTTGTTTTTTGTTTTATTTAATTGATTTTTCCCGACTATGTCGGTTGAGTGTGATTTGTTTTTTACAATTAATGTTTTTTCTATTTCAGGATCTAATTCTTTCATTTTTTTATACTGCTCAACAGCATCCATCGACTTTGTAAAAATTTCAACCATCTGTGCTTTTGTATTACATGGATTTCCTGTCAAAGCAATATTCAATAAAATAACATCATTCAAAAGCCTAAGGTTCTTTCCCTCTTTCTTTTCATAAGTAATATCCACTGGCAAGAATGCAACAGAAAAAGCATCTAAATATCTCTCCAAAAGATTTCCTTTAATCCTTGCATAATTAGGATTGTGTCTGTTAATCTCCCCTTTTACCCTTGTAGAATACCTCTCTTTCCCTAGGTCTTTTACAACTGCATCAACTAATTTTCCCGCAGGAATCTTTGTTTTATTAATTTCTTTTTCTTCATGAGTATCTCCCTTAAAAGCTTCATGTTCTAAATCTAATTTCATGTTTCTTTCAAGAATTTGTCTTTGCATAGATTCCTGACAATGCTTAGTCATGATATCATTTACTAGATCAATATCGTTTGTAGAAATATCTCCTTCAACAAAAAGGTGCTCTTCCCCTTTGATTTCAACTATATTAACATTCAAAGGAGTTGTAAATGTAAAACTAGCTTCTTGATTCATATAAGTTCTAACTCAAAAATAGTTATAAATCTACTTTCAAAAATACAGAAATATACGCTTATAATTATTCCTCTTTTTTGATAAAAACAATAGTGCTTCTACAATCAACATGCGCAGGAGGGGCCTGTCCAGACCATTTTCCATAATGAAAATTTTCATCAAGTCCAACTATTTGCCCATCTAAATGTTTACATAAATCTGATGTTCTATCATCCTCAGTTGACACCCATTTCTTATCATAATCTAAACCAGATCCTTTCATAGCCAGTAATTTCCCATTGTTTTCTGCCCGATTTGTCTCTGTCCTGGCAATCATTTCTGCACGATTCTCTCCAACATTAAAAACATTACTAACTCTCTCTTTAAGCTTTGTAATTCCCTCTCCATTTATAATTCCTCTTTCTAACTCTGCTTTTAAATCATTAGAGATCTCTTCTGTCATACCTTTTATATTATCAAAAGTATGATCCTGCAAGAATTGTAAGGCCTTTTCATTAAAAGGAACGTTTTGATCAATCCTTTTCTCTGATTCATCCCATCCACTACTAAATTGAGATCGAATTATTTTATCACTTATTTCCTTTAAAGAAAATAACTCAAATATTTTTTTAATCATTTTTGGGATATCATCAATGCCTTTTATTTTTATTAATTGGTCATCTGCTTTTTGGGTTTCTAGGACCTCAATTATTTTCTTCTTGTTTTTATTAAGAAGATCTATGATCTCTTTTTTTAATTTTTTATCACCCATCTCTTCCCCAGGTCGTAAGGTTAAAGGAGTATTTGTGTCTAAAGCTTTTTCTTCTTTCTTTGGCTTTCCATCACTAACAACAGGTTTCTTTGGTTTGTTTAATTGCCTATCTCTCTCTTGCTGATTCTGATTATTCATTCTATCATACTCTTGGGCCCTTGGATCATTCATATTAACATTCATCCCTTGATTTGCATTCCACTTATTAGGGGCCTCATCTCCCCACTCAACATCGTCTAGACCTTCTGTGCTTCTAACTTCATTAACTGATCTTAATCCTGCTTCTGTTTGTAATTTATATAATCCCCACTTCTTTGTTTCCTCATCAACATCGAAGATCTTATATTTATATTTGATTCCCTCAAAACCAAACTCAGGAATAATTTGTGTGTTTACATAATATTCAATTAATCTTAAAATGGGATAAATAATTCTTTTTTTAGCAATTGAACTTTGAACAATTTGATTTGCAGATCCTTTGGCATCCTCAACAAAACCAAGCTCTGTTGCCGTTATACCAAATGCAGCCCAAACCATTTTACTCCACCACTTTTGAGATTCTATTAATTCAAGTTCTGCATTAGTAAAACCCATTCTCTCAAATTTAGGCATCTTATTAACCATAGCCAATTTATGAAAGACCTTTTTCCAATTGCCAAGATCATCTGATTTCTTTTGTGATTCTATCCATTGCTGAGCAAATGCTTTCATATCAGGTGTGCTCATTCCTTCTAATCCTAAAACCCCTGGAGGAATTGAATTATCAGAAAAATATTCTAGATTGTGTTCTACTGCATAAACTAATGTCTGAACTGTCTTTGCTAAAACTTCCATAGCAGATCTCCCATAAAGATCATCTGTTCTTAATTTCTTTTCAAACCAAACTATTTCTCTCTTTCCAAAAGGAACAGGACGAGCTCCTGTATTAAATCCATATTGAAAATAAGCCCCATCATCTCTTGCTTGGCCCTCTGTTAAATATCCTTGAATAGCTGGATAAACACTTTGCATCCCTTCTGAACCTTCTTCCGCAATATCTTTAATCATAATTAATTCTGCTCTATTAGTGTACATCCCATAAACATCTGGATTCTTTGTAAAGGCCATTCCATCTCTAGAAACAATCTCAACCATCTGGCCAAACATATTAAAAACTTTAACCATTATTCCAGAATTAATTTCTAACAAATCAGGCAACATCATTCGTACGATCATTTCCCAACTCTCAGGATTTGTATTTGGATTATTAAAAAAACTTCTAACAATCTCAATCTCTTTTTCTTTCCCTACTAGCTCATTTCCATCTTCATCTTCTGCAACGATCCCCCAATCAACAGCACACACTTCATCAATAATTGCAGTCTCACACATATCAACATAAATAGATGCAGCAAGTTGCCTAAAATAACTTAGATCTTTATATCTTGGATAACCAAAAGGAGGCTTATAGAAAAAATTAGGAATATAAGCTTTGGGTTGGCCCTCTCTAGTCTCTTCAAACGCCGTTACTGGCGAAGTTCCCTCTGCTTTAGTTTCTCCTAAGAGTCCGAAAAAATTCTTAAAAGTTCTTGCCATGAACATGAAAGCGAGGTATGATGATGTTTATTTAAGTTATCCTAATTTTATAAATGTTTTTGTCTAATTTATCAAGCAAAAGCCCAAGCGGATTCGTTTATACTCATCAATTCTAAAGCATATCCTAAGGCAATTGGGATGTCTGGATGCACTCCTGCCTCCACTAATTTTCCATCAGATAAGGCATAAGACATGCACTCTGCTAAAATTTTCTGTGCAGTTTGTTTATCCCTCTCTGTTTTATAAGGAATTATAAATCTCTTATTTTCAAATGCAGTTCCCAACCTCATAATTAAATTAATTTTACCAACGGTATGACGCTTATCTGTCCAGTCACGAACCCTCTTTTGTGTTGCAGGGTCTGATGCAGCAGTCCAAAATAAGGTTATAGGCAAATTCCATTGTTGAATATCTTTACTAATTGCTTTAATTGAGTTTTCTTCCAAGCCCATTCTATCATATTTATACCTTGGAAATAACTCATTCTTTAAGATCATCATTTGCTCATTTACAGACAGCCCTTTGTCTTTTTGACAATGCAATAAATAATAAAAATTATCTTTTAATCCTAAGCCAGCGTAAGCTGATTCATCTGCAGAGATCCTATCTGAAAAGGCAAAGTCCGCTCCCATAGTTTTCATACTAAACTCTATTTCATAAATCTCCTCAGAGGATAAATCTGCCCTAAAACATTGTTCTATCCATTCTCTTTTAATTATTGAACTTGCACTGTCTACTGGATCATTTAGATACTCCTGTTGAAAGGCTACAGAGCCTATATCATATTTAATCTTTTTTAGGATCTCTTTAGTAAATCTATCAGGCCACAAGATATTCTTTAAGTCTGCATCACATGCTTTGAATATTTGTCCTTTGTAGAGCTTTACTTTGTTATATAAAAGAGAATCTAAATGTAAAAGAGTTCCAATCATCTTGAATCTTCCTTTAATATCTAAAGAAGGAATAATTACTTTGTTTAGCTTCATTCGATCTTTCTCTCTTAATTCAGGATTTAAAACTCTCTCATCAGATTCTATATCATCTCCAATTATTAAAGTAGGCCTAATGTTTCTATATTTAAAACCTCTAATATTTTTTTCAAAAGATGCTGCTTCAACCCTACATTCTCCAACATCAAAACAATCTTCTCTGTCTCTTCCATCATCATCTCTTCCTGGACGTGGTGTTAGATCTCCATAAATAAACCTCAACATTTTATTATTCTTAAATTCATATCGAATAGGCTCAATAAACTGCACAGTCTTAGAATGATTTTGAGAAATATAAACAATATACTTCTCTAAATTATTTACAATACAAAAGATCAAGAAAACTATTCCTGTAAGAGATGTCTTTGCATGCCCTCTGGGCGCTGCAAGGGCGTCATTTCCATCTCTAAAAAGTAACTCATAAATCTCTTGGTGAAAGTCTGGGATCTTATTGGTTATGGTTTCCGGGAAAACGATCTGGCTAAACACCTCAATATTCTCCTTGAAAGAAAAAACCATCTTCAAATATTCTTTTTGTTTGGTTTCATCCTTAACTTTATTAAAGATTTCTTCTACTTGGGCCTTAGTTACTTTCATTATCCAAAGAGTCTTTTCAACTCCGCCTCTTTTTCTTCTTTAGTCCATACAGGAATATCTACTTTTCCAGATAATTCAATCTCTTGCTTTTCAGAAAAACCCCTGTGTTTCATTTGAGTCCTTGCCCAGAATTTAAGCATATCTTTATCGGAGTCCAAAGCCATTTTAAGTATCCTCTGGAAAATAAGATCGTTATGCTTCTCTAAGGCATCATCAAACATAATTTTAAACTTTGGACGTTTTAACCATCTGTAAAAAGTTGTTCTATTAATTCCTACTTCTTCACAGGCCCTAGAAATATTTCCTCCGTTGTCTATGTAAGATTCAATAAAGTTTGTATATTTCTGCGTTATTGTTAATTTTGTTGTATTTTGTTCCATTTTAGAGTTTTTTTGCTGTTTTTCCAGTGAATTTTTCCCATCTATTGATAATTACTTGGCAATAAACTGGATCTAACTCCATCATAAAGCATTTTCTGTTTAATTGTTCGCATGCAATGAGTGTGCTTCCGGATCCTCCAAAAAGATCCATTACAATCATTTCCTTTTGTGAACTATTATTTATTGCCTTTGCGCATAATTCTATGGGCTTCATTGTGGGGTGCAAATTGTTTTTATTGGTTCTATCAATATCCCATACATCTGTTTGAGAATTATCCCCACAATAATAATGTTTAATATCTTTTCTCCACCCATACATTAATGGCTCATATTTGCTATTGTAATCCTTACGAGATAAGGTAAAATTATTTTTTAACCAGATTATATAATTAGACCAATGTCCCCCCATTTGGATGAACATTTTTGTTAAATTATGCAATTCTTTACAAGACATGCAGATATATTGAACCCCATTGCAATATTCCATCTGATTAGATAGAAAAGCCTTTAAAAATTCATTCCATTCTTCTTCAGACATTTTATCGTTTTTAATATCTTCAAAAGAACTATTTGCACTTTTTCTTCCATCTGAATCTACTGAACCTTGAAAATCCACATTATAAGGAGGATCAGTAAACACCATATCTGCCTTATTTTGCCCCATTAAACGGGCAACGTCCTCTTTTATTGTACTATCCCCACACATTAGTCGATGATCTCCCAATTCATATAATTCTCCCTTTTTTATCTTTGTTTTGGATTTTGCCCTTTCATAAGCATTTACTTCTATTGTGTCCTCAACAATTTCTTTTTCAAGGATATTTCCTAACTCTTTAAAGCTAAATCCGGTTAAATCTAGTTTAAAATCAGCGTTTTGGAGGGCAATTAGCTCTTCTTTCAATAAAGGATCGTCCCATGTAGCATACTCAGAGGTTTTATTATCTGCTATCCTAAAAGCTTTTACTTGGTCCGGGGTTAAATCATCCACTCTAATTACCGGGACCTCTTTCATTTCTAATTTTTCTGCTGCCTTTAATCTTGTGTGGCCTGCGATTATTTCGTTATTTTTATCTAAAATTATTGGGTTTTTGAATCCAAACTCTTTAATCGATTTTGCAACAATCTCAACTGCTCTCCTATTTTGCCGAGGATTATTCTTATAGGGTTTTATCTCTTCTATGGGTATTTGTTCAATCTTCATCATCTTCCTCCATATCTTCAATAAAATCATCCATGTCCTGGACATCTAACCTTTCTTTTTCTTCTCTAACTTTTTTAAAATAATTTTTACTCATAATTCTTTCACCCTTTTAGTTAATTCGTCTAGGACTCCTTCTCTGTCAATACAAGTTCTTATGTAATCTCCATCTAAATACAGATTGAAGAGATCAGGTCCTTTTTTTTCTACTTTTATTTCCATAGTTTTTTCCTCGATTTCAAACAAATAATAAAATAAAAAAATAAATTAATTTTAAAGCTTTAACCTACTTCCAATCGTATTCTTTAATTCTTCATGCTCTTTCTTCACTTTTTTAAGCTCTTCTTGTAAATCTTCATATTCAAGTTTTAACTTTTCTGTCTGAGCATATTTTCCAATCTTCTCTAGATTCTCTTTTAATTCTTTCAATTCAGGTGAAAGTTCTTTAATCGCTTCAACTTTCTCTTTTAGATCTGCTATACGCTTCTCCATTCCTGTTCTCTGCTTTGAAAGATTCTTATGAGCCAATCTAATTCCTTCCTCTGAATAAACAACCTTTAATTTATGCTCTGCAACTGAAAGGACTTTTGGTTCATCAACTTTACCTTCTATATCTGGAACTGGATCTGTCTTATTTTCTGTGATCTGAGATTTCTCCTGAATCAATTCTTTTCTACGATCATCATAAGTTAATTTTGATGCTTCTTCTTTTTGTTCACTTGCCATTTTCTCCCTCCTTTTCTGCTTTATCTTTGGAAGAGATAAACTCCCCTTGACATTTTTTTTGATAATTCTTATTTAACTGTTTTAATAATTTTACTTGGGCTTCCCCATACTCTGTTAAAAATATGATTATTTCTTTTCCACGTCCTCCCTCTGATTTCTCTTTTAAAACAACTCCTTCTCTGGCCCATCTAGAAATTAAGGTAGATGCTACACTTAAAGTTAGATCTCCTTTTTTTGCTAATTCAGAAATATTTTTTGGCTTCTTTGAAATTTCAAAAAGAAACTGCATATACTTTTGGTTTATTATTTCGAGCATAGTTTGATCCTCCCTTCTTTATCTATTTTAACTGGAAGCTTTTCAAGAATCAATTTTAATGAATTTAAATCAACTCCAAGTTTTCTTACTAGATCAGCTTTAAATAAAGGCTCTTTTTGCTCCTTCAAAAATTTCTCTACACGTTGAAATGTCTCAAAGTAAACATTTTTACGTTTTAACTCTTTTTTTGAACTCACCTTTTTTACCCCAATATATGATTATAATTATAAGATTATATTTAAATCTTTGGGTTTTTAGAAAAATAGCAATGCATGGAATCGAACCATGGCTTGAAGCTTTTTCAGAATAAAACTCGGCAAAAGCTAATTCTCATGAGGCTCCCGAACTACCATTATTCTACATTGCTTTAGTTAAGAGAAGAGACTTTTTAAAGGCATTTCAACCTCTCGCCAATCTCTTTCTCTTTTTGTTCGCTCTTGAAATACGAACTCGGACACTTCTGCCCTGCAATGTTAGGCGAAGCTTGTGCCAGGATTCGAACCTGGATCCACTGCTCTCTCGTCGGATAGCAAGATCTCACTTTTGTGAGTTGGCTAGCCACCAGGTAAATCCGAAATCTCCCCTGGCTGATTACAAGGCAGTCATTTTGCCATTAAAACCACACAAGCAAGATCTTCTTCCATTATTATTCTTGTTTTTCTTTTTCAGGTTCTTCAGGTTTTTCAGGCTCTTCTGGTTTTGGATCTTCATCTGTCATTTGTTCAACCTCCATTATTTAATTAAGTATTAAATTCTTTATAACTTATCTCTCCACGCTTTTCTCCCTTATGCGCAATCACAATTTTACTAAAGATATTATTATCAAGCAACCACTTACATTTCTGTTTCTCAGCCTTATCTAAAATTCCTCGCATCTTTGATTCTACCCCCATAATTTCATAACAAGGCATATATGCTAAACATTTTCCATCATCATCCTCTGCATAAATTTTAAAAAATGCAATAAAATCTGGAAATCCTGCACCTAACATCATTGGTCTACCTGGGCCTAAAAACTTATTCTTGACTTTCACTAGCTTGCCTTTTGTAAATGGAAGATCATGTGGCCCTTCATCATTATGAAACTCAACATTATTTGACCACTTTGCAACTATAAATCCTTGCTTTTCAAGATCTTCTCTAACTTTCAATTCAAAACGAGCTCCTGCTTGCCTAGACTTTTTTCCCATTGTTTTTTTATCCATTTTTGCCTCCTGGAATTTTCATAAAACACATCCAAATAGTATTTATTTTGCTTCCTGATGGATGGCCGAATAAAGGCCTGACAGGTAAAAGCTTCAAGATCCCCGCTATTGAGACATCTCTCTTTTTTCTATTATCATTTGATTTGCTCCACTTAAAAATTAAAACTCCATAATCTTCTAAGACTCTGTAACATTCATTAAATCCTTTCAAAATATCTTCTCTCCATGTTTCTGGATTTAGCGTGCCATATTTTGCAGCTATCCAAGAATTTTGTTCTAGTGATTTTAAATGTGGAGGATCGAAAACAACCAATTTAAAAGAGTTATCTGGAAGATCTAATTTTCTAAAATCCATTATTTTATCTGGCTTTACTTCAAAGTTAGGAGTTTTTTTAAGAGATCCTTTCTTTAATTCTCTATGATCTACATAAAGAGTGTTTTTATGATTCTTATCAAACCAAAACATTCTCCCCCCACAACATGCATCTAAAATAAATTTATCTTTCATATTCTATTCTGTCCTGTAATTTTTATAGCCATATCAACGTCTTTATTTATTTTTTTCCTTATCTGTTTAGCTTTAGCTTCACTCCAGGGATTTCCATTTTTCTTTAAATAAGGGCATGGAATTTCGTCACATTGCCCATACCTCCTACAAACCTCTGGCCGATCGTTGTAAATCGTACACTTGTTTTCCATATTTAAAAAACAACATTTTAAATCCTCTGTTACTGGAAGGATAAAAACTTCCGATCCATGTATGTGTTCCACAAACCTATAAATCTTATCCTTATTTTTATTCCATATTTTTGTAGGTATTGGAACAATCCCACAACATTCCCCACAATTTTCTTTACATTTAAATTTTACCATTCTTCTGCATAATTTTTGTGACACTCTTTACAAAGCATCTTAACATTTCCTCCATCTATTTTCTATCTGCTTTAAAACAGGCCCAGTATATCCAAATTGGACTATTTTTGTATGGAATTTCATATGCTCTTTATGTGTTGGAAAAAGCATAAGATTTTTTATATTGTTATTCCCTTTTTTTGTATCGATGTGATGGACTACCTCATCTTTTGTTAAAATTCTCCCAATCTTTTTTTCAACAACTAATCTATGCTCCCACACATATCCTTTCTCATCTGCGAAAGGATGTTTTGGTGTAAAAATTTTAAGATATCCACTTTTATCTTTTATAATTCTTTTCTTAAATCTATTTTTCCCAGAACAATTACGGCATCTAGTTGATTCCATATTAATCTCTATTCCACAATCAATACATTTTTTAGGATGCCTTTTGACATAATTTTTTCTAATTGCTTTAATTCTCTCTGGATTGTTTTTTTTGTATCTTTTCATTGTCTCTTTTTTTCGTTTTTTTAAACATCCATTACAACAAACTCCTTCTTTTCTCTCTTTTTCTTTTCCACAATCAATACAAAATTTAGCATAAAAGGTCATATATTCTTTAAGTTATCCTCCCTTTTAAAAGTTGCTAGCTATCTCACTCCATAAAATAAAAAAACAAAAAGTAAAAATGTTTCTATTTCTTTTTCCACATGAAATAAGGAACTTTGTGGATCACTAAGCCGTCTTTAATGAGTCTAGCCAGCATGCTTCTGACTGTATTCTGATTCATCCTAACACCTCTAGAGATCTCTTTTACTTTCATGGCTTTGCCTTTTTTGGTTCTCAAAAACTTAGCAATTGGATGTTCTTCTCTTCTTGAAAACACTCTTTTCTTAAAAGTTCCAGATTCAAATTCTTTTCTTGTTATCATTTTTACCTCCTGATTTTAAATTTAGATTATTAACTTCTAAGAACTTTGTTACTATCCCTGCTATAGTATGCTTGCATAATCCTGTTGGTGTGTTTGAAACTCCAACATGGCATCCGCATTGAGAAAACCAAGCTGCAACTTTCTTATAAATTCTAAAAATATATTTATCTGTTTTTCCAGTTATTTCATAATTAAAACTATCTCTAGTATTAATTTCTGTTTTTACTTTCTTTTCTTTAATTAATTTAAATGCCTCTTTAAAAATTCTCATAATTCTAATAACTCTGGATTTAATTTAATTGTATTATTTACTCTTTCAATTAGTCCTAATGTATTGAGCTTGTAAAGAGCATTATTGAATCCTCCACTGCCTGAGGAATATCCTGTTTGCTCTGCTATTTCTTCTTTAGAATATTCTTCATAAGGATTTTGTAATAAAAGCTCATAAATCTTTCTAGGACATACAGGCAATTTGTGAATCATTTGCTCTTTTGAAAAGTCATACTCTACAATCAACTCTGGATTAATCTGATTTACTTTGATTAAATTTCCTTTTCTATGAATTAGCCCTAATGAATTTAATTTATATAAAGAGTTATTGAATCCCCCTGACTTTTGAGAATAACCTGTAACAGCTCCTAGTTGAGATTTTGTAAATTCTCTGTCTGGATTATTATAAAGAAATGAGTAAATCTTCTTTGCACAAATTCCTAAGTCCATCTCATTGTCCACGTTGTCCTCTTCCATGACTTTTTTATGTAAAATTGCTCTTTCTTTATCTCTATTTAAAGGCATCTGTGGAATGTAAGGTGCTTTTACTTTGTCAGGTACATTACTTTTAACAGGAAAAGTAGGGCCTTCCACTTGTAGTAATTTACTACAATTTACTGCTATTTGCTGTACTCCTTTCTTAAACCTATCTAAGGCTAATTTATCCTTTTTTAGGCTATTAACATATTCTCTCTCAGCTTCTTTATATCCTTGATCCTTGGCTCTCTGTAGGGTCCTCTCATCAATAACAGGCTTAGGTTGTACAGACTTAGCCATTCTTAATTCTCTCTTTAATTCTAAGATTTTATTTTGAAAATCCTTTTTAGTCTTTAATTCTTCTTCTGCTTCTTTAGGGAGATCAATAACATCCTTCAAAAGCTTCTTAATATTATCTGGGGTTTCAGAAGCCTTTAGAATATTTTTCCCTGGTTCTGGATGGGTTGTTTTTACATCTCCAACTTTTAACCTTAGGACATCATCTTTAGAAATTGCAGGCCCATAAGCAAAAAACTCTCCATCATCTAATTTCTTTAAATTATTTGATTGTTCTTTAGTAGTAAATTGTAGATCATCACTAGCCCTTTTTCTATCAATATCTAAAACGGTTCTTCCTACTAAAACATTATTGCATTCTGCTGCAGCATCTTTATGTAATTTAGAGATCCTTTGGGTTGCTAGGACTCCACAGAACCCTCTTTTTCTTCCCCTTGTTTGTAAATCAATAACAGAACTAGATGATTCTGATTTTGATTTCTCTGGACAAAATTGGTGGGCCTCATCAACTATAATCAAACACGTATGCCATAATTCCCTAGGAGCATTAACTAAACTATCTAAAAACCTCTTTACAAATAAAATTCTTTCATGTTTTTGTAATTCTGATAAATCAATAATTGTTGAAACATTTAATTTTAATAACTTTCTAGCTAGGAGTTCTGCTGTCTGAATCTTTGCAGGGATCTCTCCACCTTTTCCTACTAGGAGATAATCAAACTTTTCTCTAAGAGTTGCAAATTCTCCTTCTAAATCTAAAACTATTTGCTGAATCCTCCCATGTGATTGTTCTAATAATCTTCTTATTAACCAAGACTTTCCCCCACCAGAATTAGCCTGAATTAACAATCTTGTAGAAACAAGTTTAGAAAGATTAATATTTACATCTTGTTTTGTTTCTTTGTTTTTTCCGATTATCATTCCTCTTCCTCATCCCAATTATCTAATGTTTTCTGTTCTTTTTTTTCTTTTTGTTGCTCTCCCCACGAAAGACTTAAATTCCTTCTTTTACAATCCTTTCCTATTTGTACCATTTTTTAAATAATTTGGATTATTTACATAAGTGCAATGCTTACAATAAAACCCTCCGCCTTCTTTAGGATATAATTTGTGTTTGCAATTAGGACACTGTTTCATAAACATCTCCCTTTGGATTTAATTGTATAATTCTTAAAATAATAATCTGAAATTATATAACCACTTGTGGCTTCAACCTCAACAAAGAAATCCCCCATATCAATCTCAACCCAAGTATGTTTTTTATAATCTGGGATCTCCCATCTTCCAAAGACACAGTAAGCATCCAAACCTTCTGCTCTCAATCTCTTTGCTAATTCTCTACTAAAATCTGTGCAATCATAAACATGCAACTCCCATTCTGTCTCATTAGCAACCTGAGTTCCAATCCCTTCAACTAGGTCATAAAAAGCTTTTTTGTGTTCCCATCTCTCATTAAATTTAAATTCTATTTGTTCTGCCTCAATATCTTCTTTTGCTAATTGCTGATCTTTAATTAAAAGAGTTATACTGGAACACAGTAATAACAAAATCACTATCAAGCATATTTCTAATTTCATCTTCTTTTAAAATCCCCCCTTTTATATGCTTTTTTTAATATTGTTCCTATCAAGGCCACAGCAGGTTGTTCTCTAAGTGCAGTTACCATCATTTGAAACTCTTTTTTTGTTAGCCATAATCCACAAAATACTATTCCTTTCTTAGGTTCTTCTATCATTATCATTGTATTCCTCCTCGACAAAATCCCAGTATTCTTGGGATTCTAATTTTTTTACTTGTAAAACTTCTGGAGCATTGAGTAACCCAATACTCTCTAAAAACTTCATTTGAAGTTCTGGATACTTTTCTTCAAACTCAATCAAATCATTTCCGTTCATTTTGTATCTTTTTCTCTTGCTCTTTTGCTTTATTAACAACCTCTGCTTCTCTGATTTCTTTTTTCAATTGTTCCACTGTTTTGTTTTCCATTATATCCCCTTGAACCCTTTTTCAAGTTCTTTAACTAACTCAAAAAATTTAATCGCATCTTTCTCTGCTAACTCAAACATAAAATAAGATGCATAACTTGGGATAATACTTATTTTTATAGATTTTCCTTTGAAGGAATCATCTTTTTGAATTTCTAAGCTTATGCTCATTCCTTCTTCATCTTCAAGTTTTAATTCTTCCATTTTTTTTCTCCATTGTATTTATTTTCTTGCTCTTGGGCTAGGCCCTCACTAAAATCTAAAAATAAAAAATAAATTACTTTTCCTCTTCAGCACAACTGTTGTTTGTGTACCATCTAAGGGCTCTAACTATTGCTCGAGTCTCAGCCATTCTTATAAAGTGTGGCTTAATAAATTCTCCAGTAACATTCTCAATTGTTGCATCGCCGTGTCCTTCAAAATGTTCACTATATCCATCTGCATGAACTGATACTACTGCTTTAAACAAAGCATACTTTTTCTCTAGATCTACTGCTAGCATCTCGGTGCTTATTGAAAAATTCTTTTTCAATTCATGTGCTTTTGTTAATAGATCTTCAAAAGTCACCATATCATCTTCCCACTTTCCACTTTGTTTTTTTGTTTCTGTTTTCTTTTCTGCTGGTTTCTCTGCTTTTTTCATTGAGCAAAAAGCAACCTTTCCATCTTTTATTGTAAGTTCTGCAGCTCCAACCTTAACAAATTCTGGCTTAACCCACTCTTCGAGTTCATATCCTTTGATCTCATTGTTCTCAACTACCTCGATCTTGTTTCCTTCAATCTTGACTATTGTTGTTTCCATTTTATTTTTTACCTCCATTTTGATTTAATTTAGAGGGGTTAGGAGGATTCAATTTAGAATCCACCCCTCCCCTGCAGGTCCTTGTACAAGGATTATTAATTGCAGCAGGTTGCATCCGTTCAGGTCTAGAACCCTCACTTCGTTTTTTGCTTTCCTGCTGATTATGATCTTTTAACCACTCATCCCATATCTGGGAGATCATCTCTTCTCCGTAAATATCTGGAGTAATTTCTAAGTGTAGAAAGGTTTTACATTTTAAACATGATCCGTGACCTTGATTTAATCCGAACTGTGTCATCATCATAGAAGGTGCAATCCACATCTCTTCTCCACATTTTGCACAAATGAAATCATATCTTTCTTTAAATTTTTTTCTTTTCATCGAATCCTCCTAAAATATACACGTATAATCGCTTTTTAAATGTTGCTTTCATTCTCTAAACTTCCTAAACCAGTAATTTCTGTGGCCCCATCTTCTATCTAAAGGTTCCATAGTCTCAATCATGTGATCTTCTTCTTCAATAAAATACCTAATGATCAAATAGATCAAGATCAAGTTCAAACCAGCTAAAATCCAATGTATCATTTTTCACCTCCTGTTTTTTTATCTTTAACATCAAACATCACACGATCCTTCCACTCTGCTTTTTTTCCCTCATTCCAATTTTCAATGGGCCTTAGATATCCTACAATTCTGCTGTACACTTCACATTTAGTTTTTACCATTTTAAAAAAACACCTTCAATATCACAAACAAAACAAGGACTACAAGTAAAGCCGCTAATGTATACAATACATAAAAGTTTATTTTCATAATACATTTCTCTTAAAAAACAATTTAATTCTTTCCCATTTAGTAAATGCCACCTTCATATAACATTTCCTAAAATATTTGAGATTTTCTTTTGTAGTATCTATTTGAGTAAATGGGATTATCAAGTTATCTTTTTGATCAAAAAAACATTTCTCTGGATCTATTCCAACATCCATTAAAGCCTTAATTACTATTTCAGATTTACGTGCCCTTTCCCATCCACAATGCCTTATTGCATCATTAATATGATCATAGACAACATCTACTTTTGCTCTTGCTAATTTTAATATCTTAGGATCAATTATTATTGGTTTGATCCTTTGCACAGAATTTATTTTTGCTTTCTCCATTTCAATTAATTGTCCTAATTTGCTATGACATGGTTCCATCAATGGTTTTTTTTGTGCATTCTTTTTGTTCCTGGTTGGTATTTTTGACATTTTCTTAATTGTCTCCTTGTTTTATTTGGTCTGATATCATGTTCTTTATCATGACACTCCCGGCACATCCTTTTGAATGGTGGTCTGTGTCCCCCTATCTCCGAGTGCTTGGTCAGTAGTCTGATCTTCTTGCATTTCTTGCATTTTCCCCACATTTTCTAACCTCCTTTTACGTCTTATAAAATCACTGTACATCTCTGCATCTTCAAGCACAGTCTCAAAATTTATTTTTTCATGATGAACATCTATTAATTTGATTTTTTCCTCACTAAATTTCTGTAATTGATTATTGTAAATAAAAGCATATTTAGGGATTTCAATTAAACCTGTCAAGAAGTCTTTTCCTTTTTCAGTGATTTGCCATATAACATTGGATCTCTTTTCTTCTCCATACCTATGAATTAACCCCCAGAATCTAAGCTTAGGGAGATCAGCAGTAATTCCAAAAGTTAAATCTAGATCTGCTATTTTACTGGGACCCACTTTCCATAATTGTATTAATCCTAGAATAAGACCTTTCCTTAGGCCTCTCCTATAAACCATTATTTTCTGATCGCAATACTCACAATATTCAAATTTCTTAGCCATTTAATTCCTCCTTTGTAATTGGAATCTCTCCAATCTCTGGAACTCTATTATAAACTTCTGTTCTAATTGAATTAGCTACAACCCTAATATCCTTTAACGTTTTGAGTTCTTCCATTGTAAAAAAATTAAAAGAGGCAAATTATGCCTCTCTTTTTTAATTTGTTGTATCGACTTATGTCGATGTATCTTCTTCCGAAGATCCTTCTTAAAAAGTTTCTAATTTTCATTTTTTAAACCTCCTTTCATCTCTTCCCACACTCTCAGAGATTCTGAGTCCATGTGGTTTTCTGGGTTTCCTGATTTAAATCTTGTCATCCATTCATAGAAATAACCACATTTCTTTTCAAACCCAATGTCCTTTTCCGGGAATCTTCTTTTAAAAAATTCCTCAGTAATTTCTTCTGCTTTTTCAATTTCCATTTTAATTTTTACCTCCTTGTAATTTAAAATGCTCTATGTAAGACCAACCTTCTGTATAAAAGGCAAAATCTCTATAGGTTTCGCTTTTCTCTACATGTCCTATCACTGGAATCTTGTCTGTTCCGTTGATCCAGTAAAGTCTAACTCCTTTTTTTGTGAATCTCTCAAAGTAATAATCCTTCTTAAAATCCAATCGGCAGTTTCCAAGGCTCACTTTAGTTTTTCCGTTTTCGTCAGTCCAGAAAAACTCTTTAAGTGCTTCCTTAATTTCGTTTGTTATTTCTTGTTTCATTTTTTGAATCCTCCTAAAATATACACGTATAATCGCTTTATAAATCTTGTCTTTTCCACAAGAGCCACAACACCATTAATAAGTTACAGCAGTACCTACTTTTATAAGATTTGGATTTTGGATCATCTTCAAACCTTTGCTCGTCTAGAATTTGATTATATCCCTTACTTTGTGATGTTGTTAATGGTTTCTCCACTGTAATTTTACAATTTTTAGATTGGTTTAATTCTTTGCCTTTTCTGGTGTGGGCCCTAGAAAACATTGGAATAAACTTTTTTTTAACAGCCCTTTTAGAAATATATTCTGCTTCTTCCTCTGTTGGATTCTTTATGTTTTTCCATACCATCTTTATTAAAAGGCCCTCTTTCTTATTAATTTATGCTTTGTATTTCCATTTGATCTTAACTCCATCATCAATTCCTTGCTCAAAAAATCCTCTAATTACTAATTTGTTCATCTCTATTGCAATATTCTTTGAGTAAAATCTTTTAAGATCATCTATTTCTACAAAACCTTTTTCTTTGCCTATTCTTATTATCTCTTTTTGTATTATCCCGGTCATTTTTCCCCTCCTGACATTTAATTAATGGCTTGTATTGGGTGAATTGTGTTGTGTGTTGTTTGTGCAACGCATTTGGTACTGAACCGTAGGTTCCTCTGGTTGCACTTTAAGCCAGCAAAAAAATCAAGGCAGTATTTATTATTTCTCCTTTTTGGAGGGGAATTTTCAACCTGGCAACCGATATGCCTAGCCATCTACTAACGATAAACCTAACTACAGGCCCCTTGCTTAGTCTGTTAGACCCAGGCAATCAGACCTATATTAGCCCTTGTGAGGCATTAGTTGTTCACCGACAGTTTCACCTACTGTATTTTTTATCGCATAACCTTCTGCTCAATGCTTCTTCGGTTAGAGGCGTGAATATTTTCCATAGAACATGACTACTCAACCTCTCTTTTTAAAAGTTGCCTATTTTAGAAATATTGCATTGCCACTAAAAAGTTATAAAAAAAGAGAGGGAATGGAATACTTTCACGCCAGTAAAAGAAATTTCCCTCTTTATTTAAAGCCATTAATTCTTTATAAAATTATGCACACATGTCTTTTCTCTTCTGAGCATAATCACAAGTTCCAGGGCATCTCTCAGAATCATAATCTTTACAATAAGTTGTCATCATTTCTTGGAGATCACAAGCTTTCTCTCTGAATTTTTTCCAAGCCTCTTCTCGGCCTGCCAAATCTCTTAGGTATTCTTTAAGAGGATCCATTTTCTAAATAAAATAAAAAAATAAAAAAGAATTTTGATGAATTACGCAAAGACTAGCTCTACATCTTCATCTGTATAGTCGCCCTCATCGAAAACTACTGTTGCTGTAGCATACACATATTTCTTGAAGTCATCATCAACACCCTCTTCTAGAGTGTATCTAACCTTCAATTCAAATTCTATGGTAGCAACCTTATCCTCATCTTCATCAAGACCTAAGTCTACAATTGTAATATTGTAGTCTTTTACATCCACATCCTCTAACTCATCAAAGTTTTCTATAGTGCTTTCAAGATATCTCTCCAAAGCTTTATAGTCTTTCTTCTCGAGCTCGATTTCTGCAACGTTGTAGGCCTCAGTTTCGAGTTCTTCGATTTCATCAGCGTATTCTTTTTCCCATATATCCACAAACTTAGAATCAAATTCTGGTTGGACATATTCAGGAATGTTGATCTTCCCTGCAACAGTTGCTGCAAGAGCATCAACATCAATTACCTGAGGCTTCTCAGGCACTGGTATTTGCTGAATTACTTGGGCGGTAACTTTATTGGCTAGAGCTTCTTGATCTATTTTATCTGGTGATACTGCCATAAAACCAATTATGTTAATAACTCCAAATATAACAACCAAAGCAACTAACCATGCTAAATTTTTATCCATGTTACCCTCCATTTACTTAATCTAAAGAGTTCATCTTCCTTTTTAAACATTGTTGCGTGATTAAAATCAATAGAAATATATAGGGGTTTTGTGAATAGATATGTAGAACAATACTTTTCTTCTTGGCAACAATCTTTTTAAACTATTGGAGAGTTACAACATTGCGTAAGAGAGTGGACGGATCCAATTCTTTAAACCCAGGAAACCCGGCCCAACTCTACTTTTTGTGATTATAATTTCTTCTAGATCTCTTGCTTCTTTGATATTTGGCTCTATATTTTAATCTTCTGTGCTCTTTCATAATTAAATGATACTCTAATGCAGGATTTAATAAAAAAAATGGATGTGGACATTTGATACTATGTGGTTGTGGATATACAAGTCTCTTTTCTAAAGATCTCCTACTCATAATTTACAAGCAACTTCCGTAAGAAATTAATTCCAATAGAAGCTATTCCTACAACCAAAGCAGTATATTTTCCAAAATCAACAGATCCAATATTCTCTGCTAGATATGTCAAAATCACTGCTCCACCAGCAATCAATGCGCCTTTTCCAACCTTTATCAATCCTGTAAAGTCTATTTTCATGCTTGGACTTTTTGTTTTTCCCATTTTAACCTCCTGATTATTTTTTAATAATAGGTATTTTTCCTTGATGCTGTCTTATAGTTCTATTTCTCTTTACATGTTTGTAGTGTGCTTCTTCACTAATTAAAGTCATTCCGCAGATCTCACACTCTAATCCATATGCCCATAAAGGCAGTTTTGCTTTCAACAAACAGTCAAGGAAGTTACTCCAAAAACTCATTTTTTATTTCTCCTTTTTAGAATTATTTTGTTTTGCATTTGGTTTCTCCTTCTTTAAAGAACCTAAGAACTTATTTAAATGTTGTTGTAATTCTCCATCTGAATAATCAAACTCAAATCCTTCAAATTTATCTTTGTAAGGAAATGCTCCTTGATTGTCAACCAATTGTATATGTGGTCTGCAGTGCATTCCTCCCTTTCTCCATAAATTTGTTACTCCTTCGTAAGTATATCCTAAATTGTCAACGTGCGTTTGTCCCCAAAAAATAAGCATTGGTTTCTTAAAAACTGCAGCTCCATGCATTCCTACACTATCTATTCCTACATGGGCAATACTATGTTTCATAATAGGCAAGATATTTCTAAAAGGAAGATTCAACTGAATTGTATTTTGCATTATTGGTTCTGATTGTCCTCTAATCTGCAAAACCTTTAATCCATTACTTACTAAAATATTTACTATTTTTTGGGAGATCTGAAAGTTCAAATCTCTTTGTGAAGAATCAACTTTGTTTTTTCCAGGAGCCATCCCAGGAGGCAACCCCCCAAACCCTTGAAAAGTCACAAGAGGAAAATGCTGTTTACAAAACATCTGGCCATCCATTTCTTCCCCTTTTGTTAAATAGATCTCTGCAACTGGATTCTCATCTTCTTTTCCAAATCCATAAGCCTTAGGCCAAAGCCTCATCAAATGCATTTTATCTTTTTCTTTATAATAATCATAAAGTGCGTATGGTTCCCCCTTCCTAAAATCTGTTCCTTTAATATAATCCTCAAAAGAATAAGATTGTCCTAATCGCAAATTTCTCCAGATCCTTGGATTGTACTCAAACATTTCAGGATAAGCACTAAAAACAATTAATTTAGATTTAGGAAATTTCTCATTAAGCCACTTAATAAAACTTGTAGCCATGATATGTTTTCCTATTCCCCCAGTGATTTCTATGGAATAATTCATTTTTTTTCTAGTAATTTTAGTTCTTCTTTAATATCTTTACCTTCTATTTTATCAAAGGTTTTTATATAATTTACATAGTCATTTGTGTCTTTTAAATATTTCCTTCTTTCTTTTGACATGAAAGTGATCTCTTTTGTTCCATCTAGATTATCTCTAAAAGATTCTAATACTGTTTCCTTTCCAGCAGAATTAACTTTAACAATGGCTCCACCTCCTCCTCCACCACCGCCTGATCTCCCTTGTTTGCCCTCTTTTGCAAGTCCCAACTTAATTGCTTGGGCTCTTGTTAAAATTTTTGCTTTCATGTTGCTACATAAGGGCATTCCCCTGCCCCTGTAATATATTTATTTCCATCGCATCCTATGTATGCTAAGTGAGAATAACCAAACTCTCCATCTGCCCAAATTGATCCTGCATAACTTGATCCTGGTGCTGGGTTTGCACCAGAGGAACCTCCAAACCAAGAACAAAATTGACAAATCCTCCAATCTGCAATAAAATGACATCCTCCTGCATTAGCCCAATGTAAGTAATGGTTTGTGTCTATCCAAATTGCTCCTGCAGTAGCTCCAGTTCCTTCACAAGTTCCTTGCATTGCATGTTCCCATGCTTCTGTAGATTGTTCTGGTCTAAAATGTAAATCATCTCCTTCAACCCAAATTACTCCTTTAATAGCCCCTGTAGAAGGAGCAGCTGGCGCATTTTCAATAGTAACACAACAACAATTTGTAGCTATACTCAAATCATCTCCTGAAACATTTGTAACACAACTCCTTAAACAATAATCTCCATCTGCATCAATCTCCCAACAATTTGTGCCCATTTGTAAAAAATAAAAATGATAATGATAAGTCCAATCTCCCACTCCTGGCGCAGGCAAATTTATACATTCTTGTGAATTACTTGTCCACATAACAGAACCATCACAATGTATCCATTGTAAACATCGACAATAAGTTCCATTTAAACAACTTGTTCCACACACACAGTATCTTATATGGCCTGCCCCTTGGAAAGTTTCGAATCCCCTGCAATTTAACGCTGTATTATAAGATGCTGCTTCTCCATAAGGTCTTTGGCACATCATTCCATATTCATAACAATCTCCTCCACAAAGATTAGGGGAGGGCATATTTGCATTTGTTTTCCATTGGGTCATAATGCACCCACTAGTTCCTTTTACTCCTTCACCTACCCATGCACAATTAAATTTTGCTATTGTCATTTTAGTAACAATTAACTCCAACTGGTAAAACCATTCTTCTGCTTGCGCATGTACAAGTTGTATCTGCATAAGTAATTTCTAAGGTCCCTAAATAAATTCCATTCCCAGAAACATAAAAAGTACAGGCAGAAGAAGCATTAATATTTAATCTAGATCCTAACAATAAATCACCTGCACAAATATCATCTCCTGCAATAACATCATCCACTGCGCAGACATCACCTCCACAAACTAAGGTAGATCCATGAACTATTGGAGAACAAACACTAGTTGCCCCAGAAATACAAAGCGCGTGCACTTCTTTCCAGGCTCCAGGACTTGAAGCAATTCCAAGACAATTTGCACTAGCTCCGTCTATTATATCATCACTCATGCATAGTCCGCAAGAATTACAAGGAATTATATAAGGATTATCCCCATCTGCCCACATATTAGATGCTCCTCCCCCTACACAAGTGTCTACATATGTTTTATTTGTTAAGTGGCATCCTAATGTGGGGGCTGTATTGGCTAAAACATTTTGAGTAACAATTAATTCCCCCGCAATATAATTATCTGCACTAGATGCATTAATATTCAAAACACAAGCTTGAAGAACATGCCCTGGTAAACTTAAATTAGAATTAAGATACATCCAATCTCCTGAACATCCACAAACTCCATTTCCTATTAATCCTAAATTTAAAAGATTAGCAACCGATCCAGTAAAACAACTTCCAAATAAACAAGCCAAAGCATCTGTAAAACAAGCACATCCTCCTATGCAAGTTGCACAATTTTGATTTGAATATTCAGATTGATACTGATTATAAGTTTGATTGTCTCTGTTATTTTTTTCTATTTGTGCCAAGATTTCATCTCTTTTTTTTACTGACTGAGAATAAGCTTTGTTTGTAACTTGATAAGTAAGTATCTCTCTATCTCCTTGAACTCCTTTTGTAATCCCAACTACTCGAACTTCCTCATTAGAAAGGCCTTGTGCAGTGGCATTTAAAGTAATTACATCTCCAGCTACAACACTCTGACTAGGATTCAAAACATCAAAATCATAAATCTTAACAGGATCCTTATAAATGGCCACTAAGGCATCTGCCAGTAAATTTGCCTCTGCTTGGGTTGTTATGCTAGGATCTCTCACAATTTTTCTTATAGTTCCATAATTGCTTTTGCTTGTTGCATCTTGTCCTGCTGTTGCAGTATTTGAAATAATTCTGGTTGTTCCTTCTCCTTCACCATAAACTCTCACATCATTTCCAATAGGATAAGAATGAGTAATTCTAATATTATCCATTTGAAGTCCAGCATTAAAAGTTAAAACACTTGTTGAACTCCCTTTATGATCTAAAATATCTATTTCTTGGTTGATGTAATCAATTCCAATATCTTGGCTAGTTTTAGATATTAAATTTGAAATAGAGTTCCACAAACTTTCAGTTAATTCTGATCTAAAATCTATACTTGTCCCAGCATTCACTGTTCCTGCAGTAAAAGGATCTCCAGTTGGTTGTGAACATTCTGCTAAAATAGCACTAAAAATTGTTGCACTTGCTGTTGCAGACCAAGGTGAACTAGCGTAATCTCCATTCTCTTTTGCTAACCAGATCTCCCAACCAGAAGCTTTAATAGACATGCCTCCTGCAGCCAAATAATCCACTGCATCAATTAATCCTTTAAATTCTAGAGTTCCTCCTCTATAAATATTTACAATAGAACCCATCTCAATTAAACTTCTTTTAGCTGAGGAAGATCCAGAAATTTTTATAATTGCTTGATTGATTGAGTTTAAATTGTCAGAATAAGAAAAACCAACATCTGGGATAATGGTTCCTTCCTCACCAGAAGTGTTTTTTATTTTTATTATATAATTGCTCATTTTTCATTTTATGCACTGTAGGCGCTTCTTATTTTGATAGTATATCCAGCATCTAAATTTGCTACAGTAATTGTTGCAGTAGTTGCTGATGGAGCTATTTGTAAAATTCCTAATCCAGTTCCTGTTTGAGTCGTTTTTACTTGTGACGCTGCA
>Ga0307377_10001908_pt1 | contig 25333 bp, 9 predicted proteins | sample TR3MG_FD_202535 | JGI IMG/M metagenome (GOLD analysis project Ga0307377, IMG submission 202535) | Soil microbial communities from Risofladan, Vaasa, Finland - TR-3 | ecosystem: Environmental > Terrestrial > Soil > Coastal area > Acid sulfate soil | place: Finland: Risofladan, Vaasa | collected... | reverse complement strand
GTCATGGGAAGCGGAGCCGGGCCTCCGCCTGCGTTGAAGATCACGTCGCACTTGTTGCCCGAGACAGCGCAGTTGATGGCCCGAACGTCGATGGCTCCAACGACATTGTTGCCACTGAGGGTGCAACCGGGCCCCATGACCAAGATATCCGCAGGACCTCCCCCACCCCCTCGATTCCCCAAGATGGTGCAATCGGCCCCACCGACCTGAAGGTCAATGCCGAACACGTTGTCTCCGATGGTGCTGCTCGGGCCATTCACGACGATCTGCTCCGCCAAGTTGTCCCCGATGGTGCAGAATGATGAGCTTGTGCTGATGCTCCCAGCCGCCCAGTTTCCCGTGACCGCCACGGATTGTCCTGTAATGAGAAGATTGCCCTCTCCCCGGTTTCCGGACACCGTACAGAGGTCACCATCGATCTGCATCAAGGAGGTGTTTTTATTTCCGGTGAATGTACATCCGTCGCCCTTGATCCAAGCAGTGGCGTTGAATCTATTGCCGTCAATGACACAGTTGTCCCCGATGGTGGTGAAGTCTCCATCCACGTCATTGCCCGTGAACACATTGTCCCCAGCAAGTTCGGATACGAATCCACCGATCCCGTTCCCAGACACCGTATGACCCCGACATGCGGCACCAAGGATAAGATTTCCGCTGATGTGATTGTCTCCAATGGTGTTGTCGAAGCCCTCGTTGGTCACCTCGAAGTTACCGCTAACCTGATTCCCGACCACCGTGCAGCTTGAAGTCCTGATGAACAGGTCGTTGGCGATGTTGTTGCCCTGCACCGTGGTCTCGGATCCTTGGATCTCCATGCCGCCGCCGGGAGATATCAGGTTCAAAGAAACCGTCGAGTGCGTCCCCTCAGAATCGATCTCCTTGGCCTTATTCCCGGTGATTACAGAGAGGGCAGCCTCAACAGTGATCCTTCCAGTCGTATCTTCGGTCACATCGTTCTGGGAACAGACGTTGTTCGTACCCAAAGAACCGATCTGGATAGCGTCACCACCAGCAATCGCCATATCAACATGGTTCAAAGTCACCACGTTCTCGTCGCCATCAACAAAGATCCCGCGCCCACCCCCCGACGTATAGACTCCGAGAAGTGTATTCCCGACTACACGATTTGCCGTCCCCTCGATGTAGATCCCCTCTTCCTGTGTCCCACCAATGATGTTGCCGTCTATCTCTGTGGTAACTGTGCCAGAGGGGGCCGAAAGGGTGCTGATCCCCTGATAGAAACCATTGATGAGATTGTTCCTGATAATGGTCGAATTGGAAGGACTCGACCCGAACAAGCCAATGGCCGGGACAGAGTACAGAGGGACAGACGTGTTCAAGAACACGTTGTCCTGAATGACACTACCTGCGAAAGGCGGGTCACCCGTCGAGAATCCGAGTACCCCGAACTCCAACAAGTTTTGGGCGTTATTACGAGTGATTGACGCGAACTCAAATCCGGCTCCCGCGCCTCCCAAGCTGGGAGACAGGAAACCCTGAATATCCCCGAGGCAGACACAGTTGTCGATAGTCAGCCTCGAAATCTTGCTGGACGAAGAAGTCGTGAACAGATTTCTCAAGGACGGGGGAACGGGCGGAAGAATGGCCCCGGTCCATGCGAACTTCAGGTCACGGAAGACCAGATCATCGTGCCCTCTCAGGTCGATGAGAGAATCGTTGGTCGCCCAGGTGATGGCCGCGTCGGTACCTTCCAACCCAGGATAGCCCTCGATGATAAGACCATCTTTCCCGATCTCAATCGGCACCGCAGTCTCGACCGTGGGACCGACCACCAAGATACGAACAGCCCGCCCAGGGTTCCCGACCCCATCGGCGTCCATCAGAGTATTGGCTGCATCCACGGCATCCGCAAGAGTGGTGTAGTTCGTGGTGAAGCCTGTCCACGCAGGGTTGATGTTGGGCAGACCAACTGTGAGGATGGTCTCCTCGACCGACCCCGCCGGGGCCACGCCGCCACCGGCTCCACCACAAGCTCGGCACGGAAGCGCCGGGTATCCCGCTCTGGGTGACGTTTCGCCCGGCGGAATGTAGGCACCCTCACCTACGGGGACGCCCCCCATACCCTGGAGGACGAGCTGATCCATATCGGTCGAGACGGGCTTGCCCGGCCCAGTCGCGATGGCACCGGGGTTGGTGTTCCGAGGCATCCTCAGACTCCCTTGGGCCCGACGACCAGCAACAGGTTCCGCGTCCGATAGAGCGCAGCACAGGTGCGGTTGTCGGCGGCTGGGTCAACGAACCGGACGGTGTTGTCATCGTCCAGCTCTGCGAACCGGCTGACCACGATGAGCAACAGCTCATCCTTGCGATACAGGAGGCCCCCATCCGGCCCCTCGATCTCTTCCGTCGCCCGGCAGAGCATCGGCACGAACACCTTGTGCCGTGTCGCCCCGTACAAGGGCTGCGACATGATGGTCGGACGATAGGACTCGTCATCAGCGAACGGATAGTAGGCCCGGAACTCGGCATCCTTGGTCGGAGGCTCGCCAAGACCCGCCCCACCGAACTCCAGGATGTTCTGCACATCACCCTGGACAAACGGATGGAGCGCCAGAAGGCCCGTGTCCGCATCGAAGTTATCAATGGTGACCTGGGCCGACGCGCAGAAGTACCATTCCTTGATAGTGTTCATCACACCATCGTTGACGGCGATCTGATCCAGTGGGGAGCCGTAGGGGAAGGCCAGGTCCAGCGAACCCATCCCGACCTGTCCCGTCCAGATGTTCTGTCCCATGGCCAGAGGCTCGACCCGCAGGATGGTCGGCAGCACACCGCTCGTGCTCGTGCTGATGTTACCTTCCATGACCCCTGCCGTCTGCGGCACGTTGGACCGGAAGTACACACCGATCTGATACCCACCGCCTGCGGGCCCGTAGTTGGGGATGGCGTCCTGGGGATAGTACTCGATGTTGCACAGCTCTTGCCGACTCTGGAGCGGTGTGAGTGCGCTCAAGACCACCTTGCGGCTGCTGGAGCCGAATTCGGTTTGGGTGTGATCCACCACCTGGAGGCCCGGTGTGACGACTCCATCCACGGTAGGCATCATGGAATCCCCGCCCCAGACACGGCGCGGGAAGTACAGCTCGTTGATCTCCCGGCTCACGATGTCCTCGTGATGGATCAACCCCACGGGGCTGCCCGAATGGCGATCTCCCGGGGCAAGGCCATTGGTGTCGTTGGCCACGTACTCCAACATGACCTCGCGGTAACCCTGCCTGAACTTCGGCTCCAGAAGATCCTCGAAGTCGTTGGGGCGCTGGGTCGTGTTGTTCTCGATCAGCGGCCCCGGGCCAGCCTGACTGCCATCGTAGATAGCAGCGTCCGGCTCGATCTCGTGGTCCGGTGTGTCCGTAGTCCCGACCCCCAAGGGATAGGTGATCTCCACTTCGAGGAAAATGCGCCGTGGCGAACCTGCGTCACCGATGCTGGCCCCACTCCCAACGAGGCGGTAACCAGGAGCCCCCGAGATACCACCGTTGGCCAGGCGCTCGTTGTCATCAAGCATGACCTGCAAATGATCTGTCCCCAGACCACCGACCAACCGCATCTCAACTTGCTGCTCGATAGGCGTATCCCAGTTCCCATCATCGTGATAGATGGACAGGACATCGGTGATCTTGGTGCCCGGAGGAGCGAACGTCACGAAGTCTGTATTGGGAAGACCTGTGCCGGAACATCCTCTTCCAGTAAGGCCCTGGAACACACCACCCAGGCTCGTCACATCAAGGTTGGCCAGGTCAAGATGGAGGATGTCACCCTCCCACCACTCGTCCTGGTCGGAGCCTGCGACCTTCTCCACGTATTTGCCAGGGTTGATGACACCGGAGCCAATGGAGGCCCCACTGTCTCGGTCTGCCGGGTTGTAGGCAACCACGAGTCGCTCGATCACGGGCTGGTCACCGAAGCGACGGGCCACATGGTCGAAGTTCCTGATGGTCTCACCCCGCTGGGTATCACCCGACGAAGGCGGAGAGCCATGCTGAGCGGCCTCACGGCCCACCTCATTGCAGATGAGGTAGCGAGTGGACACATCACCCGAGCCGCCACCCAACTCCTGCTTGCTGGCGGTATCCACCTGCCAGGTTCGCAGCGAGCCATCCAGGAGAGACTGAACCTGGTAGGTCAGCTCTGCCTGGAGGTCGGCCCCGGCGGGCATGACGTGCCGCCGGAGGTCGAGTAGCCTGCTCTGGGCAATGACATCAGCGAACTCACCGTCCGGGCGGTCAGAGAGGCCTGCCCCGATGACTCCCAGAGCGCCGTTATAGGCGACGTGCTGGTAACGGGGTGCCCCGTTGGTGTTCGACACCGGGTTGAAGCCCTTGGAAGCCGCTGCGGGGTTGCTGGCGTCATTGTAGCGGAACACGAAGCACAGCGGGATGGCGTAAACAAAGCCGTCCACGGTGCCCAAGTCCTTCGAGGACTGAACCGAACCATCGCCCGAGACCCAGAGGCCATTGTCCTCGACACCGTATTCGACGGCGGAGGACTCGTCCCAGATACTCACCCGGTCTGCTGGGACAAACGGATAGGCCCGCCCACTGACGTTCGAGGCCGGGGTGGATCGTGCGCCCTGAGCGAAGATACCAGCATTGGGCCCGATGAGCTTGGTCGAGAAACCATCGGGGTGAGTCTTGAAGTTGACGCCCTCGACCGAGCCGGTAGACCGGATACGGTACTGGAGCTGCACCCGCTGGCTCGACTCTCTGTTGACAATGGGGTCGATCATCACGTCATCGAGGTAGGCGACAGGAGCCGACAGCACGTTCCCGTGCCGGAACAGCTTATCCTGGGCGTTGACAGGCTTGTTGGGCCGGTCTTCACCACCCGTGAGGTTCGGACCTGACACCGCTAGCGCACCGATGACCGTCGTGGTGACCGCGAGGGTGATGTAATTACCAGTCTGCGGACCAATCTCTCCAAAGCCCGGCTCCGTGGACTGAACCTCCACGACATTGGCGTAGGCTGCTGCCTCCACGATGGTCGAGAAGGAGTTAGCCGGAGCATTGAGGGCCGTCGCGATGTTGGTTGCCGTAGCGTTGTTGTCCGCAGGTACCAGGAGGAACTCATCCACCAGGGGCACGCCCAGCGTGGCGGTGAGGTTGATACCATTGATGGTGATCAAGTCACCTGCGACCATGCTGCTGGCGTCAGCGACCGTGACAGAGCCGAGGGCCTTGGGTGACGGAGCAACCAGAGCGAGCCAGACTTCGAGGAACACGAAGTCGGTGCGCTTCACGGTGCCGATGGTCCCGTCATAGATGGTCGGCGGCTCCAGCGCCACCAGGTTGTAGCCCGGCGTCCTGGTGTTGGTGAACTCCACTACCACGGGCCTGCCACCAACAATGGCCTCGATTCGTGGCAGAAGGATGGCATCGATCAAGGTGCGGTCATCGAGAATATGGGTGCCGTCTCCGATGGAACCAGGCCCAACCGACTCACCGATGGACTCGACGGCCTCGGAATCATCCACGACCTCGGAGGGGGCGACCTCCAGGATGTAGTCGTCGTAGGCATCTCTGTGTGTCTGTCCCCGGAGCCATCCAGAGTGGACTTCCCAGCGCCGGAGGATGTAATCCTCCCAGAACGACGAGTCCTGGGCGACCTGAAGGTCCGCGTCCAGGACAGGCTTGGCGGACTCCCACACCGTCGTCTGGAAGGCCCTGTCCCCGACTTTCAGGTTGCGGGACACGGTGTTGGGAGTCTGTGCGACGCTATCCGGCTGTGCGAGGCCCCTGTAGTGCTTGTCGCGGTCCTTTACAGACATGATCGCGTCCTAGCTCGTCTTGCCCGACAGGTGGAGCTTCCGGCGAGGAAGCTCCCAGTCGGGAATGTCAGCGGAGTAGATGCTCTCGATGCCCTTCCAGAGAACTTCGCTCTGGCTGACGGTGAACACATCCTCTCCCGTGGCCTGCTTGAACTCCGTGATCTTCTGGGCCAGTGCCGGGGGAAGGAATCCCGCCCGCTGCTGCCACCCCACCACCTCAACCCAGCCCGAGGGAGCAAGCTCATACAAGGGCCGGAACAGCCGGAATGACGGAACCCACGGGATACCGAAGATGGTCGGCCTGTACTCGTAGGGCACCTTCTCGTGGAGCAGCACCCTGGCGAAGTTGGCTTCCATGATGGACCGGCAAGGATGCGGGATGCCCTTGCGGCGTCCCGCTGAACGACGACCACCACTCGGTCGCTTCCCACTATCATCACGCGGCAACAGGATCTCGGAGAACTTCGGCGTCCGCTGCCCCATCCTCCCGAGACTGATGGCCCGGCGATGCTCCTTGGAAAGATTCTTGCCCCTCCAGGGTGCCACCTTCTTCAACCGCTCCGACTGGGCATCCCGCTCTTCGATGGAGGCCCATCTCTTCCGTGCGGCCTCCGACTGCTTGGCCCGGCACTCGTCCGACCTCCGCCGACTGGAGGGCATGTCGATAGCCGCTCCTGGGAACTTAGCCAGATAGTTCACTGGGGCCATCTCGTGTTCAACCCACAGATGACGGGTCAGTTGACGCCTGGTAGCTCCGCAGATGAGGCACTGAACCGCAAAAAGCCCATTGTCCTGGCGATTTTGGGCCAAAGCCCCCCCATTCTGGGCAGCAGGGGACTGCATCAGAAGGTGAATCTCCAGGTGACCGACAAAACTGCCGTGGACGGCTTGGTCACGACACTGAAAGTCAGGTAGTTCGCCATGATGTCGAAGCCCGTCACGTCGATGGTCGAGTCATAGTCGGAGGGCCCGTTGTTGATGGGGTTCCTGGTCAGGGGGTTCAACGAATAGGTGCTCATCAGCGCCATCTCGTTGAGCGGCCCAACCCCCTCAGCCTCACCGAAGGTCGTGGTGAAATCCACGATGTTGGTCGGGTAGGAGACAGCGATGCCATCGGCGTTACGGTAATGAGAAGACGAGAAGGCCTTGCGGTCGATCTCGCTGTTCAGCTTCCGCTGGGTGTCTTGGGGAGCATCAGGAGAAAGGATGTTTCCCGTAGCCCCCGTGCCGACCCCGAGCATCGTGAGGCCATTGTTCTGGGACGGGTTGGGCTGGAGACTGTCCTTGAACAGCCGGGCAGCCAAGATACCCGCATCGAGAGTGACGATGTTGTCCACTTCACGATGGTCGAGGACTTCCCCGCTCCGAGCATCCGTCACGTCGATGAAAACACGCCCCTTGGCCCTGGACATGAGAGGGATAATCTCTTCCATCGGGCCGATATTCAGACCGAGCTTCAGGGCGGTACGTGGTCGGTTGATGTGCTCCTGATACTGGGACATGTCTGTTCTCCAGCGAGTCCTGTTCCTACTCTTGCGCCTACATAGGCGATTTACCGACTCGGAACCAGGCAGGACACCCCAAACCCTTGTCGGAAAACCTTCATCCTCCCCCTACCATACCGAGTTCCTGGAGGAAGGAGCAACCCAGAGGCCCACTGAAATCAATGATATGACCCTGGAGGCGCATTGGGATAGAGAACCGTCTCCCCAACCATGCCGCCCAGAGGCTTCTGCCCGATGACCTTCCCAGTACCGTCAACCACCGGCCCGAGATAGTCCCCACCGCTGGCAATGAGGAAGTTGCTTGGCAGCTCCGTCCCACCGAGACTCGGGAGAAGTTCCTGGTGAGGGGGATCCACCCGCTCCCAGAAGCTCGACCCACCCAGAGTCAGGACGAACGCACCGGAAGGGCTCCCAGTGGTCTGACCCGTCTCGTACAACCCGGCACTGGCTCCAGTTCCGCCGAGAGCAGGGCCCGTGCCGTCCGGGCTGTAGATGGGGTCGCCACCCTCGGAGGAGTAGCCGGACTCACCTTGCGGAAGGCCACCCTCGCAGATGGTGGACAGAAGCCCTGTCTCACCCTGCTTGACCTCGAAGAAGTCCAACTCCTCATAGAGAGTGTCAGGGTCATTCGTGAAGGACAGGATATCGTAGCCAAGGGGCCCACCCGAGCCGCCCACCGAAGAACCAACCGAAGCTCCAATCGAACTCGACACACCCACGATCTCCCAGTAGTCACGTCCCTGTTGACTCTTGGGGACGGGGGGAGTGCCTTCATTGAGCAGGGTGACGCTATCGAGCAAGGGCTGGGCTTCGAGATAGGTGTTGGTGACCGGCTTTCCGGGGATGAAGATGATGTTGACCGGGACGTGATCGCCCGAGAAGTGGTAGTCGTTGCCCAGAGAGTCCTGACCCAGCGTGATGGTCTGGTTGTCCGGGCTGAGGGTGAAGTTCTCGTAGGTGTAGATGGTGTCCCCATCCACGACCTTCCAGATGCTATCCGCGAACAGATGCGTCGGCTTCAGGGTCACCCGGCGGCTGTCGATGGTCGTGACCACGACGTTCTCGTAGGTCACATCGAGGCTTCTCTCGCCACTGGTGATGACGTTGTAGTAGTTGAACACCATGTGCTGCGGCGCGGTGTAGTCGTTCGTGATGGGCTTGAACAGCTTGTAACGGACGTATTCCCACCGCTGCTGGGTCACAGCACGGGGGTCAAGGGAACCCCACTCGCACTTCCCAAAGGCCGAAGACACTCTCGGAAGGTCGGGATACTCGACGTTGATCCAGCCCGCTGAAGGCTCCGTCGTATAGGTGGCGAATCCTGTGCCCACGACACCCGGAGTTTCGGGCTTGTAGTAGGGCGGCAGCGGAAGGTCAGGACGGAACACCGTCACGCCCCAGTCCGGCGTCCGCAGAATCCGAAGCTCCATGAAGTCACGCCAATCCATCTCCTCGATGACGGCGAGATAGCTGGAATTGGGCGCAGTTGTGCTATCAGTCCTCGGAATCTCCCACGAGTTGATGTGGTCCTTGTCGCCACCCTTCCAGACACCCACCGTCCGCCTGCACTGGTCGGTGGGCCGGAGGGAATAACTCAGTGACCGCCAGCGCGTCTCACTGGCCAGGTCTTGTGGGACCCCGGCGATCTGGGTGCTCGCGCCAAAGACGACTTGATCCTGGCCGGTATTGCCTGGAAAGTCCGTGATGTTGCGAGAGGGTGACTGTGCCGTGTCATCGATGTAGAGCGTGACGGCACTGAGCGGCGCGACGACCCGATAGGTGTGGAACTCCCCGTCGTCCCAGTCGAAAGAGTACTCCTGAACCACGTCATCATTGATGTCGATGATCTGGACGGCGCTGTTTGGTCCACCTCGAAGACGAACTCCGAGGTGGTGGTCGCCGCCCACGTCAGCGTGGAACCGGATGCCTGTATTGCCATCTACATCTCCCGTCCAGGAGTCCACGGCGAGTCGAGCTTCAAGGATTCGACCACCCTCGTCCGAGAACAGCAGTCCCGTCTTGTCCAGATAGGACCGGAACCGGATGGCCTGCCCCATAGCCTGGGTCACGACCAAATCCTGGGCGTGGACAGCCCGGATACCATCCGAGCCAGAGATGACTTCCCAACCCTGGCTCGTCGGATCTAGAATCCCCGAGATGTTCGTCACAGGCAGGTTGATGAGCTTGCGGATCTCCGCCCCAGGCAAGTCATTCACGTAGAGCAACGTAGCCAAACGGACTTCACGCACCCCATCGTTCAGAACAGCCTCGGCATCTCCGGCACCCAAAGTTCCAGACTCAACTTTGAACTTTACTCTCAGGTCAAAGTTTGTATCTGGGACGAAAACTGGCTCCAATCTTTCGTAGCCAAAGCTGAAATCCAAACTTTCAGAAGCCGAAGTGGACTTCAGGAGCAAAGTATTGCCCGATGAGTCAACTTTCGAGTATCCGAAGGGCTGGGTGATGAACCACTCATCTTCAGCGCACTGGGGCACCGTGCCCATCTCGGTCAAGACACGGGTGGCAAAGCCTCTGATGGTCGTCTGGTCCGGCACGACGGCGTAACGGGTAAAGGACCACTTCGACTGGGATGTCCCTCGGCGGCTCAAGGAGCCCCAGAAGAACTCCCCACCCTGGCCAATGATGAGGCTCAAGCCTGTGTTGGCTGGTTCCTCCAGCGCACAGGCAGACCCCGTGTAGGTCAGAACGGTCGCTGTCGTGACTCCAGACACTTCAAGCTGGACAACCGGAGCATCCGGGTTCACCGTGAGTCGGTAGGACGATGCCTTGCTGCCCCACTCGACCTCGAAGATGACCTCGGGATACGTGTTCCCGAACAACTTCGGGTCTGCGGGGAAGGCCGGGCTGACCGTGAGGGTGGTCGTCCCGTCGCACTGAGCAACAACGTGCTCTGCCGTGTACACTCCGGCCTGGGTGCCTTCGAGGATCTGGAACTGGTCGCCGTCCTTGAGATCGAGCGGCACCTCGGCGGAGATGACCCGCATCGTGGTGCTATCCTCGATGGTCCCTGTCGTCTTGGGACCGATCTCCCAGGACTCAACATTCTGGATGTAACGGGCGTCCCGCAGCATCCCGACATGCTGGAGGCCATTCACCAGAAGCGCACCGATGAGATAGAGGTGGTTGTCGTCGTGGAAGCCGAAGCCCACTCCGGTGAACACACCATCAGGGGAGAGGTTCTCCTCCTCGACGTAGAACCGGGTGACCATGCTGACCGAGGACGGGAATGTCAGATCTCCGAGGCGGTAGTACTCGACCACCTGGGGATCGTCAGGGTTGAACGGGCCGCTGGACAGGTCGGTTACCGTGTAGGTTCCCTCGTTGACGTTGACCTGCCCGCTATCCGTCCCCAGAAGCTCCCAGACGGGTGATGAGGCGGTTGGGACGACTGTTCCCTCGTAGGATACCGCATAGCCCTCCAGCGGCTTCTCAAAGCCCTCCTGCTGCCCTGCGTGCGGACTCTGGTTGAGCAGAAGGGTCGTCGGGCTGTTGAGCAACGCCGAGTACTCCCGCTCGAAACCCATGTAGCGGTGACCGATGAGCTGAGGCTGTGGCCGTGCCATCGGGCCCAGGACGATTCCCATCGGGAATCGAGCCGTGTCCGGCGCACCCTTGGGGAAGGCCGGAAGGGTCTGAATCTGCTCCCCATGGGCGGGCGGGTCATGATGTCCACGGGTGCGGTTCCACTTGTTGAGCACGAGGCCCGGCGTGTTGAGTCCCGCCATCACCATCACGGGCGTGTTCATCCACTGGTAGTCCAGCTTCACGTCCGCCTGGGGGTCGCCCGGAGGCATCAGGGGGATGGGGATGGTAGTTGTGATCTCCCCGATGTAAGGGTTGACCAAAGCCACCTCGACCGGCACGCCGTTGACTTTGACACCCACGTCCTGCTTGGTAGCCGGAGTCGCGTCACCCCAGCCCTTCACCAGCGGCCCTCGCCGGGTCAGGATGGAATCGCGGGCCAAGGCCGGTGACCCCACGAAGGGATAGCTGGCATTGTGCAGGAAGTTCCAGGCTGCCGAGAATACGGTCTTGGTCGCTGTGTAGATGAGCGCCCGGATGGTGAAGCCCGAGATGCTGTATGCCTCATCGTAGAAGTACCAGCTCACGCCTCCGTCGCCCATTGAGGGCTGATCGAGGAGAGCCTCTGCCGCCGAAGTGATGGGCAGCTCGTTGAACAAAATGCTGTAGATACCACCCTTGCGATTGCGGACAACTGAGATGGTGTTCGTGCCAACGCTCCACGGAACATCGAGGATTACGTCGAAGGTACCAGACTGGACATGAAGCTGATCCACTCCCAGAGACTTCTGGAAGGTGATATCCACCTGGACGCCTGCACCTGGTGGACCGCTCTGGACCCGAAGGATTCCGACGTGTGGGTTCGGGAAGGACGCCAGCGGTGGGACATACTGGGCCGACTCTGCGTTGATCGTGAAGTCCACACGGAACGTAGCCGGGTCAAGGGACGCCTTGCCGCTCGTGTCCCAGAAGCCCCAGCCATAGGGCTCGTTGGCGACCTTGGACATCCAGAGGTATCCCGCATCCGCCTGGGATGTGCCGTTGGCCGGGAAGATTTCGATACCATCGAAAGCCGGGTCGTCACTGGGTAGCACGGTACCGTCGTAATCGAAGGCCGTAGCCGGAGAGATGTTCGCTAGGTAGTCCAGTGAGGTCATCCCGTTGACCTGCATGTGGACCATGTGGGTGTCACCCTCGTAGGGGTGAGTCACCGTCACAGGGGTAATGGCAATGGGGAAGTCCGGGGAGGCCGTGAACCCGTAGGACTCGACATCCTGGATGCCATATAGGTTGCCCGGAGGCTCCTCCACCGTGGGCAGCATCGCATGGAAAAAAGAGAATATCAGCTCATCCCCAGAGATCGGGTACACAACGTAGGGCGGAGCCTCACCTTTGGTGTAGATGGTGATGGGCACGTTGAGGATGGGGTTGCCCGCAGTGTCGGTTGGACCCACACAGTTGATGCGGTAGGTGCCACCCAGCATCGTCCCCGAGTGAGTCAGGATGACCGACATCACCCCACCGAGGTAGTCACCAACCGATACCCCGATGGAACCCATGTCCCCACGCACAACCTGACTGACGACAGAGGGGCCACCCACGATGGCCGTGAGCGTGTAACTCGCCGGGTCGAGTAGCGCAGGGTTATTGTCATCCATCGGCTCGGAGAAGAACACCTCGATCTCCCAGCCGTTGAGGCTAAGGGCCGAAGTCATCCGAGGAGCGATGTGCTCCGTCGAACCGTAGGGCCCGGTGCCGAAAGCATCCCCACCGTAGCCACCATCCACCGGCACGTCAGGAGCAGGAAAGAACCGGCTCCCGAAGGAGGACATCCCGTAGGGACTCCCGATAGGACCGTCACCGTCCCCGCCTCCAATGGACCAACCGACACCGCCGTAGCCCGACCCGTGAGGGTAGGAGGGGCAGTCGTAGACCGCCAGGTCTGCACCTGGTGGCGGGAACGGGCCAGAGCCGAATGCACTCCACTGGTAGCACTCGCTCGGGTCAGTATCAGGAGTCCAGCCCAACTACGACCTCCTAGCTGATGAACCAAGAGCCGCCTGTGAAATAGACCCGGTAAGCCTGACCGTTGACATTCATCAGAAGTCCCGGGAGACCTTCAATAGGACGGAGCAGGGCGTCCACGATCATGACAGGGGCAATCCCGGCATTCCCGGTCTCATCCTTCAGGGTCACTTCCTGCCCCGGTACAGCAGCCGCCGGGAGAACTACGGACTGGCCAGGAAGGGCACCAGGATTTCGGATACCCGCAGTTGTGGTGTTGAGGTTGAGCGGGAAGGGACTCGGCCCGACAGAGAAATCCACAATCTCATATAGCCAGCCGCTACCGCCACCACCACCGCAGCAAGAGCCGCCTGCCGTGATATCCCCGGTCGCGTGGATGTCTCCGTAAACCGTCAACTCATCTGTATCGGTGCATCCGATGTCCACATACGTCAAATAGGTACCTGGCGTGAACGTGGCTCCCGAGCCCACTCGCAGTTCGCCCAGATTGACCGTGTTGAGCGTACCCGGGTCAGAAGCAACGAACAGGACATCGCTATTTGGCCCTCTTGCAACGGATACAAGCCGGAGCTTACCCCCACTAGTGCTGGCCAAGAACTGATAGCTCGTCTGGTTGATGGTGGTGACCACATCGGCCAGGACATCCCCGGCACTGACCGAGAATTGCTCCACACCGTTGAGACCACTCAGATAGAAGGTGCCCTCTCCTCCAGGCACAAATGCCGCTCCTGCTGTCAGGATAGAGCCAGTCTCGTCACCAGGCTTCACGATACGGATCTTGGAAGGTGTCCATGCTCCCACAAAGGGAGATGAGTTGGCCGCACCAGGTGCGAGGAAGATAAAGCCACCTTCTTCGGCACCTGGAGCAGATCGCTGAAGACACACGCCACCTTGGATGTAGACGCTGCCGCCCTTGGTCCCCGGCGCACCGATGGAACCAGTGGAATCAGAATAGGAGTCGCCACCCTGAACAACCACGCTGCCCAATTCTCCCGTATCCGAGTCGTAGTTGTTCCGCGTCCGCAAGTGCAGGTTGAACGGGACATGACCGCCCGTCGCGTTCATGGCGTTGGGATTGCCGCCCATGATGATGCCACCAGGGAAGCCTCGGTGGTCCGACGAGAACCCAAGCGGGACTGACGAGCGACCCATGGACATCATCGCGACGCCAGCGAACGTCCCCGGACGCAGGTTGATCTCGGACCCCAGATTGTCCAGCGCCCCGATAGGTGGAGTGCTGTCTACCATCGGCCCGAGGTCCACGTTGCCCTCAGCCTGGAGGCCACCCGTCAAAACCTGGTCAGTGAGCCAGTCAGTCAGCGGGGTGACGGCCCCGCCGATCTTGATCGCACCCGCATCAGCGGTGATCTCCCGCCCATCCCCATCCCCGTAGGTGATCGGCAGGAGGTTCATCAACCCGTCATAGGCCGTGTTCAGCGAGTAGTAGGGTGGTGTCGGATTGGGAAGTGCCGCCCCGACCAGCATGTCGATGGCGTTCTGTACCTTGTTCGTCGGCAGTGTCGTCGGCGCACCTACCGGCTCCAGCGGGTCCACGTAGGCGCTGTCGTAGAACACCGATGTCGAATTCGTCCTCGGAGTCCACTCGGTCGGAGCGCCCGTGGGGAACAGATACTCACCGCTGACTCGGAGGGACGACGGATGCAAGTTCACATCTCCCGTCGTCTGGTCAGTCTGAGTGTTGAGGTCGCCCAGAATATCGGATGTGCTGATGTCGAGGGTGACATCGTAACCGACAGCCCCCGCCAGGGCGCTCACCCCAGCCGTGTCCACCAGCTCGAAGGACAGAATCGGGGTCGGAGTCGGCAGATCCTCGTTGTCGAACTCGCTGTCCACGCACACGAAGTTCCCAGGGAGGCCCCGGAAGGCATAACCACCCGATGTCATGGACCGAACAACAGAATTCTCGAACCGCACCTCGCCGCCGAAGGGCGTATTCACGAAGTTCGAGTTGAACAGGACGGTCGTATCACCCCACAGATTGGAGTCACGGGCGTAGAACACGCCGGGGTCAGCCATGACAAAGGCATGAAGAGCCGGGTCACTGGTCTGCATGTATGCGAACGAATCGATGAGCATGATTCCGGGGAAGATGTCCGGTGCTACCAGCTCGGACAAGATGAGGGGGCCCTGTACGGGATCTGCACCACTCTGGATGATGGAAGACTTATCGAATACCAGAAGACCACCCTGCTGATGGAAGATAGGCTCGGTGGTATCCGTGGTGTTCGTGAAGAAGATGCCCCGAAGAATACAGATGTCGTCTTGCTGGATTGCGGTGAATTCGTGATGGGCACCGGGGACATTCGTGTTCATGATGCCTACCGGAATCATGAGCGCGATTTCAGGCTCTGTGGGAAGACCGAAGGCTTCGATATCCGCAATGAGATGGACGTGAGGTACCAGAACCAGATCCTCCTGGAAGAAGCCAGGAGCGATCTTGATGAAGTAGGGGTTGAACGAGTCGAGAGGTGCCTCTCCCCGACTCACACAGTCAGCAGCATAGTTGATGCCAGCCTGGATCGAGGAGAAGTCCCCGAATCCTTCACAGGCAATCCGCATCCCCGTCTCATCCAGGCGTCCCGTCTCCGGTCCAGGCATCCGAATGATGGTGTTCGGGTCATTGGGCGTCGGGGGATTCATCGGGTCGAAAGACCGACCGATGTTGGCATCCACATGGAGAACACGACCACTCATCGAGGCCCGGCGGACGAGGAGCATGAGGCGCTGGATGTTCGAGTTCTGCTCGTTGGCCCATCCTTGAGGGTCAATATCCACCGGGATGACGCCACTTTCGTCCCGACGCTCACCGGCTGCGATGAGGAACAGTTCCGCGAAGGCCGTTTTGACCCGCAAGCGGACGAACTGCACGTCCTCGGTGGGCAGACCCGCATCCACCACCAGGCGGACGAGATAGGCACCCTCGTTGTCCACCACGAACTTGGTCTGCTGAGTCACGGTGCTCGACAGGTTGGCCGTCGAGTCCACCCGACTGTAGGAATCCACAGGCGGAGCCGTCCCCAAAGGACCAGAGGACTCGGGGGCGAAGGACAGTTGCCAGCTCCAGGTAGTTGCCCCATGAACAGAGGTGCAGGTGACCTCATAGTCCTTGCGAAGATCGTTGCGGCTCTCACCCTCGGTGGGCAGACCTACCGGAACTCCGGTGGGGGAAGTCTTCAAGGATACTCGGATGACGGCGGGCATGTGACCCTCCTTGTGCGCTCACGTTCTATGTAGCCGGGGCTATACCCTTACTACCGGAGGAAGAAGACTGTCGCATCCTCATCCTCGACCTCCTGGGGCACCTGTCTGCCCAGTCTGTCCACGACCACTTCGTAGCCCTGACCGGTCGCGGACTGGGCCATTCGGCGTTGCAACCTCAAGATACTGGGGGCCACACGCACCCTCGTCCCAGGCCCAGCAACGAACCCCACGGGGCCACCATCGTTGCCCAAAACCGTCTTGAGCCGGTAACTCCCGGCGTTGGGCCCATCAGAGAACGTCAGAACTTCACCCTCGACAGCCAAGGCCCAGTCCTGCAAAACATCTTCGACTTCATCCCCCGTGACCGTCGCCGTCCCAGTCAGTCCCGTAGGGATTGTTGTGTAGCTATGGGGTGTTGGGTCAGTCCCCACTGGGAAAGCCAGGATGGAGATGACCCTGTAGCGACCCACATACTGCTCGTCGGAGGATGCCGGAGTACCTTCAATGCCCCCGACATGGATAGAATTTGGCCCCGTCAGGATGGTCAGGAGGGCCCCTACACTGACCGAAGTGAAGTCCCGGCTCGGGTCACTGAACAGCGACCGATCCGTCAAAGTCTCCCCTGCCGCACCTGCAATTCTCTTGGCTCCAAGACAATAGCGTCGAAAATCCTCGTAGTAGTAGTTGTGCCACTCGAAGCTGTAAGTGTCTGTAAACAGAGTACCAAAAGACTCCCGGAACAGGAATCGGAAGTCATACAATGTATGGGCGGGCTTGAGAGCACGCAGGACAATTCTGACGTTGCTGACGAGGGTGAAAGGGTCAACCGGGAAGTCCGGGAGGGTGATGGTCGTAGTCCCAACCGTGATGGTGCGCTCGTTCTCGATGTTGATCTCAAAGGAGAACTGGTCATCGAAGCCCCACGCAGACTTGCCCTTGAGCTTCCGGTCCTCGATGACCTTCTCAATGACCTCGACCGTGGCATCGGTGAGAAGCTCTACCCCCTCCGTGACCGTCTTTTTGGTGGCTCCCTGGAGCAGCAAGACGACCATTCGCTTGAGGAACGCCCGGTAGGAGATGTCTCCCTCGATGTCGGGCCAGCCGTCCGTCTGAGCGTCCGGGAACACCAATGCACCGAGGATCTGGTAAAGCACCTCCGACCGGGTGTAGTCGTAAACCGAGTCGGCGTAGGCCTCCTGAGCGGTGATCTGGAACTTGGCGATCTGCTCGGCTGCCGCCTGGTAGCGCAGGGTGTAGAATGGGCCCGGCACATCCGACACGTAGTTGGATGGCAAGAGCTGGAGGAACACCTCCATGATGCGGTCAACCTGGCTGCGCTCCTGGTTGATACGATTCTGAGAAAGCTCATCAAAAGGAGCAGGGTTCTGCGCCAGCAGAGAGGGCAGCAGGGTCTTGTCAACAGGCTTGTCCGTCATCAGACTCTCCTGTTCCCTCCGGACAACAGCCGCGCACGGTCTTCGTCCTCGTCATAGCTGAAGTCCAGGTCACCAAGCTCCAGGAACTCCGTGAGGCCAGGCTCGATGTTCTGCACCCCTTCATCGCCGTACACGACGTAGGTGGTGGTGTAGTCGAACGCCTCTGGTGTTGCCCCCTTGGCCAACGACACCAGGATGCGTCTCTGGGTGATCTCCTGTCGCTTGTCATCAATCTCCGCATCCGAAGCGAACGGGAACTGCTGCTTGAGCGTTGCATCATCACTGTAACCAGGAATGAACAGACCGTCGTTGCCGATGATGAACGCACCACCCACCGAATTTCGGAGGGGGATGCCGTTGAGATTGGGCGGGTCATTGTAAAGCGTGAGTGTCTGCTCGCTAGCGAACACCCCACGCGGGTCGTTGACTTCTCCGCCGCCGTCGAGGGTGCCAGACTCCAGCGGGTTGGTCAGGAGGAACACATCCACCCGTGGTGTAGACCAAGCCGTGATGTGCTCGAAGTCAATGTCCTGGTCAGTGACGACCTCCTCACGAATGACCAGCGACCCGTCCGTCTTGGCCAGCCGGACAATGGGGACAACCATGTAGGACACACCAGCGACGTTCTCGATCACATTGATCACATCACTCTGTCGGATGGGTTCACCCAAAACCAGTGAGCCGAAGAAGCGGGACAAGGCCGTCCTGACCGCACTGTCCACAGTCGAAGTGGTCTGGTTCGGGTAGAGAACAATGGTTCCCCAGATGTCCACGCCAACCGGGGCAGCCTCCTTGGTCAGCACATCTGCCGTGACGTGACGGGTGTCATTCAGGTCATCCTGAACGACGCCCACCAGGGAATTATAGACGTAGGTGACCACAAAGTTCTCGTCGTGCTCGTAGTCCACCAACACCGTCTGACCCTCGATGATGCGAGAATTGGATGTGGGGAGGATGCCCATCGGCGTGTTCGGCTGTTCGTCCACGATGGTGTAGTCAGGATCGACATTCGGCTCGAACGGCCCGTAGTACTCGGTGGTGCGGTCGTCGTTGTACACCCGGACGGTGAGCGGGTTAGTGCCCAGGTTGTTGAGATACTCGGTACCCCCGAGCATGACGTGTTCCTCGTTCGTCACCACGATGGGATCGCCAGAGGGCACCACCACGGGTTCCGTCCCGTCCGTGGGCTCAATGACCTGTACGTAGTCCCCAGCCTCGTTGGAGCGCCCCATGACGAGAGGGAGACTGCCAGGGAACAGCTTGTAGACCGAAGAGTTGAGGGCCCCTGACACCTGGCCCGTGAATGCGGTGACCTCTCGGACTGGCTGCCGGGTCATCACGTAGCGGTCGCTCGTCCTGAAACGGTAGGAGCCGAGGTACACATCCGTCAGGGTGTTGTCGAGGGGGTCGTTGTAGTCCGCCGAAAGCTGGATGCCGTCCGGCGACAGGATGGTCACATCGGTCAGGTCGAAGACCTTCCCCGAGGTGGCGTTCTTGAACTCGTAGCCCCAGTCCTGGTTGTTGAGCATCTCGATGATGGGGTTGGACGGGGTGATGTCCGCGTTGATAGCCCGGAACTTGAGGTCTTGGAGGTCGCCCACCGGCTCGAACTGACCGTCCTTGACGATCTCAAAGGAGAAGGCAAAGGCATCGGTCACCGTGGAGAGGTTCTCCCCACGAATCCACACGTCCACCTTTCCCCCAACGTGCTTCCCAGCCTCGGTATCCAGGTCACGCATCATCAGGGGACTGCTAGCATCCACCACGATGACCTGGAGGACGCCTGGCACGTTGATGGCGTTCCTGATGTAGCCCTGGTAGGTGCCAGAATCCACCGAGGATAGCACCCGATCCGCCCGAGCTGCCAGATCCCGGTTGGTTTCCAGGTTCCGTCCTCCAAAGGTCGCACCCTCGTTCACCACAGAGACCCCGGCGGGTCCACTGATGATCGCGGTGATCTGACCGGCGGAGATGTTGCCCGCCGTTCCGGGGCTCTCGGCCTGGATGAAGGCACGGGCGGAGAAGCGTCCCGTCGCAGGGTTGTAGGTGGTCTGTGCGCCATTCGTGGTGAGCAGAGCCGCCGAGGTCGAGCGGAAGCGGGAGGTGCCACTCCCCGCGATGGTCCCGAGAGGCATGAAGCGCGTCGTGTCCGGGCGCTTGGTCATGTAGTAGGTGACTTCGCCCCGTGACTGGGTGCCGGGACGCCGGGTGATGCCCCGCCGAGCCGCGAGCTGATCGAACATGTTGTCGATGAGGTTCTGTACGTCAGAATTCGTCTGAAGGAAGAACGCCTGCTTGATGGCCAGCTTGTAGGGCGACTGCTCGACCGGAATACTCGACCCCGAGAAACCGGGATCATCTATCACCAAGAGCGTCGCAAAGCTCTGGGCAGCCTGCATGAAGTTGACGATGAAGCGAATGCGCTCCGCTTCGGTAGAGAATGGGTCAATGTAGGTGTCCCGCTGCACGGCACCAGGTTTCAAGTCGATCTCGGGGTGGGTGCGGAAAATAGAACCCACCGTGGCCTTGACGATCTGCTGACGGCCCACCGTGGGCAGCGCAGTGATACCTGGCGTCACGATGAGAGGAGACGCAGCAATCTCAGGGGAGAAAGCAGACTCATACTCGGCATCGTCAATGAGGTAAATCGCCGTGGCCACATAGTAGAGCGGGTCTTCGTCCGGCAGAGCATTGAACTCCGCGTTGGGGAGTGCCGGGTAAGGGGATGATGTCGGAGTCGCCACACGGTCGTGAGTGAACGAGAACTGCTGGGTCTGTCTCACCGACTCGACATTCATCACAGTTCGGATCTTGGTCACGACCTCGGAGACTTCGAGAGCCTGGTCGAAGTCCGTCTGGAGGACGGAGCCGGTCTGGTTCGTCTGCTGCCCGAGATAACGAACGAACAGAGGATCCGCCGCTGGGCTGCCGTCTGTGTTGGTGGCGACGAGAGCGTCCACCGTCAGCACACCCAACGAGCTGGTATCTTCGACCGTCGAACTGGAGATAACCATCGTGGGGTTGATGCGCTTGTATCCCGTGGTTCCACCACCAGGAGCCGTCGCAGCGTAGAACTGATATCCCACGACGTTCGTGTCATCAATGCCTTCGACCGTGATGGTGACCACCCGGTCCTTGCGCTCCACGAAGATGCCAGAGGGGGCCAGGACGCTTGCCTTGATGTCCCGCTCCAGGGACAGATCCGCCTGGACAATGCCGGAAGCCGTGACAGACCCGCTCGTCAGGATAGACCGCACCTCGATGATATTCTCACCGGGAAAGAGCTGGAGGCCCTCGGGGAAGGCGGACGGGTTCGGGACGGTGAATGTCTCGCCCTCGAACACGATGCTGTCAGGGTCAGAGGTGAACCCACTGCCCCGGATGGACACCTGCATGTCTGCCGTGTCCGGAGACATGACCCCCTGGAAGAAGCGAGTCGAGATGTCCGTCGTGAAGATGTATCGCTCGCGCAGGACTCCATCAGGGGCCATGAAGCGAGGAGTCTTGCTTGCGGCTGTTGCCATGTTAGCTCCCGTCCGTCAGAAGCCGTGCGCCATTCGGGACGGCGATCACACTCGCCCCGAGTCCGGCTGCTTCGGTGCCGAGCATCAACCCATTGGACCCCATGAGAGCCACCACATCGGGCACAGTGAACACGATACTCAATTCGATGGGTTCCCCAGACGCATTCTGAACCACCACATCAATGAGATAGGTCGTCGGGTCTTCGTTGTGGGGGTACACGTCCACCGAGACCACCGAGTAGAGACGCTCCTTGAAGGTCACGGTCTGATACTGGGCTTGATCCTCCTGCAAGGACTGAAGCCGTCCAAGCCCCTGACGCACATCATCGCTCAAGATGGCTGCGATGCCCGACAAAGCCTTGGTGCCGATGCGAGACCGGAGCGTAGTCCCGTACCAGGAGTGATAGGGGTTGCTCCCCTGGTCCGTCAGAAGGATCTTCAGGGCAGCCTGATAGAGCAGGTTCTCATCCTGAATGAGCAGAGATTTCCCGTCCTCGGTGAAGCGGAAGTCGTTCTCGATGTAGGTGGCCTTGCATCGGAGACACCGCTGCACCGGAACCGAGTAGGTCACCTTGAGCATCGGGTTGCCCAGGATGGACGAGTTGAACTTCGGGTAGCGGTTGCTGATGGTGTCCGGCCTCGATGCCAAAACCCAGCCAGGGTAGACCTGCTTGCCCTGAGCCCGGTACTGGTAGCCCACCGTCGCACAGGGCCCGGCCCCGAAGCCCAGTGTGGCTGCCATCACCCCGCCCACCTGCACGAACGAGTCTAGGCCGACCGTCGAAGTATCGCTGAACAGAAGATGCCCGTTCGAGTTCTCCGCCAGCACCACGGAGAGGTTCTTCTTCAACAGCTCCTTGATAATCTGGTCTGTGGAGAGCCGAACGGTGCCCGTGACCCCAAAGGAAAAGGTCTCTGACCCCCGAGGAGACGTGATGGTGAGGGTATCTTCACCCTCGGTCACATCGTAAGGCCCCGAAAGTGATGAATAAAGCTGTGCCACCGAGTAGAGTCCTGCCTGGGGGATGAAGATTTCGTTGTTGACGAGGATGCGGACTGTCCCCGCTCCAGCCACGGGCTGTCTCGTCGGCATAGAACGCCGGTCCGACCCCAGAATGACCACTTCTTCCATGGTCATGTGGGGGCACGGCCACGAAAGCTGAAAGTCCTGCGACATCACGCCACCTCACTGAAGAAGGCATATAGACGAGACACCGCGACTAGAACACTCATCATCCACCCAAAGGATCCCTGATTTCAGAGGGTTTGTCCTCGAAAGTGAAGTTCAAGAAAGCCACAGGATGGGTGGCACTGAACGACCGCACCGTCCCATCCCTCTCCGTATCGTAGAGCCGCTCGTACATGTCCTGCACGAGATTCTGCATCTGGAGGTCCACACTAAAACGTGATTTATTGAAATCCGCCACCCCCGAGAGGGCCCCTCCGAAAGCCGCCACCAGGGTCTCATCCCGCTCCTTGAGAAGCTGCTCCCGCAGGTCACAGAGCTTGATGATGCGCCATTCGATGTCCTGAACCCGCTCCTTGATGGCCTGATTCACCCACCGCCGCATCGAGTGCATGTAGCGGACGATGGTGTCCGAGTCGAAGGCCCCCCGACTCATCCGGCCACCCATCCGGTCTGCGTAGTAGCGGTCGGTGTTGAGGTAACCACCCTGGTACTCACCGAAGCCGGAGTTCTCCCCCGTCTTGGGGGAGGGGTTGTTGTACTCAACTGACTTGGGAGCTATCACGCCGCCGTGAGGGTACCGCTCGACCGACTTGGAGGCGTTACCCACAGCGTTGGCTTCCAAGACCTCGGTGCTGTCCGGGTACATGAACGGCGAGATGTCAAAGGGATTGCCCCCCTGGACCACATACGCCTGGCAGAGACGCTCCAGGGATGACCCAGCGGTGACTCCGAATCCCACCCGCTGCTCGGTGAGGGTGGTCTTCCCCTCCTCGGTGACAGAAGCATAGTACATGGTGATGAAACCGATGCGCTCGATCTCGGCATTGATGGCGGATACACGGGCACTGATACTCCGGCGCTCACGGAGAAGCCAACTGGAGAACGCCCGGAAGTATCCGACCGGCCAGACCCCAAGTTTCTGGAATGATGCCATCGACCCTCTCCTTTAGAGCACATCCGGCGGCGGGTCCGGCGGAACAGGTGGGGGTGCAGGCAACTGCTCTGCGTTGACCGCATCGTTCATGCTGGTGCCATCTGACATGGTACCCCCAGGCATCGGATCTTCGCCAGGTGTGGCGTTGAAGATAGCCTTCACGATGTCCAATGCGAAAGCCGGGCCTCCGGGGATGACGATGGCGATGCCCCCGCCATAGGCCAGAGGGCTATCACTGGGCTTGTTGTCCGCCGAGATGAAGTCCCCGAGGAGTCCGGCGGTACCGTCCGAGATCAGCATCAGGGCCGAGGACTGGGGAATCTGGAAGGCCAGGCCCAGAATGGACTGGATGAGAGAGTTGATGCGCCGAATGAGCTGCTGAAGCTCCACGATGCGGGCCTCGATGAACTCGATGTACTTCAGAATGGTGTCCACGATGGACGCCAGCGACGCCTTGATCTGGTCCATCCAGTTGAGGAGCGTGTCCAGGAAGTCTTCCATTCCGGGCACCGTGTCAAGGAACCGGATGTTAAGCCACGCCCCATCCTGGGGGCTGCGCTGAAGAGCCGAGGCTGCGACACCCAGGGCAATGGCTGCCTGCCGGAACAGCAGACCGTTCTCGTACTTGTACAGCAGATTGCGGCAGAAGTACATAGCCGCTTCCGGGAGACTGTCGGGGTCAAGGTAGAAGCCGTAGCCCTCCAGAGCCCCCCGGTTGACCACGAACACAGGAGAGTCGTCCGCCGACCCCTCCACGAACTCGTTCTCCTTGTAGTAATCCATGGCGAAAGACTCATCTTCGGGGATGAGGATGCTGCCATCCTCCTGGACGAACTTCTCGTAGAACACCCGCAGGCCCGGTGCATCCACCTTCAGGAGCTTCTGGGCATCTTGGGGTGTTGCCGTGGACTCAATGATGAAGGAATCATCCGGCGGCGCACGGTATGCCTCCATGAACTGTGGTTTACGGTCCTGAATGACCGTATCTCCCAGGTAGAACAAGTCGGCCACGACACCCTCGGGCAGTCCTGTGCCATAGGGATTGATGGCGAGTCCGTAGTCAGGATTCCCACCCCGCTCGTAGACACTGGTATCTACGGACTCCCAGAGGGGCATCGACTCAATGAAGATCGGCAACTGTACAGCGGGGTGGGACTTCTCGAAGATATCACCCCACCGGATTGTCCGCAGCAGCTCCGTCTGCTCGACCACAGCCTTCTCGACGGTCGGCATCGGGCCCGTGGTTGCATAGAGGTCGTTGACCACTCTCTCGATGCGTGATTTGAGATCCGACCGGAATCCCTCGGGCTGGCTGTCCTTCTGGCTGCGCTCCTTGGCGTAGTCCTCATAGACGAAGTTCAGAAGGTGCTTGACCCCCTCCAGCCCACAGGGTTCCAAGGCGACGCCCTCGTAAATCGCCAACCCATTGTTGATGAGATACAGATCGTCCACAGTGAGGGTCTCTTTCAGGGAGTCCAGCGTAGCCAGGTCTGGCCGGGAGAGCGCCAGGATGAGCAATGCCACCTGGAGGGTCTGCATGTACTCCATCGTGTTAGCGTTGGGGAACGTGACCGGGAGAGGCTGCGAAAACTCCCCCACGTCCGCCACGCCCACAGAGGTATCCAACATGCCCACCACGAGAGGGATGCTCGTGGCGTCCTTCTGGTCATCCGAAGCGGTGAAGTCGAACTTGTAGGGCTTCTCCTCGCTGCCGACCTCGTTCGTGCAGGTGGCGACACGGGCGTAGAGGATGGAGGCCCGGTCTCCCTTCGTCACGACCATCTTGTTGTCTTCGACCGTCACCTCGGCATCAAAGGGCATCTCGTCCAGGTCAAGGACGATGGAGTACTCCCCAGTGATCCACTGGGAGCCTGCCACCTCGATGGGCACGAAGTAAGTCTCCTGGAACACCGGGTCGCCGCCTTTGGTCAACTCGTCCAGCGGCACCACGGCGTTGTCAGTCGGGTTCCTGATGCCGTAGACACGAGTGCGCCCCGGCTTCATGTTCCCGTCCCCATCGATGGAGGCGTTGAACGACTCCGTGGGCGAGGTATTCACCATCTTCGCCCCGCCGAACAGGACGAGAGGCTTGCCATCCGTGCGCCGGATGACATCGTACTGGTGTGGCTGGACCTTCTTGGACCGGTCCGCGACGCTCGGCTCACCGTCT
>Ga0307377_10001907_pt1 | contig 25337 bp, 26 predicted proteins | sample TR3MG_FD_202535 | JGI IMG/M metagenome (GOLD analysis project Ga0307377, IMG submission 202535) | Soil microbial communities from Risofladan, Vaasa, Finland - TR-3 | ecosystem: Environmental > Terrestrial > Soil > Coastal area > Acid sulfate soil | place: Finland: Risofladan, Vaasa | collected... | reverse complement strand
CGGCCGCTGAGGGTGACGGGTTCGATGAATGCAGTCATGATGATTTATTCGGATGGGTGGTTCCCGCGATCGGCGCCGAAACGCGTGATCCGGTAGCGGTGCTATTCTACATGGCCGCGCGTCCTACATGGCCGCGTACCGCGCGTTCAGGAGCAAAGCAGATGAACCGAGAGGACACCCACGCCGCCGCCGCGTTGCTGTGGCAACAGTGGCGGCAATCCACCCGCCTCGATGAACTGCCGGCCCACTGCCGCCCGGACAGCCGCGCCGAGGCCTATGCGATCCAGGCCGAGGTCGCCAAATTATCGGGCCAGAGCATCATCGGCTGGAAAATCGCCGCCACCAGCACGGCGGGCCAGCAACACATCCGCGTGGATGGACCCCTTGCCGGCTGCCTGCTGTCGGCGCGTGCCGTCGCAGCCGGAGCCGGCGTATCCCTCGCCGGCAACAACATGAAAGTCGCCGAAGTCGAATTCGCGTTTCGCATGGGCGAGTCCCTGCCGAAACGCGCCGCGGCGTACAGCACCGCCGAAGTGCTGGCCGCCGTCGCCACGCTGCATCCCGCGATCGAAGTGCCGGATTCGCGCTACGAAGACTTTACCCGCGTCGGCGCGGCGCAACTGATCGCCGATGTCGCCTGCGCCTGCTGGTTCGCCATCGGTCCGGCGACGCGCGCCGACTGGCGCGCGGTCGATCTGGCGCGGCACGGCGCCGCCGCCTATCGCAACGGCGCGCTCGCCGGGCAGGGCTCCGGCGCCAAGGTCCTGGGCGACCCGAAGATCGCGCTCGCCTGGATCGCCAACGAGCTGTGCGCGTATGGCGAGGGCCTGCGCGCGGGCGACGTGGTGATCACCGGAACCTGCCTGACGCCGGTGCCGGTCTCGGCGGGAGAACGGATCAAAGCCGACTTCGGCGAGTTCGGCGCACTCGAATTGGGTTTCAGCTGATCCCGCTAACAAATTGATACAAAGTGTCGCGTCGGAGATTCGGCTGATGCTCTAGAATTCACCATGATCCGGCTGCGGCTGTGCTGGCCCGGGAAACTATAATGAACGCATAGACCAAGAGACAAAGGGGATAGTGAAATGGATGTTCGCTTGAAACACACGAAACGGAGTCTGGCGTTTCTTCCGCTTGTCCTTGCTGCGTTGGTTTCAGGGTGCGGTTCCGGCTGCGGCACTTTGGGCGTCGCCAATACGTCCAGCTGCGGCAACACGACCTCGTCCACGAGCGCTACCTCTTCCACTTACAGCATTTCCGGCGCGGTAAGCGGCGGCGCGGCGGCGAATGCGACCATCACCCTGACTGGCGCGGGAACAGGGAGCACCTCCGCGGCGAACGGGACCTACACTTTTACGGCGCTGCCGAACGGGAGCTACAACGTCGTGCCCTCTCAAGCAGGGACTGCGTTCACGCCGGTAAGCACTGCCGTAACGATCAGCGGCGCGGACCAAACGGCAGTCAGTTTCACGGCCACACCCAACGCTGCCGCGACCTACAGCATTTCCGGAACCGTAAGCGGACCCGTGGTGCAGAACGTGTTGATCACCCTGACCCTCGGCGGCAGTACCAGCGGGACGACGATCGGTACGGCGGTGACGGCGTCGGACGGGAGTTACAGTTTCTCCGGCCTTGCGGCAGGCACCTACACGGTGGCGCCGTCCCTCTCGGGCTATAATTTCACGCCTTCAAGCAATGCCCCATCGTTAAGCAGCAGCGCAACCACTGCCAACGTCAATTTCACGGAAGCGCTGGCGAACTGACAAGCGCAACCGCACCGCGGGCATCCGATGGGAACAAACGCACGCGCGGCGGCTACGGCCGCCCCGATCATTGCTCAACGCAACTGGAAACGTAAGCGTTTCATCCCGATGCGTGCTTGAGGAACAGCAGAAATCCTAATTGCCCGATGGCGTCAAGCGGGTACGACCGCCTGCCGAACCAGCGCTTGTCCTACAGGAAATCGACGGCGGAGCGCAGCTTGGTATCGGTCGGCATCGGTTACAGAACCTCGACTTTCGCCGCGCGGCAAGCCGCCCGCAACTGCTTGTCCAAGGTCGCCAGCGGCAGTTTCCGGCGCTGGGCCAGATCGAGATAGGAGGCGTCGTAGGTGGTCAAGCCATGCTGTCCGGCAAGCACCAGGACGGCTGCAAGCGCATGATCGGTTGCGCCGATGTCGATCTCGATCGGCAGGCGCGCCAGCCGCTCAACTATCGGTTCAAGCTCGGTTTTCCGGATTCGCTTCTGGCGCAGCGCGACGAGGAGAACATTACCTACCTCAAGCGGCCAAACAGGCGGCACGACGGCGTCCTCCGCAACCAGGCGATCAAGAAGGCCATCCGCGTAAGCGCTGCCCTCGTCGGGCAACACCCAGGCGAGCGCCACCGAACAATCCAGCACGAACGCCATCAGTGACGGTGCCCCTTGTGGGCCAGCTCGCGCACGGTTTCGCCCTTGCCCAGCAGATCGCGCATGCGCACCCCTCGGCCCGCCAGTTCCTCCCGGAGAGAACGCAAGTCAGCGATCGCGCGCCGGATGCTCTTCTCGTCCTGCTTGCCCACGGGCCCCAGCTCGGCCACGGCGCGGCCGTGCCGCGTGATCACAAAGCTTTCCCCTTTCTCTACACGCTCCAATAGCTTCGGCAGATGGGTCTTGGCCTCATAGGCCCCGATTTCGGACATGGTATAGCCTCCAAATAAGTCAGACCAGTGCAAACTAGCTTAGACTAGTTTAAATGCCTGCAGCAAGCGATTTCACCCAAAATGGGTTCTACAGGCAGTTACGTTCCCGGCAATTCAACCCTTGACGCAGGCCTTCGGCCGCAATAGGGCGACGCGGCGCGCGAGCCCGGCTTTCTCGGTGGCCTCGGCGACCAGATCCACATCCTTGTACGCGCCGGGCGCTTCTTCGGCCGCGCCGCGCATGGAGCGCGTGCGGATCAGGATGCCCTTGCCCGCGAGCTCGTGGATCAGTTGGCGACCGTGCCACAGTCTTAGCGCCTGGTGACGGCTCATCGCGCGGCCGGCGCCGTGGCTGGCCGAGGCGTACGCGCCATTCTGTTCCTCGGGGTTTCCGGCGAGGATCCAGGAACCCGTGCCCATGCTGCCGCCGATGATCACCGGCTGCCCGACTGCGCGGTAGCGCTCCGGCAGTGCTGCATGCCCCGGCCCGAATGCGCGCGTCGCGCCCTTGCGGTGCACGTAGAGCAGTCTCGGCTTGCCGTCCACCTCGTGCATCTCCGCCTTGCAGGTGTTGTGCGAGACGTCGTACAGCGTCTCCAGCGTGGCTTCGGGCAGCACGCGGGCAAACGCAGCGCGTGCGAGCTGGGTCAGGATTTGGCGATTGGCGAGCGCGATATTGATCGCCGCGTTCATCGCGCCGAGGTATTGCTGGCCTTCGGGCGATTTGATCGGCGCGCAGGCGAGTTCGCGGTCCGGCAGGCGCAGGCCGAGCCGGCCTGCGGCCTTGGCGAGCATGACCAGATAGTCGGTGCCGACCTGATGGCCCAGCCCGCGCGAGCCGCAGTGGATCGACACCAGCACCTGGCCCTGGGCGAGACCGTAGGCCGCGGCGGCCTGCGCGTCGTAGATCCGCTCCACCACCTGGATCTCGAGATAATGGTTGCCGCTGCCCAAGGTTCCCATCTCGCCGCGCTGGCGTTGCTTGGCGAGCTCGGACACCGCGGCCGGCTCGGCGCCTGCGACGCAGCCCTGCTCTTCGATGTATTCCAGGTCCGCCGCCACGCCGTAGCCCTGGGCGAGCGCCCAGCGCGCGCCGCCGCGCATCACCTGATCCAGCTCCCCGGGCGACAGTTTGATTTTTCCTTCCTCGCCGACACCGGCGGGAATGTCGCGAAACAGCTGGTCGGCGAGCCGTTCCAGGTGCGGCGCGAGCGTGGCCAGATCGAGGTTGCTGCGCAGGCAGCGGATGCCGCAGGAAATGTCGAAGCCGACGCCGCCCGCAGAAATGATGCCGCCTGCCTCGGCATCGAAGGCGGCGACACCGCCGATCGGAAAGCCGTAGCCCCAGTGCGCATCGGGCATGGTCATGGCCGCGCCGACCAAGCCGGGCAGGCGCGCAACGTTGGCGATCTGCTCCAGCACCTTGGCATCCATGGCGCGCAGCAATTGTGCGTCCGCGTACAGGCGCACCGGCGCGCGCTCTTCGCCCGCCAGCGGCGTAAGGGCGTAGCACCAGGGATTGATTTCGCTCAGCCGGCCCAGGTCCATGGCGATCCCATGTTCTCCTTACACGTCGACGACACAGCGCGCTTCCCAGATTCCGCCGCGCTCGGTCACTGCGAGGCCGGTGAGCGTGGCGCCTTTGACCTCGACGCCGCGCTCGAGGCCGGCGCGCCAGGGTTCGCCCTCGGCCGTCCCGCTCCAGTTCGCCCCGTCGCGGCACAGCCGGAAGCGGCCGAAGATCAGCGCGCGGCTCCTTGCCTGGCCGAGCAGCTGATTGAGCCAGGTGACCAGCGCGAGCTCCGCATCGGCTTCCTCGAATTCGATGGTCACGCTCACCTCCGGGCTGATCCGTTCCGGATCGGCCATGACCGCGAACATGGCCGTTGCCGCTTGCTCGAACGCCTCCTCGATGCGTTCCCCGCGCCCGACGATGCCGATGTCCGCGCCGTGTTCGAAATAGGCATAGGGCTCATGCATGACGATTACCCGATTCGAGCCTACTACGCCGCATGACGTGCCCATTGACCATTATCAAGCTTGAAGCCGCGCCGGGGCCGGACAATTGCGCGAGGAGCGCTAGAATAAGGTTTCCGTTCGCGGTGGTGCGCCACATGAATTCCAATACCTTCATCCGTCTGCAATCGGGCGATGCGCTGATCGCGGTCGACGTGCAGATCGATTTTCTTCCGGGCGGCCAGCTCGCGGTGCCTGAAGGCAACGCCGTAGTCCCGGCGTTCAACCGTTATCTTGCGGCATTTGGCGCGCGCGCGCTGCCCGTATTCGCCACGCGCGACTGGCATCCGCCGAACCACTGCTCATTCAAGGCCCAGGGCGGAATCTGGCCGCCGCATTGCGTCGCTGCGACGCGCGGCGCCGAATTCGCGCCCGGCCTCGCGCTGCCGGCGGCGGCAGTCGTCGTGTCCAAGGCGGCGACAGCCGAGGCGGATTCGTATTCGGGCTTCGGCGGCACCGATCTCGCCGCGCGCCTGCGCGCCGCGGGCGCCAAGCGCCTGTTCATCGGCGGCCTCGCCACGGATTATTGCGTGCTCAACACGGTCAAGGACGCGCTGGCGGAAGGCTTCGAAGTGCTGCTGCTCACCGATGCGATGCGCGCGGTCGATGTCAATCCGGGGGACGGGGCGCGCGCGCAGGCGGAAATGCAGCAACTCGGTGCGCGCCCGATACACTGCGAGGATCTCGCGCCGTGAGCCGGAACGACAGCGCGCTGCTCACCGATCTGTACCAGCTTACGATGCTGCAGGCCTATTTCGACGAGGGCATGCGCGACACCGCAGTGTTCGAGTTCTTCGTGCGCGCCTTGCCGCCCGGGCGCAATTTCCTGCTGGCCGCGGGGCTGGAGCAGGTCCTGTCCTATCTCGAGCAATTCCGCGTGACCGAGCCCGAGCTGGCCTGGCTGCGCGCGCAGGGCGGCTTTTCCGAGCCGTTTCTCGCCGCGCTGGGCGCGCTGCGTTTTACCGGCGACGTGCACGCGCTGCCGGAAGGCACGGTGTTCTTCGTCGACGAGCCGATCCTGCGCATCACCGCACCGATCGCGCAGGCGCAGGTGATCGAGAGCCGGCTGCTGAGCCTGCTGCATTTTTCGACGCTGATCGCGTCCAAAGCCGCGCGCAGCGTGCTCGCCGCGCCAGCGAAACTGCTGGTCGATTTCGGCATGCGCCGCGCGCATGGCGCCGAGGCCGGCCTGCTTGCCGCGCGCGCCGCCTACCTCGCGGGGTTTTCCGGAACCGCGACGGTGCTGGCCGGAGTCGAATTCGGCATACCGGTGTTCGGCACCATGGCGCACTCCTACATCGAGGCGCATGCGGACGAGATCTCCGCGTTCAAAGGCTTCGCGCGTTCCTGTCCCGCGAACGTGGTGCTGCTGATAGACACCTACGACACCGAGCGCGCTGCGGAAAAAGTGGTGCTTGTGGCGCCCGAACTTGCAAGCGCGGGCATCCGCGTGCGCGGCGTGCGCCTGGACAGCGGCGATCTGGCGGCGCACGCGCGCGCGGTGCGCGCCATCCTCGACCGCGGCGGCTTGCGCGAGGCCACCATTTTTTCCAGCGGCAACCTGGACGAGTGGAAGGTGAAAAAACTGCTCGCCGAGGGCGCGCCGATCGACGGCTTCGGCATCGGCACCGCCCTCGATACCTCGAGCGACGCGCCTTTCCTCGACTGCGCCTATAAGCTGCAGGAATACGCGGGAACGGCGCGGCGCAAGCATTCGGAGGGCAAGGCTACCTGGCCGGGACGCAAGCAGGTGTACCGGCATTTCGCGCCGGACGGCATGCTGGATTACGACGTGGTCGCGCTGGAGGGTGATGCGCAGTTCGGCACGCCGCTGCTGGAGCCGGTGATGGAAGCGGGCAGGCGCGTGGCCGAAGCCGAGTCGCTGGCCGTTGCGCGTGCGCGTGCGGCGGCCGGCTTGGCGCACCTGCCGCCGCAGCTCAGGCTGCTCGAGTGCGCGCCCGCGCCCTACAGAGTGGAGATCGCGCCGGGTCTGCGCGCGCTCGCCGCGGAACTCGACCGCATGCCGCATTGACGCAGTCGAGGCGAGGAACGCAGGCGCCTAGAGTTTTTTCAGCAGGACCTTGGAGCGCCGCTGCAGGTTGTAGAGCGATTTCTTCGGTTCGGGCAGTGCGCGGACTGGGCTTTCGGCAAAGCCGCGTTCGATGAACCAGTGCGCGGCGCGCGTGGTGAGCACAAACAGTTTTTTGTAGCCGAGCTGGCGCGCTTCGACTTCGCCGTGTTCGAGCAGCTTCTCGCCGTAGCCGCGTCCCCGGTATTCGGGACGCACTGCGAGCGCCGCCAGCTCCGCCGACTTGCCCGCAAGGGGGTAGAGCGCGGCGCAGCCCACGATTACGCCGTCGTGTTCGATCACGAAGAAAGTCTGCACTTCGCGCTCCAGCAGTTCGCGTCCGCGGTAGACCAGCGTGCCGTCGGCCTCCAGCGGCTCGATCAACTGCAGGATGCCGCCGATGTCGTCGATGCTGGCCGGGCGCAGGCGCTCGAGCTTGTCCGCCGTGATCATGCTGCCGGAACCGCCGTGGGTGAACAGTTCCAGCAGCAGCGCGCCGTCCACCTTGTGCGACACCACGTGCGCCCGCGCCACGCCGGCGCGCACCGCTTCCACCGCATGGGTCAGATACAGGCGCGTGTCCGGGGTGAGGTTCTTGCCTTTGGCGAGCAGCAGTTCGGCTTCCTGCGCCGACAGCTCCGGCATCAGGTGGCCGCGCGCGTCTTCCACCGGGGCGTCGCTGAGGAACACCAGCTTCTCCGCGCGCAGCGCCTTGGCGATGGCCACCGCCACGTCCTCCATCGACAGGTTGAACACTTCGCCGGTGGGCGAATAGCCGACGCTGGAAATGATGACCAGGTCGTCCACTGCGAGGCGCGACTCGATCGCCGCGGTATTCACCTTGCGCACGGTGCCGGTGTACTGCAGGTCGATGCCGTCGAGCACGCCCATCGGCTGGGCGGTAATGAAATTGCCCGACACGGTGTTGATGTCCGCGCCCGCCATGGGCGAATTGGGCAGCCCCTGCGACAACATCGCGTCGAGTTCGACGCGCAGCAGGCCGGCGGCCTCCTTGACGCAGGCGAGCGCCACCGCGTCGGTAATGCGCACCCCGGCGTGATAGCGCGAACGCGCGCGGCGCAGCTTCAGTTGCGCCTCGATCTGCGGGCGCGAGCCGTGCACCAGCACCAGGCGTATGCCGGCGCTGCGCAACAGGTTGATGTCCTGGGTGAGCACTGCGAACTTGCCGTCGGCCACGACTTCGCCGCCAAACGCGATGACGAAGGTCTTGCCGCGGAAAGCGTTGAAATAAGGCGCCGCGGAGCGGAACCAGGCGACGAACTGGCTGTTGACGTTGGTCTGCATGCGCTGCAACCGGCTGCGAAAGCGCCATTCTAAGTCACTTGGCGCAAGCTCCGGAAGTCCGTTTCACTTCTCCGTCGCAAGCTGTTTGCCCCTGTGCTACGCGGCGGGATGGACGTTAGCCCGGAATCGTTCGCCCAGACTGTTCGCGCGGCGCCGGAGCCACCAGATCCCTGAGCGTAAGCTCGCGCACCTGTTCGTCGAATGCCAGATCCGCCTTCGCCAGAATCGCCTCGATCTCCGCCGGCGCGGGCACCGACTGCGGCCCGAGGTAGTGCTCCTCGCCTGCCGTGCGCACAGCTTGCAGCACCGCCTTCAGCGCAATGGATCCGAGGTCGCGGCTCGGCAGGTAGGCGGGCGGATCGTCGCCGGTCCGCACCAGCAGGCCGTTTTGTTCGAGCGCCACGAGCACCCGCTGCAGCGCGTAAGTCGGTACGCCAAGTCGACGCGTCAGGCCGGCAAAGGTCCATGCCGCATCGCCGTTCCTGTAGCTATTGCCTATCAGATACATCAGTAGCAGCGCGACACGCTCGCGCATGCGGTTGCTCAGCCGTGGTTCGCCCTGTTCCAGCACCAGGTATTGCGGATACTGGCTGTAGAACGCAATGCTCGCGCCGAGCAGCAGGATCAGCCAGTTGAGATAGAGCCAGATCAGAAACAGCAGGAAAATCGCGAAGCTCGAATAGATCGCGGCGTACTGGGTCGACGTGCGCGCAAATTCGGCGAAGGCCAGGCTCGCTGCATGCCACAATATCCCGGCGACGATGCCGCCGGTGAGCGCGGCACTCAGCCGCACCCGGGTGTTGGGGGCGAAGTAATAGGCGAACACGAACAGGCCGATCACGAAGGATACCGAAATCACCTTGCCCAAGGCGTAGACCGCGGCGCCGACGGGCACGATGCCAAGCAACAGCTTTGCCTGCGGCGTCGCCATGACGGTGGCGGTGATGCCGATGATCGAAAATAGCAGCACCGGGCCGATCAGCAGCACGCTCAGGTAGCCGCTGAAACGCCGCGCGAAGCTGCGCAATTGCGGCACGTGCCAGATGAAATTGACCGATTCCTCGATCTTTTGCATCAGCGACACCACGGTGTACACCAGCATCGCCAGACCGAACGAGCCGAGGACTTTAACGTTCAGGTTTCCGATGAACCGGATGATCCACCTGCTAACGTCCGCGCTTTCCCCACCCAGCGGGGCTAGGAATTTGAGCAGTATCGGATCGATCTGGTTGTACACGCCGAACGCCTTGAGCACGGAAAAGCTGAGCGCGAGCAGCGGCACCAGCGACAGCAGCGTGGTGAAGACGAGTCCGGTCGCGCGCAGCGTCAGCTGGCCGTAGGCGAGGTCGCGCACGAGCACCAGTACCAGCCGCAACGACCTGATCATGCCTGCGGTCCAGCCGGTACGCGCATCGAAGCGGCCGCTCCAGATTGTCTGGTAGAGAGCGGACTTGAAGCCGGCCGCCTTCATGTTCGGCATCGCGCGCTCCTGATCGCATGCCGCGCGCAGCCGGTCGGTGCGCGCTCGCCGCCCGCACGCGCCGCGCGCTTGGTCTCCGGGCGGCCGGTCACGGCCATCAAAGATCTCCCCACAGCGCCTGCAGCACCGCCAAAGCCGCGACCGGCGCAGTCTCGGTACGCAGGATGCGCGGCCCCAGGTTGACCGGCTCGAAGCCGCTCGCCTCGGCAGCCTGATATTCGGCCGGCGCGAGGCCGCCCTCGGCGCCGATCAGCAGCACCGCAGCGGCGGCCGGCGCCACACGCTTCAACGGCGTTTCCGCATCCGGCGACAGCATCAGCAGCCGCTTGCCGCGGTCGATCTGCGCGAGATAATGATAAAACGGCTGCGCCGGCGCCACCGCGGGAACGCGGTTGCGCCCGCACTGTTCGCAGGCGGCGATCACCACATGCTGCCAGTGCTGCAGGCGTTTGTCGGCGCGCTCGCCGGCGAGTTTGACCACGCTGCGTTCGGTGGCGAGCGGCTGAATCGCTGCGACGCCGAGTTCGGTCGCTTTTTGCAGGCTGTAATCCATGCGCTCGCCGGCCGAAATGCCCAAGGCGAGTGTGATGTCCAGCGGCGATTCGCGCCCCTCGGCATGGAACTCGGTCAGTCGCGCGCGGGCTTCGCGCTTGTTCACGGCGACCAGGCGCGCGCCGTATTCCCCGCCTTCGCCGTTGAACAGGTGCAGCGTGTCGCCGACTTGCAGGCGCAGCACCGCCACTGCATGGCGCGCGGCGGCTTCGGGCAGCGCGATTTCCGCCCCCGGCGATAGCGGCAGATCGCAATACAGGCGCGTTCCCGCGAATCGAGGCGACAGCGGCTTCATGTTAAAATTCTAGCACTCGTCCGCCTTGCTCTTCCGATAATCGACAGTCGGGCAACCCTGCAGGGGAAGCGCTTGAGCCACGCGATTGCGGTGGAAAATCTGGTCAAGCGCTACGGTGCGCTGCAGGCGGTGAACGGCCTCAGCTTCCACGTCGAGCGCGGCACCACCTGTGGACTGTTGGGCGGCAACGGCGCGGGCAAGACCACGACGCTCGCGATCCTGCTCGGCGTGCTCCTGCCCACCTCCGGCAGCGTGCGCGTGCTGGGCGAGGACATGGTGCGAGCGCGCTATCGCGTATTGCCGCGCGTGAATTTCACCTCTCCCTATGTCGACCTGCCGAAAAAGCTCACGGTGCGGGAAAACCTGGTCGTGTTTTCGCACCTCTACGGCCTGCGCCGGATTCGCTGGCGCATTGCCGAACTCGCCGAACAATTCGAGTTCGTACCCCTGCTTCAACGCCAATACGGCACGCTTTCCGCCGGTCAGCGCACGCGCGTGTCGGTGGCGAAGGCGCTGCTGAACCGCCCCGAGGTGCTGCTGCTGGACGAGCCCACCGCCTCGCTCGATCCGGACATCGCCGACCGCATCCGCACCCACCTGGTCGAATATCAGAGACGGTCCGGCGCCACCCTGCTGCTTGCTTCGCACAACATGATCGAAGTCGAGCGCATCTGCGATCAGGTGCTGATGATGAAGGTCGGACGGATCGTCGACCGGGGCTCGCCGCCCGAACTGATCGCGCGCTACGGCCGCAGCAGCATGGAAGAGGTGTTTCTCGACGTGGCGCGGGCCGAGCACAGGCCGGCCGAGGTGGCGGCGGACGAGGTGGCGGCATGAGCAGGGAGCAGGGGCCGCCGAAGGGCGGAAGTGGGGCCCCGGCGAAAGCCGGGGATCTGACCCCGGAGGCGGCCGTGGGCGGCCGGCGGCCCCATGCGTCCGAATTCGGGTCGCATCCCCATCTTGCAGATGGGGCCCCTGCTCTGCCTCATCGGCCGCCCCGCTTTGCGGGGATGCGACCGACCGCGATTGCCGCCGGACGCCGACAGTACATGGTTGAAATGGCGATCCACGAAGTGGAGGCGGCGGCATGAGCGGCCCGCTGCAAAGGATTTACGGCATGGTACTGCGCCACGTTTATCTGTGGCGCCGGTCCTGGGTGCGCGTGCTCGAAACCGCCTATTGGCCGACCATGAACATGGTGCTGTGGGGATTCATCGCGAAATTTTTCGCCACCAATTCGTCGTTGGTGGCCCAGGTGCCGGCGTTGCTGATATCGGGCCTGTTGCTGTGGGAGGTGCTGTTCCGCGGCCAACTCGCGTTCGCACTTGCGTTTCTGGAAGAGCTGTATTCGCGCAATCTCGGCCACCTGTTCGTCAGCCCGCTGCGGCCGACCGAACTGATCGCGTCGATGATCGCGGTGAGTTTCCTGCGCACCTGCGTCGGCGTGGGCGCCGCGGCGGCGCTGGCGATCGTGCTCTACGCGGCCTCGATCTTCGCCATGGGGCTGCCGCTGCTCGCATTTTTCGCCAACCTGCTGGTCACCGGCTGGGCAGTGGGACTGATGGTGGCGGCGCTGGTGCTGCGTTACGGCTTGGCCGCCGAGAATCTCGCCTGGGGCGTGATCTTCGTGCTTGCGCCGATTTCTGGCATCTACTATCCGATCAGCGTGCTGCCACACTGGCTGCAAGGCGTGTCGCATTGTCTGCCGACCAGCTATGTGTTCGAGGGCATGCGCAGTGTACTGCTGCGCTCGCTGTTCGACTGGAACCTGTTGTTCGGCGCGGTGGCGCTGAACGTGGTTTATGTCGTTTTGGGCGCCGGCATTTTCTTCGCCGCGTTCCGTGGCGCGCGCAAGCGCGGCGCGCTGTTGCAGATGGGGGAGTGAGCAGCGCGGCGCAGGCGCAACGCCTCCGCGCTATTCGGTGCAGGCCCAGGCAGCGATGGTGCAAGCTTTTGCGGCGCACTGCCGCAGCGCCTTGGCTTCCGCTTCCTGGCGCGTGACGCCTTTGGCGGCGAAATAACCTTTTGCTCCGCGCGCGCGGTCGCGTGCCAGCGCGCCGCAGGCATTGCTGAAGCTCACCACGACTTCGCAGCGCGGGTCGGCGCACTGCTTCAGCGCTTCGAGCTTGGCCGCGCGCGAGGTCGCTGCGGCGTAGGCATAGCCGAACCTGCCCGAGTCGCGCTGCAGCGCGATGGCGCCGTGGACTCCTTTCTTGGTCGTCCTGGCCGACGCCGGTTGTACTACGCAGGCAAGCGTAGCGGCCAAGGCGAGCTGGAGCAGGACGGCGCGGATTTTGCGCCCGGCCATTACTTGGTCGCAGCTAGGCTTTTTCGAAGGTGCGCCCATTACATGGTCGCACAGGGGTTTTTTCGAAGGTGCGCCCATTACATGGTCGCACCTAGGACCCAGGGCGCGAACTCGTCTTCGCCGTAGCCGAAGGCCTCGCTTTTGGTTTTCGCGCCCGAGGCGGTTTCGAGGATCAGCTCGAACAGTTTTTGCCCGACTTCGGCGATGCTTTCCTTGCCGTCAACGATGGTGCCGCAATTCAGGTCCATGTCCTCTTCCTGATGTTCGTAGAGGCGCGTGTTGGTGGCGAGTTTGAGCGAGGGCGCGGGCTTGCAGCCATAGGCCGAGCCGCGGCCGGTGGTGAAGCAAACCAGGTTGGCGCCGCCGGCGATCTGGCCGGTCGCCGACACCGGGTCGTAGCCTGGCGTGTCCATGTAAACGAAACCCTTGGCCGTGACCGCTTCGGCGTACTCGTACACGTCCACGAGATTGGTGGTGCCGCCCTTGGCCACTGCGCCGAGCGACTTCTCGAGTATCGTGGTCAGGCCGCCGGCCTTGTTGCCGGGCGAGGGGTTGTTGTTCATTTCGTTGCCGTTGCGCGCGGTATAGTTTTCCCACCACTTGATGCGGCGGATCAACTTTTCGCCTACCTCACGCGTCACCGCGCGCCGCGTGAGCAGGTGTTCCGCACCGTAGATCTCGGGCGTCTCCGACAGGATCGCCCCGCCGCCGTGGCGCACCAGCAGGTCGACCGCCGCGCCCAGCGCCGGGTTTGCGGAAATGCCGGAGTAGCCGTCCGAGCCGCCGCACTGCAGCGCCAGCAGCAGATGGCTCGCCGGCACGGTCTCGCGCTGCACCCGGTTGGCGTCAGACAGGATCGCCTCGATGCGCGCGATGCCCTCGCGCACCGCCTTCATCGTGCCGCCTTTTTCCTGAATGGTGTAGGCGGCGAGTCGGTCGCTGCGCTTGAGCTGCTGCGTGGACAGCAGGCTGTTGATCTGGTTCGCCTCGCAGCCCAGGCCCACCACCTGCACCGCGTAGAAATTGGGGTGGCGCGCGTAACCGGCCATGGTCCGGCGCAGCACATCCATGGGCTCGCCTTCGGAGGCCATGCCGCAGCCGCTCTTGTGCGTAAGCGCGACCACGCCGTCGACGTTGGGAAATGCGTCGAGCCGATTCTCGAAATGCCGCGCGACCATGCGCGCCACGGTAGCAGAGCAGTTGACGCTGGTGAGAATGCCGATGTAGTTGCGCGTGGCCACGCGGCCCGCATTTGACCCATCCTTGCGGACGATGCCCTGGAAAGTCGCCGGCCGCGCGGCGTAATCGGTGGGTCTGGCGTCGGCGCAATAGGCGTAATCGCGGTCGAACTCGCCCATGGCGATGTTGTGCACGTGGACATGCTCGCCCGCATGGATGTCGCGCGTGGCGAAACCGATGATCTGGTTGTAGCGCCGCACCGGGCTGCCGGACTTGAGTTCGCGCACCGCGATCTTGTGTCCGGCGGGCACGCGCGCGGCGACGCGCACATTATTTTCCTTGAGCAGCGTCGTGCCCTCGGCGATTTCGACGCGCGCGATGACGACGTCGTCGGCTGGATTGAGGCGTATGGTGGAATCTATGGCTTGCAGCATGGTGTGAGCCCCTGGTAGAAGCGCGTTTATTCTACCCCCGCGCCGGGAACTGCAGCGGGCAGCCGGAACGCCCCGGCCGGCACTCTAGTGGTTGTCTTTCGGAACCTTGGCGCCGCTACCACCGACGAGGAAATCGAGGTCCGCCCCCTGGTTCGCCTGCAGCACGTGGTCGACGTAGAGCTTGGTGTAGCCGCGCGTCATCGGCGCCTTGGGCGCCTTCCATTTCTTGCGCCGGCGCGCGAGTTCCTTTTCCGGGACGTCCAGGTGCAGCCGGCGCTTGGCTACGTCGAGTTCGATCATGTCGCCGCTTTCCACCAGCGCCAGGGCGCCGCCGGCGGCGGCTTCGGGCGCGATGTGCAGCACCACCGTGCCGTAGGCGGTGCCGCTCATGCGCGCATCCGAAATCCGCACCATGTCCGTGATGCCTTTCTTCAGAACCTTGGGCGGCAGCGGCATGTTGCCGACTTCGGCCATGCCCGGATAGCCCTTGGGCCCGCAGTTCTTCAGTACCATGACGCAGTTCTCGTCGATGTCGAGCTTCGGGTCGTCGATGCCGCGGTGGAACTCCTGGATGTTTTCGAACACCACCGCGCGTCCCCGGTGCTTCATCAGCTTGGGCGTGGCCGCCGAGGGCTTGATGATGGCGCCGTCGGGGCAGAGGTTGCCGCGCAGCACGGCGATGCCGGTGTTCTTCTTGAACGGCTGCGCGAACGGCGTAATCACCTCGGCGTTGAAGCACTCGGCCTTCTTGTTGTTGTCCCAGATGGTTTTGCCGTTGACGGTGAGCGCCTTCTTGTGCAGCAGGCCCTGTTCCCCCAGCTCGCGCAGCACCACCGGCAGGCCGCCTGCATAGTAGAAGTCCTCCATCAGGTATTTGCCCGATGGCATCAGATTGAGCACGGTATGCACGCCGCGGCCGAGGCGGTCCCAGTCATCGAGGTCGAGCTGCACGCCGACGCGGCGCGCGAGCGCGATCAGGTGGATCACCGCGTTGGTCGAGCCGCCGATGGCGGCGTTGGCGCGAATCGCGTTCTCGAACGCCTCGCGCTTCAAAATTTTGGAGATGGTCAGGTCTTCCTTGACCATATCGACGATGCGCCGTCCGGCCATGCGCGCGAGCAGGTTGCGCCGCGCGTCGACCGCGGGGATCGCGGCGTTGCCCGGCATGCCCATGCCCAGCGCTTCGACCATGCATGCCATGGTCGAAGCCGTGCCCATGGTCATGCAGTGGCCGTGCGAGCGGTGCATGCACGACTCGGCCTCGTGGAATTCGTCCTGCGTCATCTTGCCGGCGCGCACGTCCTCGGACATGGACCAGGTGTTGGTGCCGGAGCCGATGTCGGTGCCGCGGTATTTGCCCGAGAGCATCGGCCCGCCCGAGATCGCGATCGCTGGGATGTCCACGCTCGCCGTGCCCATCAATAACGAGGGCGTGGTCTTGTCGCAGCCGACCAGCAGCACGACGCCGTCCAGGGGATTGGCGCGGATCGACTCCTCCACGTCCATCGACGCGAGATTGCGGTACAGCATCGCGGTCGGCCGCATCAGCGTCTCGCCCAGCGACATCACCGGGAATTCCAGCGGGAATCCGCCGGCTTCGAGAACGCCGTTCTTGACGTGCTCGGCGATGACGCGAAAGTGCGTGTTGCAGGGTGTCAGTTCGGACCAGGTGTTGCAGATGCCGATCACCGGCCGCCCGTCGAACTGGTCGTGCGGGACGCCGCGGTTTTTCACCCAGGAGCGGTAGATGAAACCGTAGATGTCCTCGCGCCCGAACCAGGACTGGCTGCGCAGTTGTCTTTTCTTGGCCATATCTTGTATCCCTTCAATAGGTGGCGCGGCCACCGGAAATGTCGAATACGCCGGCGGTGGTGAAAGAACAATCCTCCGAGGCGAGCCAGCACGCCATGGCGGCGATTTCCTCGACCAGGACGAAACGCCCCATCGGGATCTTGGCCAGCATGTAGCCGATGTGTTGCTCGGTCATCTGGTCGAAAATCGCCGTTTTCGCGGCTGCCGGGGTGATGCAGTTTACGCTCACGCCGTCCTTGGCCAGTTCCTTGCCGAGCGACTTGGTCAGCGAGATCACCCCCGCTTTCGAGGCGGAATAGGCGACTGCGTTGGGATTGCCTTCTTTGCCCGCGATCGAGGCGATATTGACGATGCGCCCGTATTTCCGTTTCATCATGTGCGGCGCGATCGCGCGGCAGCACAGGAACTGGCTGGTGAGGTTGACTTTGAGCACCCGCTCCCACTCGTCCACCGGGTAGTCCACGGTGGGCGCGTTGGCGCCGGCGATGCCGGCGTTGTTCACCAGGATGTCGATGCTGCCCAGGGCCGCAGCGGCGGCCGCCGTGCCCTGCGCAACCGATTCCGGGTCGGCGACATCCACGGCGTCCCCGCTCACCGGTCCGGACAGCGCCGACAGTGCCTGCTGCAGCACTTTCCGGTCGCGGTCCCAGATGCGCACGCTCGCGCCCGAGGCGAGCATGCGCTCGACGATGGCAAGCCCGATGCCCTGCGCGCCGCCGGTGACGATGGCGGCGCGTCCTTGCAGATCGATTTTGTTCATAGCTCAGCCCTAGGCAATGCTGGTTAGCGTGAATGCGTCAAAAGGCGGCGACCGCGGGTGCTCGCGCCGGATACCGATTTATTCCTTCACCGAGCCGGTCATGCCGGCAATGTAATACTCGACGAAAAACGAGTAGACGATGGCGACCGGCAGCGACCCGAGCAGCGCGCCCGCCATGAGCGCTCCCCACTGATGGAGATCTCCTCCAGTCCCGCGATCATGCGCAGCAGCGTGGATTTGCCGCAGCCCGAAGGCCCGACCAGCGCGCAGAATTCGCCGTCCTCGATTTCGATGTCTACGCCGTGCACAACGCGGGTCGCACCGAAGGATTTGAATACGCCTTCGAGCTTGACTGCTGCCATGACTATTTGCCTGCCGTCCATTCCTTGATGTAGCGATTATGGGTCCGGTTCATGTGCTGCCGCATTGCGTTGCGCGCCGCGCGCGGATCGCGCCGCACGATCGCGCTCACGATCGCCGCGTGCTCGCGCACCGTTTCGGCCGCCATTTTCGGGTATTCGAGCTTGCGCTCCAGGCTGCGGTATAGCGGACCCATGCGCTGGTCCCACAGGGTCTGCGTCAGCAGTACCAGCGCACTGTTGCCCCCCGCCTCGGCGATGCTCATATGGAACAGCCGGTCCGCGGCCAGCGGGTTGTGATCGCGCTTGCTCTCCTTGATCACGTTGGCATGGGCCGCGCGCAGGGCGCGCAACTGCGCCGGATTCGCGTTCTTAGCCGCAAGGGACGCGCATTCGCCCTCGATCAGCACGCGCGCGCGGATCACCTCGAACGGCCCCGAATCGCCCTGCAGCGCATCGCGCTGGCGCCGCTTGCCCGGGTCGGTCACGTAGATGCCCGAACCGACGCGCACATCGAGCAGGCCTTCGACTTCCAGCGCGATCAGCGCTTCGCGCACCGAAGGCCTGGAAACGCCGAGTTGCTTCGCCAGGTCGCGCTCGGGAGGCAGGCGCGAGCCCGGAACGTACTCGCCCTCTCCAATCATTGCACTGATCTGATCGGCGATCTGGCGGTATAGGCGGCGCGGTTCGACAGTCTGCAGCGGCATGAATTATGGTTGTTGTCGGATGCACGAATGTGGAGGGAAGCATAGCCGCGGCTTTGGGCTTTGGTCAAGTGGTCGGACCAATTGTGCTCAAATTGATGTACGCTGGCAGCCGTTTTTCGGTGCTGCGTCGCAACAGAAAGTAAGTCGCGTTTTGGCGGTTTCGCTTTTGCGCGTATCATTTGCGAAACAAAGGAGGAAACTCGATGAGCGGCAGACTGGCAGGCAAGACGGCATTCATCACGGCCGCAGGGCAAGGCATGGGCAAAGCCGCCGCCGTCGCCTTCGCGCGCGAGGGCGCAACGGTCTGGGCGACCGACCTTAGATCCGGACCGCTCGACGAGTTTACGGGCGTCGCCGGCATTGTGAGCCGCCAGCTCGACGCGACCGACGAGCGCGCGGTCGCGCAACTCGCAGCCGAGGTCGGCGCGATCGACGTGCTGATGAACTGCGCCGGCTTCGTCCATCATGGCAATATCCTCGATTGCACGCCGAGCGACTGGGACTTCAGCATGAACGTGAATGTGCGCTCCATGTACCTGGTGACACGCGCGTTCTTGCCCGGCATGCTGGCGAAGAAAAGCGGGTCGATCATCAATATGGCCTCGATCGCATCGAGCTTGCGCGGCCTGCCCAACCGCGCGGTCTATGGCACGTCCAAGGCGGCGGTGATAGGGCTGACCAAAGCGATTGCGGCCGATTACGTCAAGCAGGGCATACGCTGCAATGCGGTATGCCCGGGCACGATCGATACGCCCTCGCTGGCCGATCGCATCAATGCACTGCCGGACCCGCTGCAGGCGCGCAAGGATTTTATCGACCGCCAGCCGATGGGACGCCTGGGAACGGTGGAGGACATGGTGCCGCTGTTTGTCTACCTCGCTTCCGACGAATCGACCTTTGCTACCGGGACCACATTTTGTATAGATGGCGGGATGACAATATAAAATCTGCCGCAAAACAAGGGGTCGCGTGCCCCGATTTCCCGCTCCGAATCGACCGGGATTGTCCAAAAAACGACTCGCCCCGAGGAAAATCGACCGAAACAGTTGGGGATTTCGCAATTGCTAAGTAAAATACCTTCCCATTGACTCCCCGCACCGGTTTCCGCGTCCCTTGAAACGGAGAAAACATGAAACTTTGTCGTTACGGTAAGAATGGCTTCGAGAAGCCGGGCATGATCGATGCCCAGGGCAATGTCCGAGAGCTGTCCGCCGTGGTGGAACAGATCGACCGAGGGACGATTTCGCCTGCCGGTTTGGCGAAATTGCGCAAAATCAAAGCCGAAACGCTGCCGCTGGTCAAAGGCGAGCCGCGGCTGGGCGTGCCGTACGTGGGGATTTCCAAATTCGTCGCCATCGGCCTGAATTACGCCGACCACGCGCGCGAGGCGAACATGCCGATCCCGCCCGAGCCAGTGGTGTTCATGAAGGCGACCACCTGCATCAACGGCCCGAACGACAAGGTCATTGTGCCCAAGCACTCGACCAGGCTCGACTGGGAAGTCGAGCTCGGCGTGGTCATCGGCAAGAAGGCGCAGTACGTCTCCGAAGACAAGGCGATCGACTATGTCGCCGGCTACTGCGTGGTGAACGACGTATCCGAACGCGCGTTCCAGCTGCAGTCGAGTCAGTGGGACAAGGGCAAGGGCTGCGACACTTTCGGCCCGATCGGTCCCTGGCTGGTGACCACTGACGAAATTCGCGATCCGCAGAATCTGGACATGTGGCTGGACGTGAACGGCCGGCGCATGCAAAAGGGCAACACCCGCACGATGATTTTCGGCGTGGCCAAGCTGGTGTCCTATTGCAGCCAGTACATGACGCTGATGCCGGGTGACATCATCACCACCGGCACGCCGCCGGGCGTGGGCATGGGCATGAAACCCGAGCCGGTGTGGCTGAAGCCGGGTGACGTGATGAATCTGGGCATCCAGGGCCTGGGAGAGCAGCGTCAGGACGTGGTCGCTTACGCCGGCTGAAGGAACGCAGGACCGCTGAACTCCGTCGAAGCGGAGCGGGCCGCCAAAACCAACTTTATGAAAATCGCCGTATTGGGCGCTGGTGTGGTCGGGGTGACCAGCGCCTGGTATTTCGCCCGTGCCGGGCATGAGGTCACTCTCATCGAGCGCCAGGCGGAGGCGGCGATGGAAACCAGTTTCGCCAACGGCGGCCAGATATCGGCAAGCCACGCCGAGCCCTGGGCGAATCCGGCGACACCGAAACAAGTGCTCAAATGGTTCGGGCGCGAAGACTCGCCGATGCTGTTCCGGCTGCGCGCCGATCCGCACCAGTGGGCCTGGGGCCTGTCTTTTCTGCGCGAGTGTCTGCCCGCGCGCACCCGCGCCAACGCGGCGCAGATCGCCGCCATCAACCGCTACAGCCGGGCGCAGCTCCTCGCGCTGCGCGCGGAAACCGGCATCGAATACGAACAGCAGACACGCGGCATCCTGCGGTTTTATCAGGACCACAGGGCGCTGGACGAAGCGGTCGAGGCCGCCGACTTGGAGCGTCTGCACGGCATCGATCTGCGCGTGCTGAGCGCGCAAGAGTGCATTGCGCTGGAGCCCGCGCTGTCGGCCTGCCCCGTGCCTGTGGTCGGCGGTGTGTGGGCCGCGGCCGACGAGTCGGGCGATGCGCACCGGTTCACGCAGGAGCTGGCGCGGCTGTGCGCGGGCCGCGGCGTGGAATTTCGCTACGGCCGCCGCATCCAGGCGATCGAGACCGAGGGCGGGCGCGTGCTGCGCGTGCGCCTGGACCGGGACGAGGCGCTCGCGGCCGATGCCTATGTCGTCGCGCTCGGCAGCTACAGCCCCCTGCTGCTGCGGCCGCTGGGCATTTCGATTCCGGTCTATCCGCTGAAGGGCTATTCGATCACGCTACCGCTCGCCCCGGGCGATGTGGCGCCGCGGATCAGCTTGACCGACAACGTCCACAAGCTGGTGATGTCGCGCCTGGGCGAGCGCCTGCGCGTGGCGGGTACGGCCGAGTTGACCGGCTACGACACCACGATCAACGAGGTCCGCTGCCGGGCCATCGTCAGGCGCACTTTCGAGCTGTTTCCCAAGGCGGGCCGGCCGCAGGAGGCGCAGTTCTGGGCCGGGCTGCGGCCGGCCACGCCCGGGGGCGTACCCTGCATCGGCCGCACGCGCTATCCCAATTTATACCTCAATACCGGCCACGGCACGCTCGGGTGGACCATGGCCTGCGGCGCGGGTGCTGCGATCGCCGACATCGTCAGCGGCAGAAAGCCGGAGACCGATTTCCGCTTTCTCGGCGCTTAGCAGGATCAAGCCCCGGAGGCGAGCATCTCCGCGACCACGCCGTCGATCAGGCGGCGCGCGATCGAGATTCTGTTCGGCAATTTCGGCAGCGCATCCAGCGCGAACCATTGCGCGTCCTCGATTTCGTCCGGGTCCGGCGTAATCTCGCCGCCGGCGTAGTCGGCGACGAAGGCGATCATGAGCGAATGCGGAAACGGCCAGGGCTGGCTGGCGAAATAGCGCGGATCGGCGATGCGCACGCCGGTTTCCTCCAGCACCTCGCGCGCGAGGCACTGCTCCAGCGATTCTCCCGGTTCGACGAAACCGGCGAGCGCGCTGTACATGCCGGGCGGAAAGTGCGGCGAGCGCGCGAGCAGGATTTCGCGTCCGCGCCGGATCAGGCACATGACCGCCGGCGCGATGCGGGGATAGACAACGAGGCCGCATGCGGGGCATTCGCGTGCGCGCTCATTGCCGCGCGCGCGGGTGGGCGTGGCGCAGCGGCCGCAGAACTGATGGGTGCGCTCCCAGTCGATGAATTGCAGCGCGCGCCCGGCGAGCGCGAACAGGTCGTCGTCCAGCCTGCCGTACAGCCCGCGCAGCCCCTGCCATAGCATGCCCTGCGGCGCCTGCGTGTCGGCGCCGTACTCGAAGGCGTAGCAGGGGCGCTCGCCGAGCGTGCCGAGATACTGGCGGCGCAGCGGCGCAGCGGGCAAGGCGGCAAGTGCCTCGTGGCCGGGCAGTTGTGCGCCCGGCGGGTCGCCCGCGACCAGCAGCAAAGTCTGCCGGAAAACGAAGCACAGGCTCCCGGCGTCGGGCTCGCCCGCGGCGTGGATGCCCCCGACATAGGACGCGGGTGCCGTGAACGGCATCATCACGGCGCGACCAAGCGATACGGCGGCACTGCTCTCGCCCTTTGATGAATTAGAAGCTGCCACGATCGGCGCACATTTCGATAACTGGTTAGCATGGGTTTGCGGGGGGATTAACAAGGGAGGATGCATCCCCCCTCGTTCGTGCGACCAGGCTTTTCCTTCGCCGAAGACGCGCTGTTTGCTCCCGGCTTGTCCTGATTACCCTTTTCTGAAGCGCCGGATCAAGCTGGAAGTATCCCAGCGGCCGCCGCCCATTTTTTGTATTTCGCCGTAATAGCCGTTGACGATTTCAGTGACCGGCAGCGGCGCCCCGTTCTTCTTCGACTCTTCCAGCGCGATGCGCAGGTCTTTGCGCATCCAGTCCACGGCGAAGCCGAAATCGAACTTGTCGTCGACCATGGTCTTGCCGCGGTTATCCATCTGCCAGGACTGGGCCGCGCCCTTGCCGATCACATCCAGCACCTGCTTCACGTCGAGTCCAGCCTTGAGACCGAAATTGATGCCTTCGGACAGGCCCTGCACCAGGCCCGCGATGCAGATCTGGTTGACCATTTTGGTGAGCTGTCCCGCGCCCGAAGGCCCGAGCAGCGTCACCGCCTTGGCGAAGTGGGCGATCACCGGTTTGGCCTGCTCGAACGGCGCCGCTTCGCCGCCGCACATCACCGTGAGCGTGCCGTTTTCGGCGCCAGCCTGCCCTCCCGAAACCGGCGCGTCGATGAAATGAATGCCCTTCTTCGCCGCTGCGGCGAACAGTTCGCGCGCGATGTTGGCCGAGGCGGTGGTGTGGTCCACGTAGATGCTGCCGGCGGTCATGCCGGCGAAGGCGCCGTTGTCTCCCAGGGTCACCGCGCGCAGATCGGGATCGTCGCCGACGCAGGAAAATACGATGGCCGCGCCCTGCGCTGCGGCTTTGGGCGTGTCGGCCGCCTTGCCGCCGTGCTTGGCCGCCCAGGCGTCGGCCTTGGCGCGCGTGCGGTTATATACCGTGACCTCGTGGCCGTTCTTGGCCAGATAACCAGCCATCGGAAAACCCATGACGCCCAGGCCGAGGAATGCGACTTTAGCCATTGCGTGTCTCCTGTAAGTTCAGCGTCGAGGCCATGTCAATACCGACGGTGATTCCGAGGCCGAAGGCCGAGGAATCTGCTTCTTGTTCGATTCAACGGCAGATTCCTCGCTGCGCTCGGAATGACAACTCTTGACGCTGTGATTCTGAAATGTGTGAAACGTGCTCTAAGTTCGTCATTATAGATGCTGGGGACGCGCGCATCACTTTTCCGGAACGAGCTTGCCCGCGGTGGACAGCAGAAAGGCCCTGAACGCCTGCGCCGCCGGGGACAGGCGCTTGGCCGCCAGGTGCACCACATACCAGTCGCGCACGATCGGCAGGCCCTGCACGTTGAGCACGGCCAGCCGGTGCGTGGTCAGCTCCAGCTCTATGGTGTGCAGCGACAGCAGGCTGATCCCCATGCCGGCCTGCACCGCCTGCTTGATCGTTTCGTTGCTCGCCATCTCCATGCTGACATTGAGCGGCAGGCGGTGCTCGGCAAACAGGCGCTCGAGCAGCCCGCGTGTGCCCGAGCCGGGCTCGCGCACCAGGAAGGTTTCCTGCGCCAGGCGCGCGAGCGGAATGCGGCGCTTGTTCGCGAGCGGGTGGCCGGGCGCGGCGATGATCACATGCGGATGGGGCGCGAATGGCTCGGCAACGGCGTCCATCCCCTCGGGCGTGCGACCCATGATCGCGAGGTCGACCTCGTTGTCGGCGAGCTGCTGCAGCACCACCTCGCGGTTATTCGCCGACAGCTTCACCGTGACGCCGGGGTGCTGCTTGAGAAAGCGCGCCAGCAGCGACGGCACCAGGTACTTCGCCGTGCTTACCATGGTGATCAGGAGGCGGCCCTGCGACAGGCCTCTGCGCGCGGCGAGCGCCTCGTCGGCATCGCGCAACTGCTGCGCGATGACGCGGCTGTGCTGGTGCAACTCTGCCCCGGCTTCGGTCAGAAACACTTTCTTGCCGATGCGTTCGAACAAGGGCATTCCCGCCTGCTCCTCGAGCAATTTCACCTGCATCGATACCGCCGGCTGGGTGAGGTGCAGCTCCCCCGCCGCGCGCGAGAACGAAAGCTGGCGTGCGACCGCCTCGAACACCTGCAACTGGCGCAGCGTGGTGTGCCTGAGGGTCATGTTTCCGGGTCCGCTATTAGCATAAGTAATAGCTTATCATATAGATAAAAATGCGTGAATATTATTTATGTATCGATCCGCCTAGAGTGTGCGGCAAGTCAAGCGGCAACTGCAATCCCTGACTAAGTTGATTTTGTTAGGTACCGGCTGAGGCAGGCGCGGGGGAGAGGCCCTCTCCCGGACTCATTCAAACACTAAGCGGAGGCAATCATGGGCAACATGGCAGAGCGCTACAAGTCAGGGGTGATCCCGTACGCGAAGATGGGCTACTGGGACGCCGACTACCAGCCGAAGGAAACGGATGTGATCGCGCTGTTTCGCGTTACGCCACAGGAAGGGGTGGACGCGATCGAGGCGGCGGCGGCGATTGCCGGCGAATCGTCCACGGCCACATGGACTGTCGTCTGGACCGACCGGCTGACGGCGTGCGATCTGTATCGCGCCAAGGCCTACCGCGTCGATCCGGTGCCCAACACCGGGCCGGGCACGAAAACCGAGCAGCAGTATTTCGCATACATCGCGTACGACCTCGACCTGTTCGAAGGAGGCTCGATCGCGAATCTCACCGCGTCGATCATCGGCAACGTATTCGGCTTCAAGGCGGTAAGGGCGTTGCGCCTGGAGGACATGCGCATCCCGGTCGCCTATCTCAAGACCTTCCAGGGCCCGGCCACCGGCATCGTGGTCGAGCGCGAGCGTCTGGACAAGTTCGGCCGTCCGCTGCTCGGCGCCACGACCAAGCCCAAGCTGGGTCTGTCGGGGCGCAACTACGGCCGTGTGGTCTATGAGGCGTTGAAGGGCGGCCTGGATTTCGTCAAGGACGACGAGAACATCAATTCGCAGCCGTTCATGCACTGGCGCGACCGGTTTCTGTACTGCATGGAGGCGGTGAACAAGGCTTCAGCGGCGACCGGCGAGGTCAAGGGGCATTACCTAAACATCACCGCCGGCACGATGGAGGACATGTACGAGCGCGCCGAATTCGCCAAGTCGCTGGGATCGGTCGTCGTAATGATCGACCTGGTCATCGGCTACACGGCGATCCAATCCATGGCCAAGTGGG